>Ga0209671_1005436_pt1 | contig 12892 bp, 9 predicted proteins | sample WorMetHERISLAND2_2_FD_187401 | JGI IMG/M metagenome (GOLD analysis project Ga0209671, IMG submission 187401) | Marine gutless worms symbiont microbial communities from Max Planck institute for Marine Microbiology, Germany - Olavius geniculatus... | ecosystem: Host-associated > Annelida >... | reverse complement strand
CCCCAGACCCTTCCCCCGCATTTTAGTTAGGAACTAAATTGTCCGTGCCAGAGAAGCATGAATAAATTAGTGCGACTCGGTCTTTCCGTGCACTGCAGTGCAGAAACGCTAATACAAATGAAATGAAACGTGAATAATTGCAGACTATTTTGATAATTGTAAGAGGAAAAGTTGTAAGATATTAATATTATAACCTCCCCCTCCCCGCTTTTTAGTCAGGAACTAAATTTTCAGTGTGAAAGGAGCACGAATAAATTAGTGCGACTCGGTCTTTCACTACGTGCGCACTGCAGTGCAGCACGATGCCGTTTACTTCTTGGGCGCGTGACAAAATGGCTAGCATAAATGAAAAAACGGTACCCAGAAGTAATAACTAATGATAATTATATTAGTGAATTAAACTTACGGTGAAATTAAACAAACAGAGCAAAATGTGTTAAAATAACAAAAAAAATTTGTTAAAACACAATTAAACTCGCAAGTTGTGTGGAACTATTTTGTTGTAGTGAGTGTGTACAAAATGGTACATCGGTTTGTTTATGGTGTCGTCAACTACACTCTAGCCCATAGCTGTTACATTTGGTCATTATAGTTATACTGTAACTGTGCATGTGCACTGCCACACAGACTTGTGAATGCAAGTGTTGGAATTTCACAGTAGGCCTGCTTGAAGCAGGTCTGTTTGTGTGTTTCAGAGACATCATCAGTTCTGTCATTTCAACTGTATTTCATTCTTGTTAGAGCTGTCAACTGGGTTTATAATTCAGTCTAATGAACTGTTGTGATATGTTTTGTAGCTGTTGCTGATGCTATTCGAACAAGTTTGGGCCCACGAGGAATGGACAAGATGGTCAGTTGTTAGGATGTTCTGTTATCTTTTTGGTTTTTGTGGTGATAGTTTTTACACATGACAGCAGAATGCTTCGTGCATGTTAGCCATCATCTAAGCATTTGTCCGTCTGTCTGTTGGTCACATACGTGATCTGTATCAAAACAGTGCAAGCTAGAGTCACTAAATCTTCACCGTGGGCTGCCACAAGGACTAGTTTTTTTGTGACAAAATTTTATGCCGCTAGGTAAGGGGATTTCCCTCGAACAAGGGTGCGAAAGAGGGGTATCACTTAAAAAGACCTCATTTTACTGCTATTGGCTTGTATAGCATAAAATTGGCTACAGATAGGCACACACATACTACTTATCATAACAAGCACTGGTGATAAGGATTTGCAGCTATCAACATCGATGACCTTGAATCCTTACAATAAGGGGTTTTTATGAATTTTTTGCGATTTCTTGCTACGACACACATTTTAAGAGTGAATTGCGCCAAAGTGGCTAGAGATAGACCCAGATAAGCTGCATATGAAATTTTCTGCATTAAACATAGATTTTAGCAGTCCTAGTCCCAACCCCCTTGGTTCAAGGAGACATGCGCACACCAAAGAGCTGTACCCCCAAAAAGTGTTTTTATTGCTATCGGATGTGTAGCATGAAAACAGTTGCACGTAGGTACATACATGCTGCTTATTATAACAATCACTAGTGATGAGCTTTTTAGTGGTGTCAACGTCGATGATCTTGAATGACTTTGAACACCCAAAATAGGGGGTTTCACTGGTTTTTACGATTTCCAGTTCCACACCTTTTAAGAGTAAATTGCGACAAAATAGATGGAGATGGACCACTAAGACCAGGGCCGTCTGGGAACAGGAACTGCTATAGGCTGTTGCACATAGTGTAAATTTTATTGGTGTATTTAGTAGTGTTTGTCAGTTGTATGAAATTATATCAAAGTTTTTGACTGTTGAGTAAAAACAAGAGGTTTGATTTGTGTTCAGTTCTCTCATTGGAAGACTCGTAGAACAAAATTCCCAGTTGCTTAATCTGCCTTGACATTCTGAAATAATGGTGGACAAAATTGCTTCGAACATGTTATCTGATTCTCATATTTTTATCAATACAGCTTGTTAAACTGTTGGTTTAGTCTTTTTCCAATTTTTGGCACAGTTCATTTCATAATATATGTTCGTGTTATGTCATTTTTGGCAAGCATGGCTCCCAGTAAAAAGTAACATTTTTATGTATTTTAACCTAAGGATATCTTTTCATGCTTATTCTCATTTACTCAAATTTTCATAGATTATTAATTTTCTGATGTCTTATGATGTGTTGGGCAGATCCAAACAGCAGGTGGTGATGTTACTATCACGAACGATGGAGCAACAATACTGAAACAGATGCAAGTTCTACATCCCGCTGCTAAAATGGTAATGTTTTGTCACATTGTTGCAGTTAATTACTTTTGAAACTGTGATACTTTTAGTCTCTTGCTATGTCACGCATGTCAACAGGCTGGTCACTTTGCTGGATAACCTGGAAAAGCCATTTAATGTGACAGAGCTGTTAAGAAACAGTGGAGAAATTGACCAGAAATCACACAAATGTTGGGAAATTGTCGGGGAAAGTTATTGTTAAACTTGTGTTTGAGGCATCACCCTTACTTATTAGTATAGTGTTTGTTGTACTGTACTTTTGGCACATCACATAATATAATATACCTGGTATTGCTGTTGCTGTCATATTTGATTGATATACTGTTTATTATCTCCACCAAGTGAACGTAGTGGAAATTGGAGGAGATTAAGAGATTGGTCGTTCTGTCCTTTGTTCCGTGTGTTTGTTTGTTTGTGTACGTGTACTTTGATGCGCCATGTCTCTATAACGGTGCCAGATAGATCCATGATCACAATGGACCACCCATAGGAAGTCGACCACCTCGAGTCGAATGGTCACGTGACCGATGACGTCTCGTGACCCCAAAAAGTTAAGGTCGTGACCCCATTATCTTTGAGGTGCCATATCTCTATAACAATGCCAGATAGACTCATGGTCACAATGTAGTAGTAGTAGTAGTAGTAGACTTCGTAATGTTTAAATTACTTCACTTGGCAGAGATATGCACTTTTATGAACACCTTCTAGTTAAATATGAGAAGGATAATGACATCATCATTGAGATTGTTGCGGAACATTAAAGAAGAGTTGTGCTTCTAGTTTCTGCTATTGTTGTTTCTATTTGTGTAGTTGGTTGAGCTGTCTAAAGCACAGGACGTTGAGGCTGGTGATGGCACTACAACAGTTGTAATCATTGCTGGTAGCCTGCTTGATGCAGCCCAGAAACTGCTCATCAAAGGTTTGTGATTTTCACTTTTTGAATTTCTATCTTTTGCACTGCTTGTTAGGTTGATAAATCAACTTTTTGTGCGAAAGTGATTTAAGGCTATATTCTGAGCTCATAATTTTCGGATATTGAACAGTGCCAAAAAGGTGCATTTTAATTGAATAGATGGCAGTCTGACTGGTTTCATCCAATGTTAGTTCGTTCCATAAGTTACTGCTGAGCGCTTGAATCTTGTTTGAAAAATGACAATAGAAATGTGTTTGATGTAAGATTAACGAAACAGTCCATTTGAAGAAATTTGCAAGCAGCTACAGGCTTAGAGATCATGTTCCTGAAGTCTGTGGAATTCTCGGCAGATTTTCTAGATGGTAAGTGAGTTGGTAAAATTATATGTTGCATACAGTACTGCATCGTGTCGATCTAGGAAACTTGATGAAACTGAGTTGCACTGGGATTGGGCTAATATGCTGTAAAAGCTAGCTGTACACAAAGGTTATGAGTTGGCAATAAAAACAGCACATAGAAGGGGAATTGAGAATGTCCGAATGATGGGTATCCCAAACGGTGAACTGTGGAAGCAGCAGCAACCGCTGTAAAACTATGAAAATCATAACATGTACACTGTACAGACACAAAGGACAGACAGCAGTTTAGGCCTTCAAATTATAAAGTCAAATTGCCATGTCTCTGTCCATCCCGTATCTGATCTATACAGTGCTGCTGGTTGCCGTTGTCAGGCATTCATCCGACAACAATCTCCGACTCGTTTCAGAAGGCGGCCGCTAAGTCAGCGGAGATACTGGAGGACATGTCAACTGCTGTGCAACTGACTGACCGTGAGTCACTGCTACAGAGTGCTACAACAGCACTCAGCTCTAAGGTACAATGGCAGCACTAACAGTGTTGTTATTAGTTGTTTTTCAGTGTTCACTGTTACAGAGTGCTGAACAGGTAACAGCAGTCCACTCCATGGTAAGGTGGCAACACTCAACAGTTGTTATTGGTTCATTTCAGTTCAACTGGTTATCATGTACATGTTGTGTGAAGCATGTATGTGAGCAAAAGTCGAGTCGGTTGCAAGTGGTTGATAAACGAATGTCAATAATTGTGTATTTTTATTAACCTGTTGAGTGACTCGTAGATCAAATAACTCGTCCCAGACTGCTTACCCCATTGTGACTTGACTCTGTGGTCATAGTGGACAGAAATCTCTGGGAACAAGAATTTACACATGTATTCACCATCACGTGTTATTTGAACATCTGTGTGTCTATTTGAATATCTGTTGTTCTGTTTTATTGCTACAGCAGTTGATAGGTTCACTGTCATTTGGAACGTATAGTGTTCCACTGTCTTGCTAAAAATCCCTGAAAGTGCTGGAAATATTTTATTCATTTTTTTAAGTTTCAAATATGCTCGAACATAGTATTTACTCTTGTAAATCTTAAGTTTGCGGTTTATTGCATTTGATTGTGTTTGGAATGTGTCACTCGTAGCATATCATGCATATGGCTACTGTGTGGGATCGAGGCAGCAATTTTATGTCTACTTTCGATGATTCTTGTTGCCTCAGCATTTTAAACAGTGTTTCGTATTTATTGAAATTCATTGAATTTTATGGGACAAAAAGAGTGAAAACAGGGATCGTGATATGTGTGAGATTTTTGTTCCCTTTTACGACGGGCGTTCGATAAGTTTCAGGACTACGTCCTTAATACAATGACAGTAAATCGCACATTTCTGACAGTTATGTTACTTTTCAACATATTCTCCCTGCAGTTCACTGCAATGTTCCCATTGTTCTACAAGTCAGTTGGAACCCGTAGCATTAAGTTTTTTATTGGCACCTGTATAAATTTCCGGACAAAATGCTGTTGCACTTTTTTTATCGTTTTTAAACTTAATGTTTCCAAGTGATTCGCTCTGTGGTTTAAACAAGTGGAAATTACTTGGAGCTAAATTTGGACTGTATGGCAAATGCTGTAACAGTTCCCAGCCCATTTTTTCAATCTTCTTAATTGTCTAATAGGCCAATTGCACGGTGGGGCACTGTGTGACGTCATAAATGAGACCATGGAAAATGATGTACACTAGTGGCAGTACAACTTCATAATAGGTTTGGTTTTCAGCTGTCACTGTGTGCTTACTGAGAAGAACAGTCCTGGAACTTATTGAACATCCTTCGTACTGGATCTTTTCCTGGAATTTCATTTTATGCAAGTATTGCATTGTAGGTGACCATTCTTTATTTTGATTCTTTTCAATGAATACTTCTGATGAGTCTGTTGAATATGATAACAGGTAGTATCGCAGTACTCCAGTATTCTGTCTCCAATCTGTGTTGATGCCGTGCTGCGAGTCATCGATCCTGCCAAGGATACTAACGTCGACCTTCGCGATATTAAGATCATCCAGAAACTTGGGTCAGTCGCCATTTCTGTGTAGTAATTACAGTAATATTAGCAGTAGTAATAATAATAATAATAATAGTAATAACAAGAAAGCACTAGACAGTTAGACATAGTGTTGAGTCTTTTTCTCACCTCTTTGTACTAATAATTTTTTTGCAATAGTAGCTGAAGTATTCCTCAAAGGATTTGTGAATTTGGATTGTGGATCGAGTTTCTTTTTCTGAATAACCAGTGAGTTACATGGCCAGTTTCCTTAAGCCATATCTGTGCATGAAAGATTGAGAGGCTAGCCACTTTATGCTTTAACAGTGTTAATTGCAACTTACTACTAGCATTTTTTCTACATATATTTGGAAAAAATAAAACTAATATAGGTTGTAATTTGATTTATTTTTATGGCTTATTTTTGAAGACAGAAAATTGAATGCTACTGTGTGACAATTGTTTGTTTGACAGTGGCACTCTTGAGGATACGGAGCTAGTAGATGGCCTGGTGTTTAACCAGAAGACAGCTGGTGCCGGAGGACCCAAGAGGGTTGAAAAAGCAAAGATTGCTCTCATCCAGTTCTGTATTTCACCACCAAAAACTGATGTATGTATGTTTCACTATGTAAGTGCCTTAATGTACAGTTTATTCAGATCATGAAAATTGGAGAGTTGCTAACGGTTGTGAATATTTATGAAGTCTCTTTTTGTTGCAGTTATCACAATGTAAATTATAAGTATTTGTTTTCCTAGCCAAGTCAAGTTGGATAATGGATAGTTTATGTTTCATTCAGACAGCAATGGTCCATATAAGTGATAATGTTGGTAATAATCACATGCGCAATACCCAGAAGTACTAGTCCACTGCAGGCTTGTTATGATGATGATCACACTTCACACGATAGTGTGAGTGTTGTAAGTCTATGGGAAAAGGCAAACTTTGACCCTCAGCCAACCAAAAACCCCTAAACCGATCGTCACCAAATTTGAATGGCATGATTACGTCATGGATGCCTGCCACCCAAAAAAATTTGGCCTCAATCCGCACAGGGATTTTTGCTCCCCATATACGGTAGGTGAAATATATACACCCCTCCTGTTCAAAATTTACTACACTTTTTGGTTCTTGAAGTCGCTTACAGGCGAGTCCATTAGACAGATTTTTACGCTTAATACGTCAAATAATGCGGTTCTGCGCAAGGAAGTGCCTTTTTATTGATATAAAATAAACATTCTATTTTTCACTTATTTATTCGAAACATTTGGAAAACAACTACAATGGCGCCTATAGGAAAAGTTTAAAAATTCTTTTAACTGTCATAACTTCGGTTGTGTGCAAGTTAGAGTTGTAATTTTTGGTTTCTAGGATATGGTTTTTGGGGACAACCTAATTAACGGTGACATTTATATTTACCCCGATTGACCCCCGTTGCCATGGCAACGAAATTTGGGACAAAATTGGCTCTAACTCGGCTTGCATAAGAGATTACTGCAAGATTTTTGGGGGGTTTTCAGGGATGCGCCATCGAATGCCGCCGATCGCATTTTCCCCTGACCAACCCCCGTTGCCATGGCAATGAAATTCGGGACAAAATTGGCTATAACTCGGCTTGTGTAAGAGATATCTGCGCTGCGAGATTTTTTTGCATCTATGAAGGAGTTTTCAGAAATGGGCCATCAAATGCTGCTAACTGAATTTTACCTCGACCGACCCTTGTTGCCATGGCAACAAACTATAAGACAAAATGGGCTATACCTTGGCTTGTACAACAAATATCACCAAGATGTGATGGAGCATGTGATGGAGGTGCGGGTTGAGGGTTTGGCAGTTAGATAGACGTCAGTCTAAGTCTGCCGCATCTAACCCTGATTTCCAGCTATAACTAGCAGCAGCATAGTAGGAGCAGCAGCAGCAGTAGACGCATCCAGCGTTCTGTACCCGACAGGAGGTATACTGCTCTGCCTTAAAAAGGTAAGAGGTAAAGATACAGATCCTGCTATAGCGCTTTTTACATGGGTCAGGCTCATTCCCCGACTTCTGGCAATAAAACAGCAAATATATATGTAAAAAGACTTACCAGTTTACAACTGTGTGTAAGGATGATGTTATGATATCAGTCCTCTAAAACAGCAAAAATCATTTGGGTAACTTTAAATGGGGCTATGCATATGGCGTCCTTACAAGCTGACTTTAGTTGGTAATCACTAACATAGTCTAAAGCCTTCTTCATTTGATGTTATTTTTCCTGTTAGGCCTACTTGCCCAATGGTTACCGATTTGGTCAAACTGCCCTAACTTGATCGTCCAATATTTGGCCATCAACTTGATGGGAGATTTGGTGGACGATTAGTCGCTAATTTGCGATGGAAAAACGGTCATTCAGATGATATCCGATCGAGTCCCAAAGTTGATCAGAGATCATTTTGATCGGCCATCAAATGTGCATGGAAAAACGGGACCTAAGTATTTTGGTACAATGTTTTGCCGCATGTTCAATTCTGTCCTCAATATTTGGCATATGGCTTAGTTTATGTAATATGTATGTGTGGTACACGTGATCAGATGGACAATCAGGTGATAGTGTCGGACTACTCTCAGATGGATCGAGTGCTGAGAGATGAACGCCAGTACATTCTCAACATTGTCAAGCAGGTCAAGAAAGCCGGCTGCAATGTTCTTCTCATACAGAAATCCATCCTTAGGTTTGTCAGTTGAGTAGAGGTTTAATGTCTTGCTCAACACGTATTAGATCATTTCGGGTATGGCTTTTCCAGATTTGCACTGGTACAGTCAATGCACACATAAACAGATTTTCAATTTTATTACGCGCGACAGCAGCTACTGCTTTTAGCGCGTCTTAGCCATTGCAATTCTGTCTGTCCGTCTGTCACACGGGTGGATTAGTCAAAAATGGTGCAAGCTAGGATTACCAAATCTTCACCGTCGGCTGCCTGGAAAACTCTAGTTTCAGGAACCGTAAAGCTTTTCCATAAATTCGAAGGGGGTCACCTCAAACGAGGGCGCTAAATGAAAGGGGGGTGGGCAAAATTTGCGATTTTTGGCCAGTATGTCGCTGTATCTAAGTAGCAGTGCGATATAGGGCCTAGGTTACTATTAATCACTAATAGGAAGTCGTACGCTGGCTCTCGATTGGCGCCGAATTCAGTGACCTTGAATGACCGTGAACGCCAAAATGAGGGGTTTTATGGATTTTTTTGGCGATTTCGGGCGGCTACACAAGTCTGTATCATTCACGAGGTGGCGCCACGGAACTATTGTTATGCAATCCAGATAGAGAATTTGGTATTTGTATATTAACTAAGCGTGAACACCCCAATTTTCAGCTAAACTACTGAACCGGAACTGCTATAGGCTTTCGCGTGTCTCGTGAGCATTAGTTCAAATTTCTTGTTTTTACAGAAAATCAAAGATATGTGTCTCTACCGGTATAGGTTTTGTCTACAGTGTCTAGCCTTCTGAAGTTGACTTAGTCAGATTCAGTGAGTTTCTCTCTGACATTGTGCTCTTTATAAATTAAATTTACTTACTTACTTACTTCATCACACTGGGCGACTTCACTTTTTGACTTAGACTTTCGCTGAGCCTTTTCGCTGAGTCAAAGCTAAAGCTGAATGCTTAAGTCTGTACTTAGGCTAAAGTTCAACTGAACGATTAAAAGTGGCGGAAAAACAGGTAAACCTAACAGGAAATACATCAACCAGTTACGCTTGAACTTGCTTATTTAATTGCACTGCGCACACAAATGACATAATTACATAACGTCTTATGTCATTGTGTAGCCATTACGGCGTTTATTTTTGGTACCAGACTGTTTTTATTTACTAAACTATCCGTGTTATTCGCCATGTTTTTGCTCAGCGAAATCACTTCACTTTTTGACTTAAGTAGGTACTTAGACTGAAGTTTAGGCTCAGCGAAAGTCTAAGTCAAAAAGTGAAGTCGACCACTGGATACAATGTTCAGTTGTTTAGCAGCTGTGATAAGTTTCTGGTAAAGTGAATCATTATGTAGTTTAGTCTTTAGTTTTCATATTTGCTGCTACTGATTTTTTTTTACATTTTGGTTTTTTCGTTTTCAGCATCTCTCAGTTTTTTAACACTGTTGTTTATGTGCCACAGAGTTGGGTAATTTCAGGTGTGTGAAGAGTGATCACCATGACAGTTTTGGTCATTTGTGCTTTTCCCTTCTTTTCCCTCCACTATATTCTGGTTTGCAGGCCATAAATGTTTTGTTTCACAATTTTTGATATTAGTTTTAACAGTGTAATTGAATTGCCAGAAGTCCTCTATGATGCACACTGTTTCTAAGTGACATTAGTTCACATTGACAACGACTGACTAAAAATATTTACGACAGGTCGCAGCAGTGACTAGCATTAGTTTGGACGTAGGCATCTAACTAGTGCTATGACTCCGTTGTGCATACCGACTTAGTGCTACGTCTGACGTGAATCAATTTTAGTTTGGAAGTAAAGTTACGACGTTGTTGTGCATACAGCTTTTGGAATACTCAGATAATTCTCTGCACTTCGAGAACTTGGGGAATTATTGGGAATTCTGTGCAATTTTAGGGAAAATTGTAACAAACAAAATGTATCACCAGATGTGCTGAAAACAGCTGCAAAACTGTTCAAAAATACGTTTGCAGTGACCAGGGTTATGCCCCAGACCACACTGAGGAAGCTTACGGTGCTGTCCCAGATTTCTGTTGTTACAATTACTTTTTGTTGCAATGACCTGTGGAAGAGTAGATTTATTTCTCTGGAGAAGTCTGATAAGTTCATGAAATTTTTCTCCAACTTTGTGACCATGCTGCACTGTCATCTGCTAGGGATGCGGTGAGTGATTTGGCGCTGCACTTCCTGGCCAAGATGAAGATCATGGTCATCAAGGACATCGAGCGAGAAGACATTGAGTTCATCTGCAAGGTTAGATCACATCCAGCATGTTAGTAAGCAAGGATGTTAGTAAGCAACAGTTTTGTGACCCCTTGTGCATACCCACTGAGTTTTATTAGGTAAATCCACAAAAAATGCCCCATATGTAATTTGCTTTTAGTTTCTTTTTCCACTAATTATGATATGTTATCCTGTGGTTAGGTTTTTGAAACTTAAAAGCTATGATTTTTCAAATATTGGGATATTTATTTTATGTGGATAGCATCTATTGGAACTCATTCTATCAAGTGAAAACCTATGGAACCCCATAATCTATCAATTTGGGTCATTAAAATATGGTTTTAACTACAAAATCCCATAAAACCCACAATGTTGGGCTTTTTGATAAAAACCTGGGTTTTCAACCCTGGTCAGCAAGACTTTTGTGCTAGACTTCATGTAGTGATTCTGGCAAAATTGTGTATTAGACTGTAGGTGTATTCACTCCTTATATGCTCTCTTTCCGTTCGTTTTCTGCATCTTCTTTGTTAAGTGCCCTGGATGCGGGGAATTATTTTTATATAATTTTAAAAATATTTTTGCAGTGTTTTGTGCTGTTGCTGTTGCTCCGTATCTGTGTGTAAGTAAGTAAGTAAAGTGTAAATTCATATAGCGCATATTGTTGAATTAACCTCTGATAACTAGATGCTAGGCAGTAATCCTGGATCACTTCCGGAGATGTTGAGCTCTGCTTGTCTGAGGGTAGGAGGCTGAGTTGGCCTGCTGTTGTACGTCAGTGTGTGTATGTAACTAGACACTGGGCTGTAATCCGATAGCGAGCTTGGATCATTTCCAGCCGGAGATGTTGGGCAGTGCTGAGCTCGTGGAAGAAGTGCCGACTGGAGATAGCAAAGTGGTCAAGGTACTGCTGTTGCTGCATTATTAACCTTTGATTATGCCCGTGTAACAGTTAGGTAGCGATTGTAGCCAGCAGCGTCGTGGGCTGAAAAAGTACTGGGTTGTAGGAAGTAGCGGTTTTTCAACAGGCAGATGAAAATTTCTGCTTTAAATTTTAATTTCAATTTTGCCTATATATTCCACCAAAATAGAGGATTTTCAGTCCCAAAGTCTGTTTTCGAAGACAGAATAGATTATTGGTGCTCAGACTTTTAATATTGCTTCTCGATATGCATAAAATGCTGGATTTTCAGCCATAAATTGTGTATTTTGGCAAGCAATTTTCTGATAGGCTAAAATCGGTCAGGCAATCTCACTGTTTCTCTCTGTCTCACTCTCTGTGTCTGTCTGTACAGGTGTGTTGCTGTGTAATCAGTACAGGTGTGTTGGTATGTAATACAGGTGACAGGTATACAGAATCCCGGCCAGACAATCTCGCTGCTTGTTCGTGGATCCAATAAGCTCATCCTGGAAGAGGCCGAACGGTCCATTCATGACGCCCTTTGTGTCATCAGATGTCTAGTCAAGAAGAGGTCTGTATGTATTGTCTAGCTACTTTTGTTGAAGGTCTTACAACCCCAAGGCTCTGTCCGGATTCCAGGAGCTAGAAGTTATGCTTGATCATCCATTTCCTAGCCAGTTGGTGTATAAGCTATCTAAACCAGGTTTTTGTGCTTATGGCTTTACCTTCATTTTATTGTTATTAACTCACCTTTAGTTAGTTTGTGTTAGTGTTTGTTCGTTGATATTTTGTTTTGGTTAGGTGGTTTTGTTGTTGTTTTAGTTATTTTGCATTAGCTTGATTCTTTCACTGTTAGTTCTTGTTGCCAGTACTCCCAGTGCAGTTGATTGCCCGTATAGACTTGTGTTCAGAATTACCTAATGTTATCCTATTCAGGGAGATGTAAACGTGCTTACTCACTTACATACATGTATAATCATAGGGATGCCACCTGCAGCATGGCAGATCAGCGAATGTGAGTACTACCAATAATGCAGCCGCTGAAACTGTAAAAAAGTTGGGGGAGGGGTGCACTGGTCATGTGCTGAGGGGAGGGGAGGGGTCTGGAGAAGGCGTTTGTTCTCCTCCGCAGTTACGGGAATTTTGGGGTGTTGCCCTCTTACAGACTTCTTGATAGAATACTTGGAAATCTGTGTAAAGGTTAAAGGTGCATATAGCTCTTAATGATCCCATCTCAGAGCTACGGAGCGTCACTTGTCATATGGGATCACACAGTGTTACCCGCCACCCGACAGAGGTGAATGCGCCCCGCCTTAACCCCAGCCAAATAGGCCGGTACTCGATTTACCTACCCCGGAGGGATGGAAGGCTAGGCGGTTGGTTACATCCCGAGGTGGTCTACCTGCCCACAGGCAGTCACCCATCGCAGTATTAACCGGGCCCGGTGTACAGTAACTTCGCTGATTGGATCAGACGCGTTACCACTACACCCCGCCGAC
>Ga0209671_1005435_pt1 | contig 12892 bp, 8 predicted proteins | sample WorMetHERISLAND2_2_FD_187401 | JGI IMG/M metagenome (GOLD analysis project Ga0209671, IMG submission 187401) | Marine gutless worms symbiont microbial communities from Max Planck institute for Marine Microbiology, Germany - Olavius geniculatus... | ecosystem: Host-associated > Annelida >... | reverse complement strand
GTGACTCCCATCACGGTATACGTAGTAGTGGTAGTAGTAAGGATAGGGGCAAGATAGTGGTAGTGTAGTCGTAAGACTACGGTAACAATAGGGGTGACGTAGGTTATGGTAGGGGTAGAGTATGGTAATGGTAAAGTAAAAGTTACTTATAGTCGAAGTAGAAATAGTTGTGGTAGCAGTTGTAGTGGTTATTCTACTGTTCGATTTTATTCAGCTCTAGATTACTTTCAACGGCAATAAAACTGCAAATATTTGTGTAAAAAAACTGTTCAGTTTATATACAGTGTAAAGGTGACATTGTGGTTGTAGATATAAAACAGCACAAATCACAATTTAAAAATTCAAACATCACCATTACACAATGTCAGAAGAACTTTGCTGACTGTCTAATGGTAAAGTTTGAATTTTTAAATTGTGATTTGTGCTGTTTTATATCTACAACCACGATGTCACCTTTACACTGTATATAAACTGAACACTTTTTTTTCATAAATATCTCAGTTTATATTTGTACTCTCTTTTTATATATACTGCCAGATTTGCACGTTAACATCATAATAAATTAATCACCATTTAAAAAGAGACTGCATTACAATTTCAACACAGTGACAGATGATTGTCTTGTATGACATCTTGCTGTTCAGCAGGAAGACAGCCTTCCATCATATGATGTTGCCTACCTGCAACACAAACTAGCCGTGTTGAAACTGTGATCAAAATAATTAGTCACAGTTTTAAAAAACAACTTTGTGGTAGCTTTAGTTTACACGAAAATCAGTATTATTTCTTATTACTGTACAATGTCAGTGACCAGTCAGCCCCAGGGACCTCCAGATCTTGAATTTATCTACCACTATGGCAGCTTTGGCTAGCAGTAACCAACGAAGTTGCTCAATGTTGAATTTGGTTAGTACTGCGATGGGTGTTTAAATTGTGGGTCTACCATCTTTGTATTCAAACAAGCCACCAAACCAGACCAACTCAGCCTGGCCGTCCTTTTGTGGGAAGGCACAATAACTACTGGTGATGGTTAAAATCACCACCAGGGAAGAAACGTCAAGTGTAAGTAGGCCCTGTTTTCAGGACTGCTGGCATTTTGAGTCAGTCAGTTGGCTGTTAATGGACCCGGCCAACTTTATATGTTAATTGGATTTAACCCTCACCAGCTCATAGTGCCAAAAGGGGATGAGTTCTCACGCAATAGATCTAGCTATCTGTGTGAAATCTACTTCTGTGATTAGATGTATGTTGAATCGTTAGTTTCATCTGTTTAGGTTCACAAGGCAAACTTCAACGCCGACCCGTTCTTGAAGACGTTTGGCATCAGTGTCAGTAACACGATGACCGAGGTCCAGGGCCGTATTCTGCCAGCACCAAAGCTGCAGTACGGCGGTCGAGTAAGTGCACTTTGCTTAGTTGATGAGATATTATGAATGATGTGTATATTGTTGTGTGCTTTGTTCGTACTTTCTCAGTGTATTTGTGTGAAAATTCGTTCTTGTTTAGTTTTTTCATATTTTTGGTTTGAAGACAGAATAACAAACTATTACTTCAGCAATACTCAGAAGTTAGGGCACCCAATATAACCTGCAGTTCTTTTTGAAGATTTTTCAATTGAACTTGATGAGTTTAATCGTAACAGTGATAAACTAGTAGTAATAATAAGAGTACTGGCAGCAGTGACTGCAGTGCAGTATTAGTACTTGAGTAGTACGTTAATTCATGTAAATGTTGTAAGGAGATTGCTGGTGGTCTTATTTCTTTCATCGTCTTCACAATTTACTTTAATCATTTGCTGTTGTTTTTACACATGTTCTGTGCATCTACAGTAGTGTCACTGGGTTGTTGTAGTCAAAAGCGCAGGTGATTCCGAACCAGGGTGTATGGGACATGCGTGGCAAGCAGTTGTATCAGGGCATTCAGATCCGTGTCTGGGCAATTGCATGCTTTGCTCCTCAGCGCTCCGTCAACGAGGAATCGCTTCGGTTTGTTATTCTACTATTTTATAAGAAAGTAAATTATTCACAGGCAGCTGGAATAAAGAATAATGAAGTAAATTGATAGAGCACATAAATTCGAAGAGGGTCACCCCGAACGAGGGTGCTGAATAAGAGGGGGGTAGGTAAAATTTGCAATTTTTGGCCAATAAGTCGCTGTAGCTCAGTAATGGTGCAAATGGTGAGAAATCTGCTGAATGTTAGGTTGTGAGTATTTGAATATTTGCATTTTTGTTTCTAGTCTTCATCTTGTTCATCTTTGTGTTTCTAATGCAAATATTTAAGTTACATGTAAGTAATGCCCTGTTCACATGAGTAGTGGCATACTTCTCCAGACAGATAGTATCATTATTATTTGGCATTGTTCCTTATTATGTTTTCTTTTTCACTGTAGATTTTAATTGTCGGTACCAGTGAAATTGATTGTCAGGAAAGAGTCATACTCAAAGTGACCTGTAATATGTCGAGTGGGATGTAAAGCTACTTGTTTGCTCACTTATTACTTGAACTAAATGTAGTTTGTCATTGTGGATGTTAGTCCCAAACAGCAGCAAATTATTTTAGAAATGTTACTGCGTACATTACATATAGGTTGTTTTATCAAGGTCAATATTAAGTATAAAATGTTTGTATCGTGTGGTTTATTTATAGGAGTTTTTCGCAGCAGCTGCAGAAGATCTCGAGTGATGCCGGAATGCCAATACTGGGTCAGCCGTGTTTCTGCAAGTATGCAACTGGAGCTGACCAGGTGGAGCCGATGTTTCGCTACCTCAAGAACACCTATCCAGGACTTCAGCTTATCGTTGTTGTGCTGCCTGGCAAAACTCCCGTCTACGGTAAACGCTGCTTTTATTACAGTGAATAGCAGAGCTTCTGTAACAGTTTGTGCGGAAGTATAGCATGTGTCTGTGTTTAGTAGCTACTCTGTGTGATGCTAGGTTCATTATCATCATCCCAAGCATGCTGCAGACTGCACTGTAGCTGTTTCCGCAAGCTGCTAGATTAGGGCCTTATAATTTCCGGGAACATAATGGCAGTATGTGTGAAAAGTGTAGTCTTTGTCATTGTCATAGTAGCAGTTGTTCTTGTAGTCCAAGTTTTCGTGACCGATGCTGGATGGGTACTAAGTAGCATAAATTTTATATGGGGAGGTCTGACCTACTGCCCATATAACTGGGCTTTGTCTGCAGTTTACTTTTAGCCCAGGGTCAGTTTAGATGAGTACCGACACTAGAGTTACAGATCTGTGAGAAGGTGATGGTGACTATGTAAAACTTTTTCTTGTTATTGTATTGTTATAATAGCATAGCATTGATGTGCATATGTAGCGGAGTTGAAGAGGGTTGGAGAGATCGTGTTTGGTCTCGCTACGCAGTGCGTTCAGGCCAAGAATGTGAACAAAACAACACCACAGACGCTGTCTAATCTTTGTCTCAAGATCAACGTCAAGCTGGGAGGCATTAATAGCATCCTACTGCCTAGCATACGGTACACACACTCAGCTGCTGATGCTGATACCGCTGTTATGCCTAGACTAGTAGTAACATAAAAATATGGTGTCTTTACCGAGCCAGAAGGATGACAGAGATATCTCGGTTTCTTCAGCCCTTGGCCAGACAACAGCTTACACTGCAAAATCACAGTTGTCAATCAGTCAGTTATTCAAAACATGTTATTGGTATAGCATTCACTGATGGCCCGTGATGGGGCAGGCAATGCATTGCACAGTGTGTCTGATTATTGCCAAGTTATCACTGGTGCTAGTTGCACCTGCGCACAGAGCAAGGTTATGCTTAAATTGTTAGGACACTAGTAGAGCATGGAACTTTTAAAAAACTAACAACATGATTAGTCTTTTGGACTTTTTAGTTGAGATAATTAACAGTACAATTGCCAGTGCTCTAGGTGGTCTCTAATGCTATATCTTCTGTGCAACAGTAAACAATTAACTAATTAAATTAATTACACAGTAAATAATGCTGCCAGCTGGCAAAAGCTGTAGAATATTGTGCAGCGAAATCTGATGTGGAGATATCCTTTTGGAAATCATGAATCCAGTTCATGATCAGATCCTTGCTAAAATCTAATTGACTGTTTCTTAGGCTGCACACCACCTCTGCAAAAAAGTTGCACCAAGATTCATTCAAGAAGCCAGTCGGCAGTAAAATTGTTATCTGTTTCATTATTTAGCTGGTGTAATGATCATAATGTTAATTACAGACAGTTTTTATGTCACTGACATCGAAAGTCGTTGCAAGATGACCAAGTGTGAGGCAATTTGTCCTTAATTACTGGTTGAAATGTAGTGGAGTTATCATAGGAGCTGAGCAACCATTTTTCATGGACCAATGTTTAGTTGTGTGAAGGTCAGTTGGTGTTGAAAGTTAAATTGTTAACTGGAACAGCTGTTTATGGTAAAGCCATCGCAGAGCTTCAGAGGCTGCCATATGGGATCACACAGTTGTTGTCTGCCATTTATCACAGGTGAATGCACCCTGCCATAAACCTCAGCCGGACAGGCCAGTACTCGGTTTACTTACCACTGAAGCGTAGAAAGTTGACCTTGGTATTAATTATATACGGAGATAGTTTACCTGTTCGCAGAGTCACCCATCCAGGTACTGACACATGATAGTGACCCGAATATGAGTTGAACCAATGACCTTGTGATTGCAAGTCCAACGCTCTAACTGTTACACAATGAGGCCACCTTTCCATGACAGCATGTATGTGTGATTGTAGTCCTGCAGTGTTCCGTGAGCCAGTGATATTCCTTGGAGCTGATGTGACTCACCCACCAACTGGTGACAGATTTAAACCGACCATGTCTTCTGTGAGTACAGCTACTGCTAGATGTATAGTCACAGTATTAGTAGTAGTGCTAGCCTGTCGTTGTTGACCAGTCGTAGTGGTAGTCATACTCGTGGTAATAGCACAAGGTATACTAGATGGGTATTAGGTAGGATAAATTGTGCAAATTGTTAAAAATAGCTCGTGTAGTTCAGGCATTCAACAGAATAACATTTGGCTTGCATGAATGTAGATTAGTTCTGCAACTGCAGCTTAACTTGGAGTATTCAAAGTTAATAGATGAAACTAAAATATCACTTGTAATATGGCACATTGTGTCGTAGTTTCTTATAAACTGATTATCTTTGTGGAGTCGCATATGGATTGTGTTATATTTTATACCCGTTCTGTTTATTATTTCAACTATTTTATAGTAACTGTTTTCTTATCAACCCATTTTCTGTGTGAGACCATGTGTATCGAATGTTATTTTATGCTGGTTTTTTTTCTTTAGAGTAACATGGAAATATTGGCCACTTGAACTAAGATGAAAAGCCCTAGTAAACAGTATATGGTTCAGATTTGCTGCAGTTGTTGATAATGTGTGTAATGTAACTGTGATGTAACATTGTTGTTTAGCTTCAGTCTGGTCTACTTGGAAGTGACATCTACACTCAACTGCCCGGCATTGAGTATTGCCCAAAGCCTTCCATTGCAGCCGTAAGTGCTACTTTTCTCATTTTGTTTGGTTTGATCTAACTGCTTTGAAACTATATTTTGCTCTTATCACAGATAATTACATTGATAGTATTAGTGTGGCTCGGTGATGTAAGGGTTCGCATTTCGGACTTTCACTGCCAGATAATATTTGTTTACACACATGTGCTTCTGTCACCAACAGATACAATTTGCTAGTTGCTTAACTGCCGGGCAAGTAACAGCAGTATATGACTAAGATGTGGCTTTCCATTCATGTAGCTGAGCTGTGTTTGCATCTCATTGGCAGCCCATGGCCATGTTTGTGGAGATGAACGTGATGATGATGTCACAGTTGGAGAGCCATGCGATGGCAGTGCTTAGTATGGGTTACTTTACACTGTCTTGGCATGATGGAAAGGATATCCAGCTAGTATAAGTCTTGCTGCATCAATTTCCAAGGTTCACTGTATGGACCTATTTCAGCTGGGAGGAGGGGTGTGTTTGGCTGTTTTTACAAAAACTGAAAGGGTGGTAGTGAAATGACTGAATACAATTTGAGAATTGACAATGCAGGGATAGAAAAAGAGATAGAAAATGCATATGCTGTGCTATAAATTACAGTTCTGCATTACTCATCCCTGAGGTCTGATTTCATATTTTAAGTTTTTCATTTTCCTTTTTTGCATCAGCATATTCTGATAGTTGTGATTGTTGTTTGATGGTAATATTGATGTTTGTTAGATATATTTTGTGTTATTGTTTCTTACAATGTTTCAGTTATATCGTGGTTTTTACTACTCTGCAGAACTTGTTTTCGCTGACTTTCCAGGACAAAATGAATCGTTTTCCCTGACTAATTGTTCACACAAAATACCAACGTTGGCTTTCAATCGCTTGCAATCACGCTAGAAACAAAGGCGGTGGAACAAATTTAAAAGTGGAGATACAAATAATCTGCAAGCGAAGTGAGTGCAGTCTGCGTACAACAGTTGAAAATTTTTTCTGCATTTTTGTTAACTTTTGCACCCTGGTACTTTTAAGTTCTTTGATTTTCTCTGACCGTAGGAACTATGTTATATTTGTAGTTTCGTGTATGCAAGACTGCAACATTGAGCATGTTGCAGGTGGTGGGCAGTATGGACGCTCATCCAAGCCGGTACTCAGCCACAGTTCGACTGCAGCCGCATCGGCAGGAAGTGATTCAGGAACTGGCTGCGATGGTCCGAGACTTACTGATGCAGTTCTATCGAGCTACGCACTTCAAGCCGACGCGCATCATCTACTACCGCGACGGTGTGAGTGAGGGGCAGTTTGCAACGGTCTTGGCTCATGAACTGCGCGCCATTCGTGAAGCCTGCATGAAACTGGAGATTGGATATCAGCCGGGGATAACATTCGTCGTTGTGCAGAAGAGACACCACACGCGACTGTTCTGTGCCGACAAGCGTGACCAGGTACAATGCTTGCTTCCATAGCTTGGAAACAACAACACACGGGTATAGGAGCACGTTTTTGTATATCCAGTTCATTTTTGCAGATTTATTCCAGGTCATTTTTTGTTCACTTTTTCAAAATGTCTACAAGCACAACGTTATTTTTGTTAACCAAACTCTTTGACATTCAACTGTAGTGATCGTTGTGCATGAGTTACAGAGTTGTGAAGAAAAAAAGCTTGATTTTATTTTAATCGGTTATTATTTCACAAAGTGGCCCGTGCTACTAATGTATTACGTACTTATTGACTGTTGTCACACTCACATGGTTTTAACTTCCCGATTTTTGCAGTTGCTAATCCACAAACATATGAATTTTTTGTCAATACAAGCTTTACAGCCGCGAAGCTTGTTGAACTATTAGTATCGAAGGTCTAAATAAATAAAATACCTGTCAAGGTGTAATGCAATATAATTTTTGTTTAATAGTGTGATGTACCAGCATACCAAACACAACAGTGAAGTGATTATATAAGAGATACGTAAAATTAAACTACAATAGAGTATATCAAGTCCAGCTTGTAAGTAAGTACCAATTTATATAGTGCCAAGATCTCACTTACTTACTTACTTGTGTCTATGTTTGTAGATTGGGAAGAGTGGGAACATCCCGGCTGGCACAACGGTAGATGCTGGCATCACTCATCCGACTGAGTTTGATTTTTACCTGTGCAGCCACGCAGGGATACAGGTGACTGAGAATGACTTAACATTGACACTTTTTGTTGTGAGCAGTTAGCCTCGGATTGAGTGAGAGCATTGTTAATGACACAGTGCAAGGATGTTGTCTCAAGCTTGGTATATGCACCAAATATTGTAGTGTTTTGATGGTAGAAGTCTGTCAGTGTGTTGCTGATCTTGGCGTATTACGTCTTATTTTTGTTTTTAACTTGAGGCTCATTACTGTTCCTGAAGTTCTGTGGAGAGATCACATGCTAAAAATTTCTGGCCAAACTGCTAGTACATTCTACTTACTTATGGTCCCATACTTGACATAGCACTTCTTGCGTGAGTTAACGTGAGCAGAAGTGCTTTACAATCTCAGAAGTTGCGGCTGATTAGCATGAGAATTAATTATGTGGCCGTTCACTGCCACACCAGCGAGCAGTTGGTCCCAAGTTTTTGGATTTTGTCTAAGAGGTCTGCAGTCCTGATCTTGATCTGTTCTTGGGATTTCAGTTTCGTTTACATCACTAATACTAACAAAGAACGTTTCATGTGTTTCTCGTTTTCAATTATTCTAGTCTCCAGCTCTTGTCTCTGCTCTTATATTTTTAATTCTCCACATTCTGGCAGTCATTTCATCTCTCATTCCAGTTCTCTTTACAGTACAGTAAAACTTTGTTATAACGGACTTGGTTAAAACGTACACTCGGTTACAACGTACTGACTTCTACGGTCCCATCAACTTCCTATTCTTTAGCATACATGTATTTGGATCGGTAATTAAAGTATGAATGTGTTCTTTTTGGTTACAATGTACCTCGGATATAACGTACTGATTTTCCCAGTCTTTAGAAGTACGTTATAACGAAGTTTTACTGTAGTTGTGTGCTAGGTAAAACTGACGGTTTTCTTCAGTGCAGAGGGAGCACCATATTGTGTCATATGCTGATGTTGACCACTTGTGACATGTCACAGGGCACCTCTTGATGATATTGTTTTATCTACACATTGCATTATATTTTATTCTATGTTAATGCCGACTGTTTGTGACATGTGTCGCAGGGCACGAGTCGTCCGTCACACTACCACGTGCTGTGGGATGACAACCACTTTAGTGCTGATGAGATTCAGATGCTGACCTACCAGCTGTGTCACACGTACGTGCGCTGCACACGTAGCGTGTCGATTCCCGCACCGGCGTACTATGCACATCTTGTCGCTTTCAGAGCTCGATATCATCTGGTCGAGAAGGAACATGATAGGTATATATGCTGTGCATCTGACTTTGATGTATTTAATTTTTTCAGGCTGAATAAATTTTTTTCCATAGGTCTTAAGAGGCAGAGTACTTTCTGGGTAGACATTGTGACGTTGCATTTTGACGTTGTCGATGTCTGTCATCGCATCGGCTACTGTCAGTCTTTCACCTCCCAATGTTGACTTTTGTCAACGTCTACCTTCTGCCTAGCGGGCGGCTTTTGTTGACATCGGCCTTGATAGAGTTTGTATGGAGAAAGTCTCATTTATACTGCATTCTGTGAGGGATTTCTGTTGGGACCACATTGCAGCTATGCACCCCCCTGCCCACATGGGAACATGGAATGCTGTGCGCTTAATCGCTTATGTTGTACACGTAAGGTGACATCTTAATCATAGATATGAAACTGCACAAGCCACAGTTTAAAAATTTAAACATCATTATTACACAATGTCAGAAGAACTTTGCTGACTGTGTAATGGTAAATTTTGAATTTTTGAACTGTGATTTGTGCAATTCTATACCTACAACTAAGATGTCACCTTTTCACTTCATATAAACTGAACAGTTGTTTACATAAATTATTACCTCCGCCAAGGAGGTTATGTTTTTGCCAGACTTTGTTTGTTTGTTTGTTTGTTTGTCTGCCTGTGTGTTAGCAAGTTAACTCAAAAAGTTCTGGAAGGATCTTTCTGAAATTTTGAGGGCATGTCGGGAATGGCAAAAACTACCAGTGATTCAGTTTTGGGGGTGATCCGGAAGGAATCCTGGATTCTGGATCACTTTGAAATTTTCGTTACCATTGCTTTCAATGGGGCATAAGGCAAACTGCTGTGAAACCGAAGATGGTGCTGCCACTTAGCGAACAACATGGCCTTGGCGGAGGTATGCGGGCTCTGACTGCTTTCTAGGTGTACTATGTGCTATGTGTGGTGCAGTGGTGAAGGGAGTCAGTTGTCGGGGAACAGTGATGAGCGGAACCTTGCCGTGATGGCTCGAGCGATACTCGTTCACCCCGACACCATCAAAGTCATGTACTTTGCCTGAATGATCACTGATCAACTACGACTACAACAACTGCTACATACTGCAAGCAGGATCATGAGCATACTCCGGCCCAAACTCCACCTGCTTGATTTGTTGTACGACAAGCTGGAAACAAGTCGAAAAGAGTGTGTGGCAAATCCACAGCAGTCAAGTTTGTAGAAAACGTTAGGTCTACGAGTAATCCAAACACCATGACTGTGTCATGATAGCTCGTTGTATGACTTTTTGTTGTCCAGCGAGTCCACAACCAATTAAAGTAGTGGAGTTGGGGCTTGACAGGTCACTGATGGTGGCCTGAGTGACTGTAAGTGTATGTTTATTGGAACTGAACTGAACTGAGATGTGTTTTGTGGTCTTACTGCTCGGTTGCTTTTGTCGCAGTGCAGTCTTCATGGCCAGTTGACTGCAGCATCGTTAGCAAGCTGCCATTATATCATGGCTAGTCATAAGTGTGGTCACCTATGGACTACCTGCGTACACAGTTAGTCATTCAGCAGTACAGTACGCCGGCATACTATATTGTGATTAATCGTTGGCATTTGGTGACATGATCACTTCATGCCAACAAAATGCAATGCTTTTAAAATTGTGCCACAGGCCGACATAGATTTCTATGCACTTAAGCACTGTGGTTATAATCCTGCCAGCGCTGTGTGCTGTGCACTTGAACTGTGCATTTTGGTCTGTAGAGCTTTCGTGTCATGACACCGCATTTTTTGTCAATAATCTTGGCTCTAGTTTTGAGCAACTGGGGTCTTAGACTAGGTGGCTTTGTGTGCCAACGGGCAACCAGTGTGGGCCTTAGAAAGCTTAGTACTACACAAATGCTAGACGTTGACACCAATTTGCTGAGCACTGCTTCAGAGGGTTGATGATGACCACACGGTCAGCTGGCCAAAGACTGCTCTGACAAAGCAAACTAGAGATATATGGACTGAATTAATGTGAACTGAACTGATTGCTCTGTGGACACTTGATCATCTAACTGTCATTGTTTGTCGTTACTCTACGCTGTGCACAGTTTATTTCTGTGCTCATCAGTCGTCAGTGCTCGTCGCCTGTGTAGATTGAAATAATTGTGAGCAGATAAAGATAGCAGTCTGCAGACCCTTAATGATGTCACGTGTTGCTGGTCAAGCTTGTTCTACAACTGCAAAGTTTTATATAACGTTTTCACAGAGTGTTGAAAGGCAGTGGTTTAGTTATTGTGGTAGTTAGCGATTGTCGTGCATTACATGTCTGGGCATCTGCACGAAATCTGGAACTAATCATTGTGACTTGAGGGCCAGTTAAAAAGTGTAATCTGATTGACGAACTGAAATTTGCAAGAAAGACGCTTAACAGAACTGAGTCAAGTTAACAGTGACTTGTGTGGGTTATTGCTAGTTTGTTGAACTCTTTGTGAAACAAATTGGCAACAGTCGTGATCTGCTATTGGTCTGTTTGTTGCATATCGAGGGTACAAAGGCAAAACATCCTATCTGTTGATTTAATTTCAAGAAAATTGCAAAAAAAACTCTTCATGCAATGCATTTTCAGACTTTTGCTCAGTGCTTATGTTTGTGCTCTTGTAACACCCACATTTGTTTGCTGTGTTTTATCATGTTATGAACTAAATATTAAGCAGCATTTTCAAGAACTTTGTAGTTTGTAGTTAGGATGTTTTGCCATAGTCAGCTGTAGATACGATATTTCGCCATTCTGCCCTCAGTATGTTCGATGTCCACTGCTTGATTTTCTTGGTGCATCTGTGTTCGATCCTGTGTTTCATGCAACCCGATGACCTTCTAGCTTTACTCACAGGCTACCATTTTCTAGCAAGTACTATTTAAGGTTTTATCGGACATCTGCTTGCAATTAGGCACAGTGGCAGTTTTTTTGTCATGAAATTTGTCTCGGCATTTTTTTACCATTCAGGAGCATATTCTGAGTTTTATGCTTAAAGATGGTTACATGTATAACTGAATCAGGCAGCTAAACTGCATCTTGAGCGTTGTGGATGATGGTGTATTTTTTGCAAAAGTTTACAATATAGTGCAAAATGTGCATATTGTGGCCGCTTTGGTAGCATATATTCTGCTGTACTGGTGAAGGTTTGTGTATAGCCTGTATCGTCGTATCTGTCAAGTCAGTTATCCATTGTCACCATTACAGAGAGCTCTAGTACTGTTGAGTCATATTCACTACATTTTGTGCTGCTCATGTTCCGAGGAGTATAGTTGCGAGTGATCGTATGCTGTTGTTGTGAATTGACCCAGTAGAAAGATACCATTGTTATCTGTATCAAGTACATGCACATTAAGCACCATGATAACGGACATTTTCTAAGCAATGGACATTGGTTGGTTTCTGAGCAGACTTGTAGTACTCGAGTCCGGACTTGGACTCGAGTCCGGACTTAAGTCTGTTTTTGCTGGACTCGGACTTGGACTTGGACTTGAAAGCTATGGACTTGGACTTGGACTTGGAGGCTCTGCCAGCAAGTCCTTATTCAAGTCCGTTGTACCTACAAGATCGATAGCACTGTAACAGACTACTTCGCTATGGCCTTGTACCATAATCGTTTCACTTTGAAGTCACTAGTAACATGAATCTCATGCTGAACCACGTTACAGAAACCTGGGTTATCAGAAAATCATTGTGGAAACTCATCCAACACAGCTAATAGTTCTTTCTGTTGTTGTTTAGTTAGATGTGACAGCAACAACTGATCAGGTGATTTTGAAGGATCAACAGTATTGACATACCCAAAATCCACATTCTGTTTATACACGATTGCACAACGATGCACACTACCATGATCTGGGGTTTCACTCGGATTTTGTTTACACAGTACCTCGTCATACCCAGGGGGCCAAAGAGGTCAGACAGACACGGTGTGTTGTAAAAGGTTGGTCACTGGCAATGATAACTACACATATCTAAGAACAAAACCTAGGTGG
>Ga0209671_1005434_pt1 | contig 12892 bp, 6 predicted proteins | sample WorMetHERISLAND2_2_FD_187401 | JGI IMG/M metagenome (GOLD analysis project Ga0209671, IMG submission 187401) | Marine gutless worms symbiont microbial communities from Max Planck institute for Marine Microbiology, Germany - Olavius geniculatus... | ecosystem: Host-associated > Annelida >... | reverse complement strand
GGGTTGGGGTTATAGTAAAGGTTAATGTTGGGGTTAGGGTTAGGTTTAGATTTAGGGTTAGGGTTGCGGACGGAAGATAGCAGTTTGGCGGTCTTATCTTCCGTCCATACAGACGGAGGATAACACTGAGCGATTTTATCTGCCTTTTACCCGTTGCCACATCCGCAGATCCGCACATCTGCTTATTACCCATAACCACAGACAGCAAGCGTTGCTGAAGGCTTTCCTCTAGTCAAAATTTGTAACAAAAATCCGCCATTTTCATGCGGTTATAATATACACTAGTGTTTTTGTTACTTCCAGGGATGGTCACAGGGTCGGTTACAGGGACTAACAAAGTGTCTCAGAAACCTAGGCAAAGAAGATGCCCAAAATTGATGTCAGCTGCCCTCACCCGTGATTATCTAACTGCTAAATATTGTCATCGTTGCCACTTCACCCACTATAAATAAAGCTGTATAGCCATCGCCAACCTTTGCATGCTTCGCCAGTCTTGCATGTAAATTGCAGTCTTGCACGTCGCTTAGCATTGCCGGATGGAAATGTTAGCAAATCCCATGCTATTTTCCATCTGCCATGTATGAAAGTGCATGCTTACATGTCCACATGGATAAATAATGGCAAATGTGATGCTATGCTCCATTCTTCCTGGCAAATATATTACGCCGTGTCTAGAGGACCGACATTTGGTTCCCAAGGCTCCGTAGTCTGTGCAGCGTAAGCACCTTATGCTGCTGGCCACATACTGCTGTAAAAGACTGCCTACATCTCCGACAGTACGAGAATTCAGTTTATCACAATTCCCTTGATGCATTGGTTAACGAAGGTCCGGTTTCGTTTCAGATGCATTAATTCCATCATACATCTGAAATGGAACCGAAACACCTGCGCTGGCCAACGCATCAAGGAAATTGTGAAAACTCAAATCCATTGTACTTTGTACTGTCTCTGGCAGACATCCTCATGGCAGCTGGCCACTGGCGAGATCAACCGTAGCAAGGTGCAATGCCAAGGTATCACACCTGTGTACCAGTCAGCCGGTCAAGCCTGGCAACACTGCATATGAATATAAAACCAATATTGCAACTTTAGTTCAGGTGTACATTTGTCATTGTTAATGCCTGCACATTCATTCACACCACACCTTTCCTCATGTTCTTCACTGTCTAAGCTTACAATCAACAAATGGTTTAAATATAGTGTACATTTACCAGTATATTTTTTGCACTCTCGATAGCGTTTTGTGGTATCCTGCAGTTTTCTTTCGCAGGGTATGACCGATTACCACAGCGGGCCACAACTGGTCACAAACTGACCACAACGGGGCAACAACAGACCATAATGACGGAGAATGGGTGGGGGGAGACGACAAAAGATGAATGGACAGCAACGAAGATGACAAATAAAACAAACGGACAAAGATTTTGATGTCGGGGAAGTCAATTGAGTTGGGGAGATGACGGGAAACGGACAGCAAAGATGATGGCAAAAACAGACATAGACATCTCTTTTCTTCATCTTTAACATCACCATCTTTGTCATTACAGTCTGCTATAGTCAGTTGTGGTCGACTGTGGTCAGTTTATGGCCCATTGTGGTTTCTTTGCACGGACTGTTGTGTCTATTGTGGTAATTAGTGATATCGTCTTCCACACCCTGAAAAATTAGTAGCATGATATACTCATTGTAATGTGGCTATATAATGTGGCTAAAACTAAAGAGTTATAATTATTAATTAATACCAGGTGTTATTGACTGATGATTTGTTTGTGCCTATTTCCATTTGCTCAGTTGGACAATAGTGTGCATATGCAGTTTTGATGTCTGTGTGACCATCAGATTTCCTTACTTATTCAGTTGTGTGAATGAAAGATATCAACCAGTCATCTCGCAGATTGTAGAAGATGCTGGCAATAAGTTGTTTCAAGCATAAAAGCTATTGTCAGTCTGGGCCGGCTGGACTGATAGTAGTTGCAAATAGCAGACTTATTTTATACATGGTGACCATTCAAGCATTGTCCCTTAATTTAAGCTGTGTTCGTAGCATGCTGATGCCTTAGGTCCCGTTTTTCCATGCACATTTAATGGCCGATCAAATTGACCTCTGATCAACTTTGGGACTTGACCGGAGGTCATCTCAATGATCGTTTATGTGTCGCCAATTAGCGACTAATCGTCCATCAGATCTCCCATCAAGTTGATGGTCGATTATTGGCGGATCATGTCAGATAATTGACGATTAAACGTGGCGATCTGCAGTTTGTTGCTTATTCACACCAGAAACATCGCTTCACGTTGCTGGTCAGAACGGCAATTCATGCATTAAAATGAAGTTCAGGCATGGCGATCAGTCACTGCTGATCCATTTATACTGTGCATGGTGTTTTGTAAAGAAATAAAATGGATAGACGCTCCCGTATAGATTTGCGATAGAACGTATTTTTGACAGCAGATGATATAGTTGATATCGTTGCTATGACGACGTTTACTGGCTACGGCGTCCACTTGCAGCGCATGCAGGGTAATTTAGCGCAACACCGCAAATTAAGGTCACTGTCAGCCAATCAGGTTGGCATAAAGTAGGCTCAGTTGATGGCAGATCAGCTAATCGTCGATCACGTAATTGGAGATCGAAAATCCATGGAAAAATGAAACACAGTTGATCGAGGATCAATTCTGAACATCAAGTTGATCGGAGATCCGTAAATTGAAGATCAAATTTGATTTGATTGGCGATGGAAAAACCGGACCTTAGTCTGTTGGCTCTGAGGTGCTGCACTGCTGACATGTTGGACACAGTATTGCACAAATTGCAGCAGCACAAACTGCAGCCTGTCATTATGCTGTAAGGATGATATGCAGATACTTACATGTGCCACATCGCACTATATTAGATTATTGGTAGCAACATGCACGAAAATTGGTGTATGTTTAATGTTTATGTAATTTTAATTGCTGGTTACAGTAAACTATTGACTGAAGCTGTTTGTGATGCAGAGGCTGAGATATGCGGGTAGAAGGATGTCAGGTGACTGTACCGGAACAAAGTTGCATATGGAAACAAACACTGGTATCAGTAGGAACTGCAGTATGAAATTTTGTCCACCAGGTTCGTTGTTGGCTTTTATATAGGTTAGGAATTTGTGTTGCATTGACAGCAGTCAACGAGTAAGGGCGAGTTGCACCAACGTCGTTCAACTTTGAACTCGGGTCAAATTTGAATTTGATCTTAGTTCAGCCATAATTTGTGTTGCACCAAAGCGGTTCAAGCGTTGATCTCCGTTCAATTCTGAACTGTTGTCTGACCGCTGATAAATTTTGATCTCGGTTCAAGTGATGAATGCCGGGATACTATTGCTCTAAAAAATTGTTCGCTTTGAATCCTATCTTGCCCAAAACACTTTTTTATATCAAGTTCTAAGACCTCTGATGCAAATATACTGATGATCTGGATATGTTAGATTTTTACTATATTCATTTCAAGTTATCTTTTTGTTCGATAAATTAACAAATAGATGAATAAATCGCATTTTTCAGTGGCGATGTTTCATTTCTATTAAACATACAATTGAACCCTAACCACAGCAACAAAAACTCATTCATATCGATTTATAAGACGTTAAATTCAATTATACTTGTGATCTAGATATGTTGCATTTGTGCTATATCTGTTTTCTGTGGGTCTTTTTGCTGGATAAATTAACTAATGGGTAAATAAACAGCATTTTAGCATGCCGATGTGCCATTGCTATGCCGTTGCTGCGGTAAACATAATCTAAACATAATCTTGACAACGAACGTAGAATAAATAAATAACTATTGGAACACAAAATGAGTATTTTTGGAACTTCTAACTGTTGATGCGAAAATTGTGTAATAACTTCAAGGAAACTTTAAATTCGAACAAATATATGGCCAATCTACACTGGACTGTTTCGAAAGCATTGCGTGTGACTGTGACGTCACTGTAGTTGGTCCGAGCATGGTTTGACCAATCAGGGTCGTCCACAGTATAACCACGGCCGTTCAACTGAACAGGATTGGCTGATCCGAGTTTAACTCGGTGCAACCTAATTCAGCGTGAACTTGGTTCATCTTTTGATCTAGGTTCAGCTGAACCGAGATCATGAACGATGTTGGTGTGAAATGCTATGCATTTGATTGTTACACCTTAATGTAAAGTATCTGCACGTGATTGGTTCAAATCACATCACGTGACATAACAGATATGCATTGTTGCATATCTGTAGTGTATCTGTAGTGTAATGAACTGTTGCCCGTGCTTGCAAAAGTTTACCGGACAGCATTGAAGTCATTACAGCTTTTAGTTTAAATGATTTTTGTTTGGATTTTTTGTTTTGGTTTTGAGGTATAACAAAACAAATAGTGACTGGTGTCATTGATCGTCACTGAAAATTTTATTTGGTTCCTAAAATGTTGCCATCAATCTTCGACCTTGGGCAACATTTTACGAAACTCTGGCAAAAAATTTTCAATGACGACCTCAACGCCAGTAACTAATTTGTATATGGTAAATGTAGTACTGTGTGCTTTCTGTGGTAGATTTTTGTACTTGTACTAGATAGGCCCTCGGATGCTCTCAACTGATATTGACAGCAGTTAAGTAACACATGGACTGAGGACAAGTTATCGATTTGCCAAACCCTGGAGTCATTTTTCATTATTGAAGTGAAAGTGTTAAACTTGGCAGTCATGCACATTTTTGAGTACCAGTATAAGGACACCAATATGAAAAATGAATATACAATTAATTGTCGTACATGTTACATGTCATCTAGGTAATTTACTGCGTATACTTTAGGTTATCATGCTGAACTTTGTCTACATGATGGGGAATTTGCAAGATGTGTTCCTTGTAAAGAGAATGAGTATTCGGATCAAGCAAAGTGCTCAAGACATATGTATGTTTGCTCACGTCAACCTGATTGTATTACTCCAGGTGAGAGACTGAACACTGAGCAGTGTATATTTTGCAGTTTTATGTATAACTTTTGGTGTTATCCTGTTCTTGTCTGGTTAGGCCGGTTTACACAATTGAGAATATTGGCATTGTTGCGGAATTCTTGTGCACAGTCACCTGAGAACTTTGTGCTGGAGCTGCGAAAATTGACGATTATTGATCGATTACTATCGAAAATTTTATTGTTGATCGATTACTTATCAAAAATTAAACTGTTGTTAGAAAACTGTTTTTGGAGTTAAGTCCGCTAAATTTGTTTCAGCGCAAACAGTTTTGGATCAAGGCAGTACAAGCAAACGTCGTGTTTGTGGCTGCAATGAAGCACAGGGCTTCACAGCAGTCAACGATGATCCAGAAAATTGTCAGCGAGTTGATGGTAAGTTTTACACCGGCCATCGAAGTAATACTTTTTACTGCAATTTTCAGCAGCTTGTTAGCACATCAAACCATGTAGGTGCTGTTGTTGCTGTTATCAGCATATCCGTCTGTTTGTCTGTCACGCCGAAATGATATCACAGTATCTCGGAAATAGTGCAGGATCCTCATGGTTCTTATTGATCGCTCACAGCAAATCATATTCTGTTGCTTATGGTTTTTACACGCGAAAGCAGCTACTGCTTTCAGCACATCTTAGCCATCGCAATTCTGTCTCTCCGTCTGTCTGTCCATCACACGGGTGGATCAGTCAAAAACGGTGCAAGCTAGGATCATCATATCTTTACCATCTGCTGCCTGGAAGACTCTAGTTTCAGAAACCATAAAGCTTTTTCATAAATTCGAAGGGGTCACCTTGAACGAGGGCGCTAAATGAGAGGGGAGTGGGCAAAATTTGCGATTTTTTGGCAATAAGTGGCTGTATCTTAGTAGCGGTGCGAGATAGGGTCTAGATTACTATTAATCACTAATAGGAAGTCGTACACTGGCTCTCGATTGGTGCCGAATTCAATGATCTTGAAAGCCAAAATAGGCGGTTTTATGGATTTTTTTGGCAATTTCGGGCTGTGACACAAGTCTGTATCATTCAAGGGGTGGCACCACGGAACTATCGTTATGCGATCCAGATAGAGAATTTGGTATTTGTGTATTAACTTAACGTGAACACCCCAATTTTTAGCTAAACTACTAAATTGGAACTGCTATAGGCTTTCGCGCGTCTCGTGAGCATTAGCTCAAATTTCTTGTTTTACATGTTTCAGTGTTTTTGTGGTTTTATTTATCATTATTTTTCCCCTTTTTTGCTTTTTTGATCTTATGCTTTATGCTTTCCTGTGACTGCCAGTTTCTCGATTTTAAAAATGCTCTTTTCTGTGTTTTACGTAACAGTAGGCCTACTTTTTTTCCAGATTTTCTGAATGCTGTTCTCCAATAGACAGATTGATGAGTGATGACTGTCTGGAGGATAACAGGAAAGATCACTAGAACTGCCATTAATGTACAGGTGTTCTGCTGATTGTGCTAGTGTTAAGAATTTTAAAAGTAAGTCAGTATTCCGAGAAGTTTTGAACAAGACTATGGTGATTTTTTCTAACTCAGTTATGCACAATGCACATATTATTTTCATATTTCAGTGATCATACACTCTTGAAGTGTTATTGTGAGTTTTGAAATATTAGATCTGTCTTAAGTGAATAATACAGAGTTGCTGACATTTATCAGTAGTTTTTTTTTATTTGTTTCTGCTCTGTTGTGTTGATACTTCTAACGCTTTTTTGCATAATGTTGGTATGCAGACATTGGTGGTAATGCAGATGTTTCTAAGCCGTCCATCACATTTTTTGATAATTCTACAGCTACCACTGATCAGACAGGTATAATAATAATTTTTTTTTGTAAAATGTAACGTCAGTTTTCGTTAAATGCTTGTAGTGTTTGATCATTATTTTTGTAATAGCCAACTGTAGGTCATATTTTGTAGCAGAACCAAGACTGCTATCAGCACATTTTTTGTTGTCATTTATAAGCTTGAATTTGGTACATTTTGTTCGCACTTATTGTAACCAATCTTGCAGTTTTACGAGTGAAATCCGTTGCATCTGGATATCAGGCGAAGGCTGTTAGAATAATGCATGTGGTGAAAAGTGGCTTGCTGGCATTTTTGCTGAGATTGTGCGAATGTGCATGGCTGTTTTGAATACTGTAGATAGCAGCAGCATATTTTAGTCGTTTGGCATCTTGGCAGTTAGTGGGAGTGGCATTGATTGTCCGTGTTGGGTGACAAGAGCAGCTATCATTGTTGTCGATTTTCTTCTAGTTGAGATTTTAGGCAGAAATGTGGGTGGAGGTTACTGCGTCAGCTATTGAATAAGTGTACAGCCGAATGTGTATCTTAATAAATTTTTGTGCATGCTGTATTTTATGGAAAATCAGTTGTTAATTTTTATTGAATTGTAGAAATGCCTGTGAAATCCGCAACTGGGAGGTAGGTTTGGTATATACATATTCTTTAGCAAATACTGCTTTAGGTAAAGAGAACTTTAACTCTTCAGTTTTTTTCTGAGGATAACAGGGAAGATTATTATGGGGTCGTCCTTCCTAGAAGGAGGCCCCATCATGTGTTGATCCTGTCCGTCCGTCTGTCTGTCTGTCCCGTGCCTCCACCTAGAGGGAAAACGAAAAGGCCTACGAATACCAAACTTGGTAGGAAGGGTCCCTGGGATACCAGCACCCCGTGGACCAATTTCAAGATCAAGAGGTCAGAGGTCAAGGTCAAGGTCGTGGCAGCTAATTGCGTTGTTATCAAAAAATCCCCATAAGTTTGCCGCCTGTTGTCCGATCAACTTGATATTTGGCAGGTGGCGTAAGGATCCCTTGCCGCCTTGCACAGATCTAGAAAGCCCTAAAACAGCACGCACGTACTCAACTGCAAGGACGGCCCCATAGCGGGCGAGCCCTCAACAGCCGCACCCTCTTGTTAGAACTGCCGTTAGTCTTGCATATGCACAATTATAATGGCAAGGTCTTACAATTTTTGGTTTATGTTGTTTCTGTGTTTTATGTTTTATATTAAGGTTTTCTGTAAGGGTTAAACTTACTGTTCCATTATTATGTGTATGTTTGTGCACTTTGCTTGGAAAGGCCGTCCCCTAAATGACCTATGCTGTGTCGGGGGGGACGTTAATCCCTACACACTGACTTCAATAAGAATAGCTTGTATTGACTGAATGAATTTATGAGCGAAGTGGTATAGTTTAGTAGTGGTGTAATTTAGTTTACTTTAATAGCCTAATGAAGTTTTGATGTATTGAGTGTGTGTCTTTGTTTGATAGCGTTGAAAAATTCAGCATGCTGTGGTTACTGGTACCGGTGGTTGTCGTGGTTATTGGCATTGCCGTGGCTCTGATCGTTTGTTATATGAGAAAGAAAAGGCATCGAGGTCAAACTCGTAAGAATATTCATCTGATCTGTTATTTAAGTTATTTAACTTAGTTATTGATTGTAGTTTGGTCTTAATATTTGTTTATCTGCAGTCCTCTTGATATCTGTTGGCCATTTCGTCATTGTTAGCAGAAAACCCACAGAACAGTGAGAACATGTTATGTGCTATATGAAGATGTAACATGTCACATGATGTATACTGTGTGGAATTGGCATTCAATCAGTTTGCTTTACTTACCTGGTAGCTGAAGTTATAAAGTTGATGGAATTTTGATGTAGCATATGGTAGAGAAATGTACACTACCATATAACACATATTTGTATGGCGAGTGTATTGTCATGCTTTGCATTATCGCACTTACTTGACTGTTATAAGGCCCTGATTACGAGTAGTTTTTTCTTCTCATCAGTCGCAAATACTTCCATAGTTTAGTAACTGGTACATTTTTGCAAGTTTGAATTTGTGTTTTATTTGTTTTTGGGTTATTTTATCCTCTGCATTTGTGACCATTGTTTTATATTGTTAGCATCATTCATTAATCTCTTTGGTTATATTGTATTATTAAGCAACTACTCTGTCTGTTTCTCTCTCTCGTTAGGTTGTTGTGCATCGACGCACGCGACCACAATAATAAACTACTACTCAACTGAATTCATTAAATGCATGTAAGTTGGATTAATTTCGTATAGCTAAAGGTTTTTTACGATTATGTTCCATATAAATTTTCTTTTAAAATTTTTGATGTTTGATATTGTAATTACGAGTCATCTTGTTGACTGTCTTTTGTAGATATGGGTTTGCTGAATTGCAAGCAGCATCATTTACCAGGCTCAAGCACTCCAAACAGTAGCTTCGGCTCTAGTACGCCACCTTGTAAGTCAGCATTTTGTTAGCAAATCATAATTAAGTAATGGTCGAGCTTATGGCATGGTTTTCGTCGTCTGTCCGTTCGTCTGTCACGCATGTATTGAGGCTAAATGGTGCAAGATAGGGCCAAGATTGCTATTGATCACTAATTGTAAGTAACATATTGGCTTTAAAATGACATGAAAATTGATGTCCTTGGATGACCTTGAAGGGTCATAATGCACTGTGATATGCCAATTGTGCGGTATTGTGGCTATTAGGTAAGTCATAGGGGGTTGGCAGTGGTACCATCGGATAGGGTGCTCGTGACTTCCTATAGGCTGTCAGTAGTAATCATGTCTCCATCTGCAGCGGTTTGGCTGCAGTTTTCAATGGAAAGTTTCAAGCTATAAGTGGCTATATTTCGGAAACGGTGAGAGACTATGCCAAGGTTACTATCAATCACTAAAAGGGACTGGCATACGCACTTTCAGATTAGATGAAAATCATTGACCTTGGATGACCTTGGAGGTCACTGACAGCCAGTACATTCAGCAGTCCATTCAGCTGTCTTAGGGACAGCTGTGCTTCTTGTTATACACATACTTGATGCTAGGGATCGTGGAATTATGCGATTATGCGCGCGCATAATTTTGCGCATAATTGGTGACCTTCCGCATAATTGGGCAGATCCCGCATAATACAACTAGCTCCGCATGATCTGACTCATTTATGAATGTCGTTTTGTTATACATCATTAATTTAGCTTATAGTAATGAATGTATGCTATATTCTAACAACAAATACTGTCACTGAATTTGTTAAATACGTTAATGTCATTGGACCGGAAGCAGTGAGAAGGTCTCCAGTGACAAGTGTGACACTGACAGACATTACCACATTCTGGAAAGCACATCAGACAGACTGCCGGGATTGTCAAGACTGGCACAGATGTACATTTTTTCAGTTACAACTAGTGCTGATGCGGAGCGTTTGTTTTCAAAGTACAATCAGTTACTGACGCCACAGCATACCTGGTTGGCCGCAGAAACATTGCGCATGTTGGAGTTTTTGTATCGGAATTTGAATACCTAGGGGTCTTAGGCCCAGGGTCCAGGCCCTAATGTAAGAACTATTTTACTACTATAATTTGTTTTCTTGAACATGAATGTTGACTCTAAGTCTAATGTTTGCAGAATAATCACCTTCAGTTATGGGAGTTGATTTAGAAGGTCTTTTCTTTGTTGATTGCCAACTGTGTGTAATACAATGCCGAAAAGGTGCGCATAATTGGCAAAAAGTGCCCACATAATCTTTAAAATTGTTGCGCATAATTTGCAAAATTTTGGCGCATAATTCCACGAACCCTACTTGATGCTCAGCATGCATGTTTTTAGATTGTGCCTGCTGAACTATGACAAATAAATAAGCAGATATTTGATATTGTTGATGCAGAAATCTATAATTTCTCAAAGTCTGGTTGATATTGGATTTTACCATTGTAGATTGACGTGCGTAGTGGGCATAGCAAACTGTTGACTCCTCTTACTGCAAAATTAATTTTTTTTACACGCGAAAGCAGCTACTGCTTTCAGCACGTCTTAGCCATCGCACTTCTGGCTGTCTGTCCGTCACACGGGTGGATCAGTCAAAAATGGTACAAGACAGGATCACCAAACCTTCGCCGTCGGCTGCCTGGAAGACTTTAGTTTCAGGAACCGTAAAGCTTTTCCATAAATTCGAAGGGAGTCACCCCAAACGAGGGCACTAAATGAGAGGGGGTGGGCAAAATTTGCGATTTTGTGCCAATAAGTTGCTGTATCTCAGTAACGGTGCGAGATAAGGCCTAGGTTACTATTAATCACTAATAGGAAGTCGTACACTGGCTATCAATTGGTGCCGAATTCAGTGATCTTGAATGACCTTGAACGCCAAAATAGGGGGTTTTATGGATTTTTTTGGTGATTTTGGGCTGCGACACAAGTCTAGATCATTCACAAGGTGGCGCCACAGAACTATCGTTATGCGATCCGGATAGAGAATTTGGAGCGTGAACACCCCAATTTTCAGCTAAACTACTGAACCAGAACTGCTATAGGCTTTCGCACATCTCGTGAGCCTTAGCTCAAATTTCTTGTTTAAAATATATGCTAAATACATAGTCATCTTGAATGCCTAAAACATATGATACATACTGGTGTGTGATAATAAAGAAAATCCAAATAATATTTCAGTTATTGTACACAGTTGTTTATAGTTTATTTGATTTTATTGGATCTAGAACCCAGTGCTCAGTTATTTTAAGCCTGCTTTTGTATTGTGTTTGTTTCTGTAGTCAGTATATATCTTTATTTCGCTATACAGGCAGCAGCAACACATTGTACAACCTAGTGGACGATTGTGTGTTTGCTTTTATTCTTAATTTAGATTTAGATGTTTTCGTTATATTTTAGCACGTGAAGATGATGGCATTAAAGACGTTTTGGTGGATGAAGTGAAGTCACTTCTTCGAAATGAGACTCCTCTGCGCCCAGGTATTTACTTTTGCTGCTGCTGCAATTTTTGTGAAGTTTTTCAAGCTGCACGACACCATTACGCAAGGTATCTCAGAGAAAGCTTCTAGAAGTTGTCTTTTCTGTCATTCAGTCAACATCATTAAAGCACCGACATGTCAAGGAAGTGATAACCTGGTGCACTGCTGCAACAAGGATATTGGCACCTTATACGCATTTCTGATGCTCGGAATAAAATAGACTAATTTTGTGAAATATGCCATGGACACCAACGGGCATTGATCACGTGGAGTAAGCGATATATAGAAAACTAAGAAAGGACTATATGTTTTGATTGGTTTTAGGTGATGAAACGAGGTTTCTGTAAAGTAATTAGTCCGCCTGAAAGCGATAGCTTGCGGAGCGGACTTATGTTTTACGCATGATGTTTTTAAAAAAAAAATTTCTGAGCATGAGATCTCCGAGATGCGTGGGCCGACCGGCTTGAAATTTTGCACGATGGTCAGTACTAGGCCGAATTTTATAGTGCCGGTCCAAAATTTTGGGGGGCATACCCCAAAAAAATTTTGGGGGCGAAAAACATGCAAAATTTGGCCCGATTTCGGATGACTTCAAAGTTCAGCGGCGAATATCTCCGAAACGGACGAAGATATTCAAAATCGGATTTTTATTCCATCTACCGCGATTCCTCCTGCGTTAGGCGAAACAAGTCTGGTGAAGTTTGGTCCAGTGACCTTGGAGATCTCGATGTGAAATCGTACCCACCTAAAGCGCATTTTTTGGAAGAACATATTTCGGCCCATAGGGGGTGCTGCGCCCCCAAATTTTTACACGCGTTAGAGAATGACCAACTCTTACTAGCGCACCTCCCACCGGGGGCGGGGGCCCTCCTTACAACTTTTTTCAAAGGGGAGTCAAAAATTGGCTTAAAATGTAGCATATTAGACGAAGGATCTTTGAAGCCAAAGGGAGTAGCTTCATGAGACTTTGCCATGTGACGTGCTGCTAGATGGGGGTGATAACGCGGGTACAATTTTTAGGGGGCACTGTCCCCTTAAAATTTGGGAGTGCAAAAAACGCGCAAAATTTAGTACGTTTAACGACAACTTTCGACTTTGAGCGCAAATATCTCTGAACTGCATAGGGATATCGACAAGCGGTAAACGGCGTTATCAA
>Ga0209671_1005433_pt1 | contig 12893 bp, 9 predicted proteins | sample WorMetHERISLAND2_2_FD_187401 | JGI IMG/M metagenome (GOLD analysis project Ga0209671, IMG submission 187401) | Marine gutless worms symbiont microbial communities from Max Planck institute for Marine Microbiology, Germany - Olavius geniculatus... | ecosystem: Host-associated > Annelida >... | reverse complement strand
TACTACTACTACCTCCAGCATCTTGCATTTTGTTATTTGTTTAATATAATGGCAAGCCTGTATGTGGGACAGCGAATTTAGTCTACATACCAAAGCAGTGATGAACGACATTTAAAATGGTGACAACTGCCATCTTGAATTTACTACTTTTCTCGACTCTGGTCATATGATTTGTTTCCAGTAGCAACTAACCACATTCCTGCAAAATTTTATTAACCTTTTTCAGTCGGCAGCTGATTTGTTATGCTTTGTGTTAAAATACAAAATGGTGGCCGTCGCCATGTTAAATTTCATTTTTGTTCTATTTTAGGGTACAACTACATGTAGAACGTCAAACTTAGACCGCCATCTTGGATTTTTGCAATAAAGTTGAATGAAATTTTGCAGCAATATAGAGGGCTGCTACTGGAAATGGGACGTTTGACCAAAATGAACAAAAATAATAAATTCAAGATGGCGGCAGCCGCCATTTTGAATTTTATTTATTGCTCATAACTTGCTTATTATTGCACGTATTTGCACGAAATTTGGCACGTGTATTACACTTGAGGTCCTACATACAGGCGTGCTAAAATATTGACAAAAAATAAAATTTAAGATGGTGGCTGCCACCATCTTGGATTTTTGCACAAACAGCAATAACTCAGCCGCCAATTGACATAGATTAATGAAATTTTGCAGAAATGTAGACGGCTGTCACCAAAAATAGACAATTTGACCAAAATGGACAAACATAATAAATTCAAGATAGTGGCGGCCGCCATTTTGAATTTCATCTATCGCTCATAATTCGTTTACTATTGCACATATTTGCACAAAATTTGGCAGTTGCATTATGTTTGAGGTCCTACACACAGGCATGCCAAAATATTGAACAAATATAAAATCCAAGACGGTGGCGGCCGCCATCTTGGATTTTTCACAAACAGCAATAATTCAGCCGCCGATTGACATAGATTAATGAAATTTTGCAGTAATGTCGTCGGCTGCTACCAGAAGCAGATCGTGTGACCAAAATCGACAAAAATAATAAATTCAAGATGGCTCATAACTTAGTTGCTATTGCACGTACTTGCACGAAATTTCATACGCAAGCTAAGTTTGACGTTCTAATGTAGTTATGCCATAAAATCGAACAAAAATAAAATTTAACATGGTGACGGCCACCATTTTGTATTTTAGCACAAAGCATAACAAATCAGCTGCCAACTGAAAAAGGTTCATAAAATTTTGCAGGAATGTGATTAGTTGCTACTGGAAATAAATAATGTGACCAGAATCAAAAAAAGCAGTAAATTGAAGATGGCGGTGGTCACCATTTTAAATGTCATTCATCACTTATATCTGGCTACTGAGAACAGATTAAATGTCTAAGCAAATACATTAGCTCATGCTTATACTTTTTGATTTTTGCCATTTTACATCGGCGCTTATACAACATTAAATGAATTGCTTGCAGGTATTTTATATTAGAGCTGTCACAGTTGACGAGTTAATTAACGTGTTAATGCGTTAATAAATTAACGCACGTTAAAAAAATTAACGCACATGCGTAAAAAACATGTGATAGTTGAGGATAGGAGGCTGAGTTGACCTGAGCTGTTTGCTTAGTGTTGCCTGCTGCGAGTGAACGTGGAACCCATAGCAATTTCTCTCTTACTTAGAGGATTCCGATGCTGTACCACAGTAGGCCACCGCTATGGACCATTGCACCCAGCGACCAACATTCAACTGCAAGGATCTTTCTGTAACGTCAGATTTGTGCCTGGTTAAGTCCAAACTTCACTACTTTGATTAGTTGTGAACAACAAGTTGTGCTGTACGGCATCTTTTCGTGTCAGCTGGAAGTCCTGGATTTGTGCAGTTCTGTCGCTATACCTGCAGTGGACGTAGCTTGCGCCCAGTAAAAATGGGGGGGAAAGTTTTGCTAAGGATGTATGCAAAATTGCTGTCACTATAGAAGCGCTGTTTTTAGCTCAAAGTGCACAAACTGTTTGTAAGCCAATAGAGTCCATCACAAAATGATGGACTCTATGATGGACAAGAGATGATATACAAAATAAAAATACTGTAATAGTTAAATAGCAAATAGTCTAAATACGTTTAAAAAATAAAAAATTATATGTGTTTTTAAAACTTTTTTTAAATTTTTCTATCTTTATATATTCTACAGGCAGATCCCATAAACGTCTCGGGCCCGGGGTAATTTACCTCCTACTCTCCATCATGACGGGACCGGGTGCGTTAATTTACGCATTAATTAATGCATTAAAAAAATTAACGCACTGCATTAATGCGTTAAAAAAACTAATGCCTTAACAGCTCTATTTCATATATAATATCAGAATGACGATAAATCTGTAAGCCTAATCCCAAAACGGGATCCCGGGATTACAGATTTCTCAATCCCGGAGCCCAGGATTGAAAATTCAATCCCAGGATTGCAATCACTATCAGTGACAGTTACAAAAATTACACCACAACAATCGCAGATATTGAACAAAGAAGCTTGTCTTCAGCAAACACGCTCATATGTGCCTTTCGTGCAATGTTTATCTGTAAAAATTCAACAACGGACACTTAAACCACTTTGTAGATAGGTTAAAAATCTCAGCAATGAAATATATTGTCTGAGGCACATTTGGTCATTTTAGTTTACGAATCTGCATGTATCGTGAATGAAAAAACGTGGTACTAAACTCTTGTCCATATTTTCACTAAATACTGAACGATTTTCAGAATTCTTTCACTTGCGGACTTGGCAGACAGTTTGCAACATGACAATCACTGAAATTCACGCTGTGATCGTTAAAATTTTTGATTCACGAAGTAGTTTACATCTAGGTGTTAATTTTGAGTAGTAGCTTCAGATTCGTAGTGACATGTTGCCTTGCTGGTAGCACTGAATAGCATACGTTTTCCCTGACATTCCCTGACTTTTTCCAAACAGTTCTCATACTCCTGGACATTTCCAGGTCTTCCAGGCAAGTGACGATCCTGCATCATCACAACTATGTTTGCAACACCTCCAAACGTCGTATCACATCTCTAAACTTTCTACGAAAGAGGGCAGGAATGCATGGAGACTACCACTGACAAATTAACAGAGCACCAGCCTAACAAGAAATGTTTGTGAGTCATGTCACTTGGGCTTCAATCGCTTGATGAATGTGATCTCGTCTCGGTTTCCAATGCCATATCTGCCAACAACCACCAATAACAAAAGCTCAACAACAAACGACCTATGTAATTCGGCAAAAGGCAAAATCGTTGATCAATGTTGCCCGCTGGTGAATCGTAAGTAGGCAATCGCAAGTTTTGGTTAGAAAGGCGCAAATGTGACAGAGAACAGATGACAGACAATTGGAGAAATGTGTAATTAGGCGGAATCACTTGCACTAGAATGATTCTACTAAAAAACCGAACATTCTAGTCTGTCTACAACATTAGACAAAACAAATACTTACTAATTTTGTGTCTCAGTACATTTATGACAGCTGTTATAAGTGAATAATTTACAGTTATTAAATAAAAACATGCATTTTTGGATAATTACCACTGCCAATTAATAATCTAAATTGATGACTACTCAGTACTTTACTTAACTTGTGTAAGAATAACCAATACCACTGAAAATCCATAACGCTCAAAAGCCCTATTTAAAATCACTACAGTGGCAGGTGCTGGCTTACGTGCTAAAAATAGAACAAAAGTTCAGACTGACAAAACAATCTAAAAAATTCCCAGACTTCTTGCTAGCAGTAACTACTAAAAATTTCGATAGTACAGTAGCTGATCCAGGGGGGAGGGGCTCACAGTGATCTCCCAGCCCTCTAGCTGGATTTAAGGTGTCTTACTTCTAAGGAAAGGTAGAAAAAAGAGAGAGGAATAGAAAAAAAGGAGGAAAGAAAAAGGGAAATGAGAAAAGGAAAGGAGAGAAAAGAAAGGGAGGGAGGAGACAGAGTGAAAGAATTTTCCGCCCTCCCCCCAGCTAAAGCCTAGATCCACAATTGCAACAGTAGTTAACCACTTTTAGAGTCAAAAATAATTACATTATTATGGTTACCATTGTTTAATGTTGAACGCCATGCACTGCATACATTGCAACATCTAACTGTATATTCTTTGATGAAAATTGTTAATCGGTGGTTGGTTAAATTGTGTAACTCTTCATCAGAAACGCATTTCAGAGCTACTGAGCATCACCTGCCAAACGGGATTACACAATATCACACAGTGTTACCTGCCACCCAACACAGGTCAACATGCCCTGCCAGTGAGTGACATTAATAAGCTGAAGTGTGTGATGCTGTACGAAGTCTTGGTTCTTATTTGGAAAAAGTTACAGTATTGAAAAGTGTTGTTTACATCACTGTAGAGATTCCTGTAATTCATACTCACTCCCTGATTAGCTTTCTATCATCAGATAACTTCTGGCCATTGAAGTAGAGCCAATGCGAACGCCATACATAACGCCTGCAGTTCATAACAGTTGAAGTGGCCAAATAAAGCTCTTAATTAAAACACATACCAATACCATGCTATCATGACAGCATTAGGATCAGCAACAAACTGCTAATTTTTTTGACAACATTTACTGCATATATTTGCCTTGTTTAGTTTCCTTCTTTATTGGCAAATACTCGCAAGTCCTATATAATAAAGCTCATCACTAATATCCTAGTTACTGCTCAAGTATTGCAAGAGTACACAAATGCAAACTTTCTGATACATCATCACTAACATCAGAACTACCACATTATGGTCAATCTCCATTAAATGATCTAATTAACAACTTTTGTGGGTCACCAACATGTTCACCAATTACACGGTGTTTCATAAAAAAGTCACAACTAACAAAGAATATTCAACTAACAGCCATATTGCCATATTTTGTTAAAATATTTTGAATTAGTATTCCTTCAGCTACAAACAGTATAAATTTTGTGTAACTTGCTCATCATTTGATGTAATTATGAAAGAAACAAAAAAGGGTGCCTTTATTGTGAAACACTGTGTAGTTGCTAACATTTTTTGGGGTTACCAACAAGTTGCCAACTAGTTTGCCTAATGGAAATTGGCCTTAAGCAAAGCCACTACTACTACACATTTGAGGTTATTTTCAGTTAACAAGCTATATTACTTACTTACTTACTTACTACCAGTATCACAACTAAGAACGTCAATTGATACTTTTAACAAATAGTCGTACCATAAGCGAATTGTGAAATGCTCACTCTGATAACTTTTTGGTAACTCCAACAACATATCAACTAACTGAATGTACCAAATTTTAGCCAGAAAAGTTTGAATTGCAACTTTCAAAATGGGTCAAACATGATGAGCAGTTTATGAACAATGCAACAAAATGCATGCAAAATGCTTTACAGGAGATATAAGTCAGGCATGCTGACAATACCAGCTAATGTGTCGGATGCCACTAATACGAGCCTGTCGGAGAACAATGTGTCGTTGAATGGCATTCTTCAGTTCCAGCACAGTCGCATTTTGTTCCACAACCACAGCTGATGTAAACAACAATAGCAACATTAATGACAGACAGTAATGGCTCTGATTATAACAATATTGCAAATTGACTGCAGCAACACCTGAACAGTTTAGATATTTTTTGGCAGCTGCAAAAGTCAATGTCAAATTGTTCTGCTCTGTTGCTGATCCTTTGCCATGACACGATACTTGATTCCTATGGGGCAAGTCATTAACAAGCTAGCTACAAAAAATGCAGATTAGAAATAAGATGTCATAAGGTGTTTACAAAACACTGATACGGATTCACACAAGAAAACACTCAATCTGTAAAGCAAGAAGTAGTCCGACAGATAAAGCACTTAACCTCGTTTTTTATATATAGTAATTTTTTCTGCTGTTTCTGGTAGATTTTGGGGTGCTGAATCCAAATCTGATGAGTGCCCAGACTGACACTCTTGAGCGTTTTCGTCAAAACGCAAAAATCCAAGATGGTCGTCACCCTTCATGGGAGAAATATTAAAAATGTAAAAGTGGTCTATTTTCACAATCTTGGTATCGATTCATATGTTCTTTGACATTCTGAAACTGATTAGGATGTTTAAAATTGTGAAATTCCAAAATGGCCGCCGGAAACAGCCATTTTCAAAGACGGCAGCCATTTTTAAAGGTTTTTTTAAATTGATCGATTTCATAGAAATATTAACCGATTATGAATATATTATGTATTGAACATGTTAAAGGCATAATCGAATGAAACATACCAGTATATACAGTGCATACAAATACATACAGTGCATGGCAGTTAAATGTCTATCTCGTCATCATCATCATCATCATCATCATCATCATCATCATCACTACTTCCACTAGCAATGTCAGTGTCATCAGATATGCAAACATTCACTGGGTTTCGGCAAGATGACCCACCATTACAATTACAAAACTGAGTACATGTGATGGTGGCACAAACACAATGCAGTGCGGCAATCATGCTTGCAGTGGCAACTTACAATGTTCAAGACCTCGTTGGGAACGACTGACTGCTCCGAAATAGTATGGACTTGAGTGAGTGAGTGACTCCCAGCCGTAATCTAATGGATCGAGGTCAGGTGGAGAAGGCAGTCCAGCCGACATCCATAGCGCCATCCGATAATGTGCTTGCAGGCAATGGGCATGGAATGCTGCTGTTGTTGGTGGTAAAGTCTTTAACTTTGGTGGTGTATGGCACTTACCGGCAATCTTAGCTGTAAACATGGCAGCTCTCATTGAACTTAATGTGTCCACTGTCTTTTGATTGTAAAGTGATGCTACGAACTGCATGCAAGAATCTGTAACCTGTTTGGTCGATACAGTCAGATTTCCAAAAAGTAGCTGATCTGGAAATGACTTAAGTTTGCTTAAAACAGCTGTCTTTCCTATTCCGGAGAATGATGACACTGTGTCACAGCCAGTTAGGGCATCGGCACCTAGAATGTTGGAGATAACAGATCTGTGCTCCTTTGTCACATTGTTCAGACTGACGATAGCATGATTGATTTCCAGAACATTCTTCTATGGACACCTGTACAGTTGCCGGGATGTCATTCGTTCTGGCTTGCAGATGATGCGCAAGGATGAGGAGAACATCTGTCCCATCACATATGATTCTTATCGGTGAGTGGCCGGCAGCAGCCTCGTTGATCATATGATAGACGATCATCACGTCAGCATCCTCCTGTTTCATTTCCACCTCCTGCACACCAACACCAACTTCTATTGGCTACAGTTCTGGTCCAGTGAGGACCATTCGTTTACCAACAGAAACGTGCACATCGGCTAGCTTATCAATTATCATCTGAATGATCTGCTTCTTATCACTGACACTGAGTACCACAGCCTGTTTTGGTAACGGTGATTCTTCTGTTAGTTTGCAAACTCGCGAGACTCCTTTCTGACATGTTGTTCAACATGACGATTTTATACTGTTCTTGTAATATCAATCGAACACAACATGCAGAGTTTGACATGTACCAAGTCTGCGCATGACAACAGATACCACAGCAGGAACAAATAGCAAAACCTTTGCTGGCAACGATGGCCATGGAACCATCCAAAATATGGTGCCCACATCCATCAAGGATGACAACCTGTGGTGGATCTGTATGCCGCACGACACACTGCATCTTAGACTTAAGCACTGATTTGTTTGTCTTACGTATATCGCCATTGTCATCAAACAGAGCTGTTGGACGTGGAGCCAATCAGAGGCAAAAAGTGTTTCAATGTTCTCCCTCAATGTCGCCATTATTCCGATGACACGTGCATACTCTGTACTGATGACCATTTCTCCACTGTTCAATCCTTTCTTCTTCTTGGTGGCATTCACCATGGTCTTCACATTCTTCTTCAATGTACTGAGGAAACCATCAGGCCGGAGTTCACCCTATCAGTTTCACCAATGTGAAATGCTTCGTGGACGCTGATGTGTAGTAAGTAATCAATGCACATTGACCTATATATGTGTTCCCCTTTTTAAATGCTTTGCCATCTTGAAAAATGGCCGATACTGTGACACATGTTTACTTTTAGACATTTCTATCCCTTGTTTCAAATTTAGAACACTTGAAACAGTATTATTAGGCATCTTGATTGATGAAATTGATCAATTTAAAAAAAACGTTTGAAAATGGCTGCCATCTTTGAAAATAGCCGTTTCCGGTGGCCATTTTGAAATTTCGCAATTTTAAACATCCTAATCAGTTTCAAAATGTCAAAGAACATATGAATCGATACCAAGATTGTGAAAATAGACCACTTTTACATTTCTAATATTTTTCCCATGAAGGGTGGCGACCATCTTGGATTTTTGCGTTTTGACGAAAACACTCAAGAGTGCCAGTCTGGGCACTCATCAGATTTAGCACCCCAAAATCTACTAGAAACAGCAGAAAAAATTACTAAGTATAAAAACGAGGTGCAGCTAAAAAAGACTAGACTAGAGTTGTAAACGGTGGGAGCAAATCAGCAGATAAACAAAAAACATTATGACCGTGACTGAGTGATGCTTACGCAAGACAATTTCATCAGCCCGCCGCACATTCACCGTAATTGCCTTTCCATGCTCGAGAGCAATCTGTGATTTAATCTCTTCTAATGTCACTTCTGTATGGAGATCACATAGCAATGGATCGCCCTGATAACAAAACACAATACTCTAGCAATGCAGCAAATTTGAACCATCATGCTTTCAATTTAGTATATAGACCTTGATGCTTAAATTAATTAAAAACAAACTACAAAGAAGTAAGCATGCACATGTTAAAAAACTGTTATGCTTGTTATCTGTCCCATTGCCATAGCACAGCATGGGACAGATTATAAAATCACTTGCATCTGTTTGTCAGTCTGTCTGTAAACACTCCTACGGCCGCAATTTTGATTAGATTTTGATGAAATTTTGAGCAGTGATTTGGGGCCCGAAAAGTAATATGGAGTTTGTTTGGGATACAAATCTAATAACTCCTTTCCCTACTTAACCCCAATTTTTAAAAATCTGCATTACGGCCTATGGGGACTTCAAAAGATAAAAGATAATTGCGTGCTGTTTGCACCTACCCCCTATTTTTGGGTCCGGGCTATCCGACGGTGTCGTTAAAATTTCTCCCCTGCCGACCACTGTTGCCATAGCAACAAATTCTGGGACAAAATTGACTATAACTCAGCCCCATGAGAGATATTTTCACCTACCTCCTATTTTCGGCCTCGCACTATCCGATGGTGTCATTTGAACTTATTTCCCTGACGACCTTGTTGCCATTGCAACGAATTTTGGGACAAAAATTGATTATAGCTCAGCCCCCATGAAAAATAATTGCGTGCCATTTTCACCTACACCCCTATTTTCAGGCCCTGGCTATCTGATGGTGTCATTTAAATTTCTCACCTGTCGACCCGTGTTGCCATAGCAACGAATTTTAAGACAAAATTGACTACAACTCAGCCCCATGAAAGATAATGCGCCCTGTTTGTACCTACCTCTCTTATAAGCAAAAACTAGATGCAGACCTGCTCAGCAATTATCGTCGTATTTCGAACCTCCATACAATCTCTAAAATTGTAGAACGTGTGTTCATGACAAGTCTGGCCGAACATGTGAAGCTCTCGTTGAATTACAATAGATTCCAGTCTGCCTACAGCAGTGTTTTTCAACTTTTTTGTTGCCGCGGAACCCTGAACAAGCGTAGAGGTCACTCACGGAACCCCATGCATTGATCCATGCGTCCAACGACGTACGCAAGGCAGAAGCTACAGGGTGTCAATGGACTCATTTCCCTAGCAGAGCAAAGCCCTTGTGAGGACGACAAAACAAGCAAAGATGACCAATATTAAATTTGATTACATTAACAGGTAGCAGTACGTTATTGTATTTAACGTAACACGACGGGCGAAGCGGTCGTCGACGGCTGCTTAGCCCCAGCCATACCAACTGAAAAAATTTATCACGTGGACATCCTCGTTAAAGAACCTACGTGTCTTTTTAATTTTCCTTAGCATAGTGTTTAAAGAATTGAATTTATTAAGTAAATGGTTAAACGATTTCGTAACCATAGGCCTAACCTTAATCAATGTTTTTTCTCTTTTTCATCTTCATTTGCGATAATGCACTTATCCTCGGAGTTGAGTAGCCTAATGTCGTGCATAGAAAGCCTATGATCCTAAAAATGCAAATACACCAAGACTACTAACAGCAAAAATGATTTAACAGAGTTGGTTTACGCAAAAATAAACGTGTAGAAACGCAATTTTGAACAAAATATTTCATGATGAGTATTTCTACAACATTGTTTGGCGAGATTTCGCACGCTAGCTTATTTTTTACTGGCCAGCTGCGGAACCCTTGGCAGATGCTCGCGGCAGAGTTCCGCGGAACCCTGGGGTTCCGCGGAACCCCGGTTGAAAATCACTGGCCTACAGACGTGAGTAGTAATGACAGTGCCATGGGACACCATTTGGCCACAGGATGAGGCCTTTTACTTATTTTATTGGCAACATCTGCACTGCCCAGCTCTAGCTACTTATTTACTTATTTATTGTCAAGACTAAATATAGAACATGTTGAAGAGTTAAATATTCTGTGTGCGCCATACAGATTAGATATTCATTGGATTTCCACTGCGTCTTGGAGGAGCTTTCAAGTTTACCCAGTTATGATTCTCGTTAATGCTAATTACAACGTCATTATTTTCCGGAATTTAAACTTTGTTAATTATGAACTGTTCACCGCTGCTGTGTGGGCTTAAATTCTCCAGATAATGAAACAAGTTGCCATCCGTTACCTGAATGTGATATATTTCCTCGCTCTGCGCTCTTTTTCGCTTCGATAATATAGTAATAGCCGGTTTTATTATTATACAGTTTTTACGTGTGATAAGGCCTAGGTTACTATTAATCACTAATAGGAAATCATACACTGGTTTTCGATTGGCGCCAAATTCAATGACCTTGAATGACCTTGAACGCCAAAATAGGAGGTTTTATGGATTTTTGGCACTGCGACACAAGGCTATATCATTCACAAGGTGGCGCCACGGGACTGGCGTTGGTGGCGTGGTGTAGTTGGTAACGCGTTTCGGCTGAAACTAAGTTACTCTACGCCAGGCCCGGTTAGTACTGCAATGGGTGACTGCCTGCGGGCAGGAACTGCTATAGGCTTTCGCATTTCCCGTGAGCATTAGCTCAAATTTCTTGTCCATATTTGTCAACTAACAAAAAAAGTCCAGAATTCTGTTAATGGTCACAAATACCATACTTATGAAAGCCAGTATACGATTTCCTATTATTGATTAATAGTAACCTAGGCCCTATCTCACACCATTACTGAGATACAGCGACTTATTGGCCAAAAATTGCAAATTTTGCCTACCCCCCTCTCATTTAACGCCCTCGTTCGGGGTGACCCCCTTCGAATTGATGAAAAAGCTTTACGGTTCCTGAAACTAGAGTCTTCCAAGCAGCCGACGGTGAAGACTTGGTGATCCTAGCTTGGACCATTAAAAATTTTTGCCTGATCCACCCGTGTGACAGACAGACGGACGGACAGAATTGCGATGGCTAAGACGCACTGAAAGCAGTAGCTGCTTTCGCACGTAATAATATGCACCTGCTAGGCCATATAGCGTGGCAACAGAACGTACTTCTAGTTGTATATAAGTTTCAAAGTGCGTGAAATTGGTTAGAAACCACCATAAAGCTATAATACATTCGTTGCCATCATAGTTAATGCATAGTCAGTGAGGATCATAATACATTAACTATATATGACTAATAAAATAGCAAGCAGCAGCAAATTTAGCAATACTAGACTCAGTCCACACTCCACAGATATGATATGTAGGGACCAAGTTAATTCGCGATTCCACGACCATGACATTTTCCGTGAAATTGGCCTTCTCCCGTGACAAACGCCAATTTCCGTGAAATCTGTGATTTTTCACGAATTTTAGCGCTTTTAGTTTAATTTATGACAATTCCAGAGTTTTATCAGCAGCTTTTGTACAGATGTTGCTGTTTGCTACGTGTCGCACTTCAGCACTAAGTAGTTGACATGTATTCACTGTGTTACTTACTTACATCCCGCTGCACTAGGTCAACCTGCTTGCTTCCTTATTAATTATTAGACAGCTGCACGTCATTTGTGACATCATGCAGGCGTGTTTTGTTGATTGTTGATTTTAAATAAAAGTTATTGTGCGTTGAAATTAAACGTTGAAAGTCTGAATGATGTTGACGAAAAGAGCTGAATATGTGTCTTGTGAAGAACGAGCTAGACAGTATCCAAAGGGTACCTTGCACGCTGATTCGGAAAAACTATTTTGTTCATGTTATAACATTACTCTCGATCATACATGGAAAGGAACTATCGACAGACACTTAGAATCGCTTGTCCACGTTTCCAAAAGGAAGGCATCGGAAGAAGCACAGGATAAAAAGGCCAAAAAGCAAGCGACGGTAGCAGGAATGTTTTCACGGCATACGGAGGTGAGAGATGCTCGAAATTTTGCTGTATTTGATTTGGTTGATGCTTTTACTGCAGCTAACATTCCTTTGGAAAAGTTGGATCACCCCAGCTTGCACTCATACTTACAGAACCATATTTCAAACCTTGGTTTATTGCCTGTGTCTCAGCATCTTCGCACAGATTATCAACAAAAAGTGTTTAAAAATCACAAAAAGCAACTAAAAGCAGTTTTGTCAGCCGCGTCATCGGTTGCAATTGTCACTGACGAAGCCAGCGACACTCAGGACAGGTTCGGTTTGCACATCTTGTTTATACCAGAAGTTGACACCACGTCTGAATTGAGTCCAGCTGCTTATTTAGCCGACATCGTTTACCTTGAGAAAGTTAATGCAGTTACTGTGAGCCA
>Ga0209671_1005432_pt1 | contig 12896 bp, 11 predicted proteins | sample WorMetHERISLAND2_2_FD_187401 | JGI IMG/M metagenome (GOLD analysis project Ga0209671, IMG submission 187401) | Marine gutless worms symbiont microbial communities from Max Planck institute for Marine Microbiology, Germany - Olavius geniculatus... | ecosystem: Host-associated > Annelida >... | reverse complement strand
ATAGCAGCATCAACGATCGACTGGTCAAACTGTTCCTACTCATCGATCAAAAGAGTTTTAAATTTTCGATGTCAGCTAATTTGTTGCCTGCTACTTTTAGTGCAAAATATTTAATACCACAAAATTATTAAATAACATCGCGCGATTTTATGATGCAAACGTGAGCAATTTAATACTAATGATCAGAACGTCATGTACACCCTCGTTTAACACGGTAGTGCGTTGACAAAAATTAAGTGAGAAAAAAGTGAGTTTACCTTCCATAATGCTGTTTTCTTAGTTATTTTTGTGCGAAAAATATCAAAGTTGCTCGAATTTTGTGGACGTTTTGGTAAAACCAATCTTTCAATTTTTGAGACACGTTGTAGACGTCTTGGCAACGTACGCAGACAGGCTTTACACTCCGGAGGCGCTTATCATTCACATCGTTCAGAACATTTCTTTCAAACCGTTTTGTTTCGACCATCATAGTAACGTAGAAAATGAGTCGCAACATACCGCAATGAATGGTGGTATAGAGAGACGAGATGAGAGCAAGAACGCTAGCTAGCAACGTCCTCGAAGACCTTCGAGCATAAATGCGCTTCTTCTCATTTCCCGGATAACGAGATATAATTTCGTTGCACGGCAGCGCAGAGCGTGTGGGCAGAGCTAGCAGGCAGTGCGTCTATGGCTCCAGGCGACATCGACTGACAAGTCGTTTGCAGCCTGCTGTCTGCGACACGTCGCACCTTTGACGTCATTTCTGCGCACGCGCCATACGTAATCCATAGAGGTGCGCAGGAGCGGCGTCGAGCGTTAAAATGATTGGCGTCGGGAGACAGGAACTTGCAATTTTTGCGACAGACAGATGCAAGTTTTTGACAGAAAAAATACAGGCGCTAAAAGTTTAATCCTGTCTCTAAATTTTTCAAAAATAGGGGATTTTAGCCTCCAAAATTTTGTACTTTTGACGATAATTTTCCAATAGAAAAATTTTCCGACAGATTAAAATTTAGAAAGCAATAACACTGTTGCTCTTCGCCTCTTTGCTTTTGCTTTGAGACCAGTGGTGCGCAACGCAGCAGTAGTGTCCACCATCACCAGTTTTATCATGAATTATTCCATCATTTTTAGTTTTTTTACCAATACCAAAGTTTTCCCTTTTTTTTAAACTTTACTCTTCATAGACATCTGACACCCCTGTGGACTGCCGACCCGTAAGCGGACGTTTTAATAAAACGGCGGATTTACAACGAATTGGATTTTTTTGATCCGCCACCTTTCACATCATCAGACGACTGCTCATATCGATACCTTGACGTTATAGAGGCGGCTTCCGTTGATTGGAAAGGCGATGATGCCTGAGACTCGATGTGATGTAAAGGGCTTTCGTAGTTATCTTTATTACCTTGTGATAATTTGTTCAACGCAACATAAACATAATTTTAAAAAAAACATGTATAATGGATTAGACTGAGTGAACGGTAAACAAAAACACGATGTCTGTAATGTATGGGTCAGTAAGTTCTAATTATCGTACTGCCAGACTACGATCACGTACTAAGGTCTATCAAGGGTTAATGGGACAGGTCAAGTACAGTATATTATCTATCATAATAACATCCTACGTTTGTCCCCTATGCGTCGAAACGTCAACAAGTTATTACTGAAGATGCCACCGCCCGACAACGAGTTTTCATTGACCGAATCTGTATTAACGAGGCCCCGTATATGAGTTGTCGACCGGCTGCAAGACGATTATTAGATACACCGTACTAGGTAGGCCCATACGTAGGTCTGTATGGTACACTGAGAATTCAAGAAACGGTTGATCGTCTAGATTTCATAAAAGTTTTTACTGAATTTACTAATTTGCACCGATGTTTTCTGAAAGAAAACTTGATGGTCCTGGTCTCCCAAATGAAGCTTGACTTTCATTTGGCTTTATTTGAGTTTAAGAAAAAAGCAGATAAGTAAATCTTTTAATGCATAAACAAACGTAAATGCAAAAGCACTAATTTAAACGCACAAAAGCTACACAATTTTTAAAATCCAATGATTACTGTAAAGCTATAGACACAGTCATGGAGTTGAAACGGGTCCATAAAGGCGCGTACAGTCCGACGTAACTGAACTCACTAAACTGAGCTGACATGGTTTAGTTTTTGACAAAGTGACCAATAGCAAGCAGTAATGCATTACAGTAGGCACCGTCTAAGGGCGTCGGTGATACGTGCCTGTAGTCACATACGCGTCTGGCAGGCAATGACCTATGAAGTCGCCCTTACGTCCCTTTTTGCGCGCCTTAAAAATGACACTTTAGATTGAAGTTTTTTCGTCCTCTTTATCTGCATTCTTCTTACGCAACTATGAATAAACTAAACAATGGTAGAACTAAGCCTTACCCAGCAACTGTTAAGAGGAAAACGACAAGACGGTAGTCGGCTGCAAGCATATAATGTGTCGAAGACAGGTATAAATTTTCTGACACGAAACGTTGCTGCAGCTTTGTATCCAAGGGAAGTAATCGACGATTCATAATGATGCTGTAATATAAGAGCGTGGACAAAAATCGACGTGGACCTGCTTAGAATCAAGCCGAGTAATAAATAGTCAGTTCACCTGCCTTTTGTTGCGGTGCTCTACCGACTCTGGCTGCCTGTCTATAATGGCGCGTCCACACTGTCTTGACGTTCAAAGAAGACGACATCCGCTGCAGTGTCGTGACATTCTGGAGCGCTGCAATGTGTGCTCATAATGATTTTTAAGCTTAACGGAAAGAAAGCTAAAACAAGTAATTTGATCTAAGCGCATGAGACGCGCGACAGCCTCAGCAGCTTCTATATTCGCACATTGTCTTCGTCTATGTCCAGCCATTTCGTCGCAATTCACCCTTGAAGTGTGCACCGCAGCCGAAAATCGCAAAAAACACTAAAACACCCTATTTTGGGGGTTTAAGGTTATTCAGTGTAATCAATGTTAATACGGCTAAAAAGCTCGTCACCAGTGCTTGTTAATATAAGTAGCATGTCTTTGCCTATCTGCAATTGTTTTCACGTTAGACGAGCCAATATCGGTAAAATAAGCACTTTTTAGATAGATATCCCCATTTGCCGCTCGTGTGCACAAGCTTCCTTGCACCTACTAAGACTAAGACTACTAAAATCTAAGTTCGATACTAAAAATTTTATACGCAGGTTCTTTTAATCTATATCATGCTGTTTCAGCGCAATTCACTTTTAAAATGTGTCACAACGCGAAATTGCGAAAATTTTTTACTATAACCCTTTACTTTGAAAGGTTAAGGTCGTTTAAGCTCGTCATTAGTGCTTGTTATGATAAACAGTATGTCTATGCCTATCTGTAAAACTGTAACTGTTTTTACGCTAGGCGAGTCAATATCGGTAAAATAAGCACCTTCAGAGGAATATCCCTCTTTGACGCTCGCGTGCGCAGGCTTTGTAGAACTTAGGGGGTCGGGACTTAAACTACAAAAATCTACGTTTGATGCTGAAAATTTCGTATGCAAGTTGTTCTAGTCTATCTCTAGCCGTTTTGTCGCAATTCACTTGTAAAATGTGCGCTGCAGCCAAAAATTGCGAAAAAGTCGCCAAAAACCTCTCTTTTGGGGAATCAAAGCTGTTCAAAATTATCGATGTTGATAAAACTAAAAAAACCAGTGACCACTGCGTGTTATGATAAGCAACATATCTGTATCTATCTGCAACCTTTTTCACAGTAGACGAGCCAATAGCGGCAAAATAACAATTTTGGGAAAGGGTACCTCTCTTTGGCACCCTCGTTTCAGAGAAACTTCGTCACCCAGGGGCACGAAATTTTGTCGTGATAAACAAGAGTACTCGGGTCAGCCCATGCAGAGTGAAGATTTCGTGATCATAGCTTGCACCGTTTTGATACAATAGAGAAGTGTGACAGACCGACTAACAGACAGACAGACTGACGCCCAGGCAATGGCTAAGTCTCGCAAAGCATTCTGCTTTCGCGCATAAAACAAGAAATTTGAGCTAATGCTCACGAGACGCGCGAAAGCCTATAGCAGTTCCTGTTTAGTAGTTTAGCTGAAAATTGTGGTGTTCACGCTAAGTTAATATACAAATACCAAGTTTTCTATTTGGATCGCATAACGATAGTTGCGTGGCGCCACCTTGTGAATAATATAGATTTGTGTCGCGGCCCAAAATCGCCAAAAAATCCATAAAAACCGTTATTTTAGCGTTCAAGATCATCCAAGGTCATTGAATTTGGTGGCAATCGAGAGCCAGTGTACGACTTTCTATTAGTGATTAATAGTAACCTCGGCCGTATCTCGCACAGTTTCTGAGATACAGCGACTTATTGGCGTAAAATTGCAAATTTTTCCCACCCCCTCTCATTTAACGTCCTCGTTCGGGGTGACCCCTTTCAAATTTATGAAAAAGCTTTACGGTTTTTGAAATGAAAGTCTTTCAGGCAGCCGACGGTGAAGATTTGGTGATCCTAGCTTGCACCGTTTTTGACTGATCTACCCGCGTGGCAGACAAACAGACGGACGGACGGACGGACAGACGAACAGAATTGCACGGTTAAGACGCGCTGAAAGCAGTAGCTGCTTTCGCGCGTAAAAATTAGAGATTTGTTGCGGCTTCTCCGGCGTGTGGTGTGTAATACACTTTTTTATTTAAGCGCAAATTCTATTTAATTTGATTTGTTGTAAATATAAATTTGTTATACAACGTTCTGCAAGACAAATCTACCACATATCAATAATTTATCTTGCAAATCCACACCACAAGTTGTACAGTACATGTCCGTATCAAATCGAAGGCTTACAACGAATCTACAACATCCCACCATGATGTCTAACAAATTTAGCCATAACAAATCGAAGTAATAAAGTTTGAGTCTTAGCAGCAACTTACAACTAGCCTATAGTTGTCTTTTATGGTAATTAAACGACTAAACTATACAATGTTTGATTTTTTTGGTAGTGAATACCAAGTGCAACTTATTCAGTGTGCCACATGAGCATCGGGCAACTGCTAGTTAGCTGAAAACATACCGGCAACTAATTTATTATAACACATATAAAACAAATATTATCACGTTAGGCCACCAGTGTGTCAAATTTAGTTGTTTATTATTAGACAAATGCATTAATTTTGCCGAATTTATACCAACAGCTGATGTGTTCTAGTTCTCAACTAAGAGCCTATTCTGAAAATTTTCGCATACGCAAAATATATGTTATTCATTTACGATACTTTATTACTATTTGCATTCTATTATCATTGTAATCCACATGACTATTTTTATTTCTACAAGATTACTTTGGACACTCGTGCACACCTGTGTTCGGCGCCCATTTCTACAAGTCCTGATGATTCACGTGTTTTGTCGTGGCAACTAATGACACTGTTATCTTACGGATCTTTCGATCACTCTGCTGGTGTAATGGCTCTGTACAGTATATACACCTGGGCTCGACAGACACCGTGGGTGTAGGTAGGTGGCCAGTGTGTGATGTCTCCATTATCTTCTCTCGTATCTTCGTAGCAACATATCCGTCTCACTTAGCATCTGTATCCACGTCGACTGATTGTATCTTCCCATGCATCATCATCTCCGAGATTTAGTCATTCTACAAAATAGCGGGGACGCAAAAATCTCAGGAATGTAAAGCAAAAGCTTGCTGGAATTTCGGCATGTGTTTTGCGCTTTGCTTTTGAAATGTAGTGTAAAATATTTCAAAATTATTACATCAGATTAAAACAATTTTTGTAAATCTGTAATCGTTTCAACTGCACAAACTGTTAAAATTATTTTAAAAATTAGCATTAGTAGAAACAAATGGAAACAGAAAAAAATGCAAATTGTATTTTTGCTGAAACACAATTATACTATCAGAGCTAAACGTTTATATAAATTTTAGTAAAAGATACAAAAAAATCGTTTTTAATTTTTTTCTCTTTGGAAAAGGAGACGGAGTACGGCAATGATTACGCAAATAGTTTTGTGATGTATCCGGGGATTAGTAGGCCTAACTGTTCTTGTATAAGGAAATCTCTGATTATCATGACATTTGAGGTCTCTGAGGGGCGGGGGCGGTACGTGCCTCTAGTGTCCCCATGACTACACCAATGACAATGTTGTTAGGTGGTTTCTATAGATAGCATATCCGTTCTGCCTGCGTGGGCTAAATTTGACGCTTCATTTTCTTAAGCATGGATGCTTGCGGACGTGCAGCTAATGAGCCGCTGTCATTTTAGCTTGGCCACAATTATTCAACACTCGACACGCATTCAGACTTTGCTGATGCTGTTAGGTTCCTATTCTGAAAAAGTGAGAAGGTATGTACCGGCTAACCCACAATATACTATAGCGTAGTTCTAACAAATAATGGTGCCAATTACAGTGTACATTACATGTACATTACATACTCAAATGCTTTGATGATGACGTGTCATGCGCAGTTATTGCAATATTATCATTAATGCTATATGTTGCATTGTTTACGTGCACCTATGAGCATCAAGTACTGGCTAGAACAACGATTTCTAAATTTTTATAAGTTATTGTTGCACATTTATGTTATTACGTTACAGTTAGTTGATGTGTAGCATTTGCAGAGCAAGACCGTGTGTTTTGTTCAAAATAAAGAACCTTGAGGGGTTCACCAAGCTGAGAAAAAGACTTAGTAGCAAATGTTATTCAATCATTAGGTCTGTAGGCCTAGATATCTGATGTTTTGTAGTTTTGCAGCGTTGCACAAGGTTAAAATTTAGTTTTGTATTTTTACCTCATTTTTTTTCTTTTTTTTCATTTTTTATTGTTGCCGGTGTACATTAATTTTAATTACTGCAATCTGTAAATGTTTCACGGCCGACCAAACTACATACGCACAACTTTAAACTTAACACATTATCATTTTAACACTCGATTTTGAACTTTTGAGTTCCGACGTTCCTGCGTTTTGAAAGTGGTAGGTCGCGTGCGTTTCTGATAGGCCTACACTAGAAGTCGACAAACTGAAGTTACACCCATAATCAATGTAAGAATAAAGATAAAGCAAATAAAGGCAGGATATTTTTACGTCGTTTATATTGGCGAGCGTGGACCTTGTATGTAGAGGAGGGATGGAGATAAGAGAAACCTGTTTGTTGCTGCCGCTTGAACGCAGAGCGAGCGTCTGTATGTGACAGACTGATAATAACGTTCAGGTAATTGGTATCCCACGCGCTAATGTGACCTGCCTGTTAATGTCACAAAGTCTGGTGAAAACTGATGGCATTTTATCAACGAAGTGCCACCCTTTCGCTGCGTTGTGATATGACTTCGTTAGCTACGACTCCATTGGCCATCGTCAAGCTCAGGAATTTAATTAAACATTGTTTCTATAAGGGCCGACAAGAAAATGGGATAAGAAAAAAGTGTGGATATGGTTGACGTCAAACTTCGGTTAACTGCTGAGTGAAGAGAACTGAAAAGGTCTTGGCACTTGCTTTAATGTGCAACGGTTTTTATCGGTGACTTTCTAGAGAACTCCACGATGTCAAAATTGCAACCGAATTACTGACTATAATGTAGCCCACTAAAATGTTGCTGAGCCTGATAGTAATAAATAAATATTTAAAACCAAATGCACTAAACTATGATTTATCACAATTTACGAAGTATTTTATAATACATTCTGTGCACTAAAATAGTAAAAAATTGCTTCTGCTAGAAGCGTTTGCGTTTCCAGTTTTACTATAAAGCTATAAGAAGATTACGATGTCCGCAACCCCTTAGTCGGTGTGATGCAATTTAGTGACATTCTCTCGCTACCGAAACAACAAAACTTACTTACTTACTTTTTTTATGTTAAACCAAATCCTCTTTCATGCTCAGTGTCTAGAACAAAAAAAACTGCACATGTTTTAGTTCCAACGTGAAGCGTGATTCAGTAAAAATGGAGACGGGATAAAGAAATAAAACAGGTAAAATGTGTGACATAATGAGTTTAAACCCAGCAGCAAAATGCCAGTGACGACTAGACCCTGGACATGCGTGGTTAAGTCGGTTGTCACCCGACACGTAATCGTTACATAAAGCAAAAAGGTATAGATATGCCTACGGTGAATTTTGCCGACTACGTGTGCAGTTCGCTGTATATTGCAATCAAACAACCGTCTGCTTGACAACAGTGGTTCATGCTAGGATTTCTCCGCAGAGTAATGAAAATCTTCAAAAATCGGCAAAAAAATTACCGACGTTGTTTACGTTGGAAGTAGACTTCATCACGTTCAAAACTGTTCGTGCAAATAATGCGAATCTGTCACGTTATGGCCTAGATTACATCTCTAATTGCATTTAGAAAGCTGCCAATGATGATGTTTTGCGAGGGTTTGCCGAAAGCGAAAAACACTGCGATTGGACTCCGTGCCATAACTTGCTGTTCCAGTCCGTCTATCTCTTCCACTTGTGAAAACAGAGCCGCACGAAAAATTAACGCACTTAGTTTAAGATTAGCCAGCTAAACATGCAACGCAAAACTAAACAAAGACCAGTAAATTTAATAAATTGATCAATATACAACCCTTACTTAATGTATTTGATGATGTTTCGTTAAATAACTGTTGTATTTTCACTCTTTTGATAAATTTGTACAACTTATTAGTTTCCGTTTTAACCTATACCGATAAGATTATTCAAAAAGTTTTTTTAAACACCGATGCTCTTGACAATCTGCTAGACAGCCTATGTTAATTTGCGGCGGCTAATAAGAGTATTAAGCCTAATAGTCTGTGTTCGCAGAACTATTTGTAAAAACCGCACTGTGGTCTATAGGCTACGTAGTAATTTTTGTTTGCAGTATTTTTTGTTTTTGCATGCGGTGACTACTGGTGTCGCTTTTTAAATAATTAACCGAACGGAGACGGACAGAGGGACGACATTAAGTCATTTTCTTGGTGTGCGAGTTTTGACACATGACAACAAGGTGTAAAATATAGCTGTGCTGGCGTCTCCGAATTCATTAACAGACGCGAGTTTTTTCTGGTAGTCTGAAAACCAGTGAGTGACCAAATAGGAACATTTTGGTTTGAAAGACATTTTTTGCTTAAATTTCGTTTGCGAAATGAATTAGTAAGCTCAAATTTTCAGTGATAGTACTGTGCCGTTGTTGGGGTTTGTCTGAATGTCCACTTATTATTTTAAATATGCTGGTATAATAGTTAGCAAAACTGGATTTCGCATAAGCGGAAGCGGCCGAAAACGCGAGAATGGAAAATGTGTCTGCAACACAATCACAATGCAGGGGTGAAAAAGCAAGTCCGAAACAGAGTACATTTCCACCGCCGCGATGCGAAAAAGACAATGTGTTAAAACTCACAAAAACACGATGTCGTAGCACGTATTCTGAGTGACATATATGACCATAATAATTTATTAATAAACAAAAATACGCAACAAATCATCATCATCATCAAGACGCGAAGCGTTCAGCCGTAGCATTCCGCCGTTGCGATTTGTCGCCAAAACGAGCGGTCTTCTGCCAGCTGCAGAGCGTCGGTCACTGATATTCCTGTGTCCCGGCAGATCTGATGGATCCAGGTAATGGGAGGTCGACCACGAGCGCGTTTCCAATCAGGAGATGGTCGGGCACCGTCTTGGGCTTTGCAGCAAGTCCGAAGGATCTGATTTGCTGGAACGTCCTCTGTGAGTCTGGCAACATGACCAAACAGTCCGAGTCTTAGTTTGCGAACGATGGAAGAGGCTGCCAGGAGACCGGTCCAGCGTAAGACTTCGTTGTTAGATACGAAATCGTACCATCTGGTGTGAATTATCCACCGCTGACACCGCATGTGAAAGGAGTCCAATCGTTTCCAGTCTGCTTGTGTAAGAGTCCAGGTTTCTGAGCCATATAGGACAACTGCCAGCACGCATGTGGAGTATATACGAATTTTCGTTGGCATGGTGAGATTCGGATGGATCATTACTCCAGCGGCGAGTCCAATACGTCGGGTACATTCAGAACTGGAATTTCTATTGCTCGTTTGGATGCTGCCCAGGTACGTGAAATCTTGTACTGGCTCGACAATGTTACCGTCGACTACTACAGGAGAAGGTGTCGACCCACAGCTGAGGTTTTGGATCTTCGTTTTGCTCTAGGAAACGTGAAGGCCAAACTTCGAGGCTTCCTCGTCCATTGCAGACAGAGCGATTGAGTACTTGTCCTGCATGTCAACGAACAATGTGACGTCATCAGCGTAGTCAATATCGGTGAAGGTGTGCAGGCCAACTTGGATGCCCACTTTACGACTAACGTGATCCATGATAAAGTCCATTGCTCTGCAAAACAGAGCAGGAGCTAAGATGCATCCCTGCCTCACGCCTGAAGTCGTCGAGAACGGTGAGGAACAGTGGCCTGCCAATCGCACTCTAGCTGTCGTTGCGGCATGTAAGTCGATAATCAGGCCCAGAATGACATTTGGAACACCGGTGTCTGACACGGCGGTACTAAATAATGAAAACTACGGAAAACACGTTCGGTTTTTTGGTAGTTTTCGGTATTTAGTACCACCCTGGTTATTCGTCTGACACTATATTGATTGTGTTTTTAAAGTCTGGGCTGCTCCAAATCGTTTTTTATTGTTTCTGGAACGAAGGTTTCGCGTTTTTTAATCGTTCCAGAAAGGCCTGTGTCGATCCAAAAGCTTTCCGGGTCGAAAATGCGTAAAGCCAGGACAGCTGGGAGGATGATTGACGTCACATCGTGTCAGCCAATCAAACGCATTGTTTACAAATGACTCGGTTTGAGTGTTTCGTGCCAGATTATGGTATTATTTAGCTGTATACTGATTAATTTAGTTTTGTGTACCGATTAATTTAGTTTTGTGCATTTTACTGTGCGTAAAGATAATTGTACATTTGCATGCATTTATCGGCTAGTTAGATGACCTTTCCGGAAAGGTCCACACGTAAGCCGCAACAAATCACCGAACCTTTCTGTAAAGTCAAAAAAAACATAACCATTGAGTGACTTACAAACAAGAACTGGGAGTTGGGATGACAACAAGACAATGAAAATGGCAGTGCTTCAGCCAGCATAGGTGATAGCACCACTTACAACAGTGCATCAGTTGGCATATATTGTCACACCTAGACAGTTCAACAATGTTCTGTGTAACTTACCATCATCCTAACTTAGTCATTGATTATTCAAAATGTCATCACACCATTTGTAGCCAATCAGCTGACAGCTTTCGAGTGTCGAAATTCGATTGCAGCAGTTTTGAGTTTTTTCATAGATATGGAATCTGTCGTAGAATATTAGAATATAGTTGTGATATGTTGCCTCTGTGCACTAGACTGACTTTTATTTGTAGTGCCCAACGATGTTTGCTTTGATGTAAAATCTTAACGATTATTTTTGAATCTGAATTAGATTGGCATTGAATAACTGTATGCTGACGTTGTTTGCAGATACTTCTTGAATCCAGATGCAGTGAGTGTGCATCTTTACTGTTCAATATGTCAGGAGGTTTTTGACTGTCCACAGCGGGCTCCATGTGGACACAGCTATTGTAGAAAGGTATGCGCCTCTCAGTAACTGTGCGAGTGCACATGCTTAACAAAGTATGGTAATCTGAACATTTGATCACATGGTTCCATCATCTATGTGATAGTATAATAAAATGTTAACTAGATACAGATTTGTGTTGTGCTATCAGTAATCATATTAAAGTATATTACCAAAAATTCTAAGTTATTGGTGGTAATAAATATAGGAAAATTAGAAATTTCGCATTTTGCACAACAGTCAGTGAATTCCATGGCAAGTGGCAAATTCTGTGGCAGTGTTAAAGGCCGAGTGCTTCTGAATATTGTTATTACTTGTTATTGATGGTGCAAAAATTTGTAGATTTATGATGATTATTATGTTTGATTTGTGGTTGCTTTTAGTGCATTTTGGCATGGTTGAAGCAAAGTCGTACATGCCCTGAGGACAGGTAGCTGAGACATTGTTATGATGTACTTTTACGAGCTCACAGTTGATGATTTTTCTGTACCACAAACACAGCTATTTGGCTAATGTTAGTAGTGTCATTGTTTATTGGTCATGTTGACCAGCACATTAGTTTTTGTTACCGTATAGGGAGTCTCTTGTCTTTCATGGCCCATTATTTTGTCTATAATAATTAGGGCTAGACGAAAATCACGAATTCACGGAATTCATGGAAGTCGTGAATTTTGGCGCTTGCCGCGAATTTTAGCGTTTGCCGTGATTTGCTGTGAATTTTTGCACGGGCTGCACTTTTGTGTCAAAATCCGTAAAATTCGATTGTTACACATTGAAAGTTGACCATAATATGACCTCGTTGATCATTATGATTGAAGACTATGGACTCAACAGTTACTGTACTGTAGCACTGCTGTATGTATAACTGTGTATAGTTATTAAAACTAGAGCTGTCAAGGTGTTAATTTTTTTAACGCATTAACGCAGTGCGTTAATTTTTTTAATGCATTAATTAACGCACCCAGTCCCGTCGAGATGGAGAGTAGGAGGTAAATTATCCCGGGCCCGAGACGTTTATGGGACCCGCCTGTAGAATATAGAAAGTTAGAAAAATGAAAAAAAGTTTTAAAAACACATATAATTGTTATTTTTTAAACATATTTAGACTATTTACTATTTAACTATTACAGTATTTTTATTTTGTATATCATCTCTTGTCCATCATAGAGTCCATCATTTTGTGATGGACTCTACTGGGTTACGCTTATGCGAATTGCTTGCTTACGTCTTTTGTCAGTTTCGTGCGTATGTTTGTATGTCTGTCTGTACAGTCTGTCTGTCTGTTCATTTGTGATTGGTGAATAAATAAAGATTTAAAAATGTAATAATATTAGAAATCTATTAGCCTGTCAAT
>Ga0209671_1005431_pt1 | contig 12897 bp, 10 predicted proteins | sample WorMetHERISLAND2_2_FD_187401 | JGI IMG/M metagenome (GOLD analysis project Ga0209671, IMG submission 187401) | Marine gutless worms symbiont microbial communities from Max Planck institute for Marine Microbiology, Germany - Olavius geniculatus... | ecosystem: Host-associated > Annelida >... | reverse complement strand
CTATTAATATTACTAGACAGCCGAATAGACTAACAAATCGTTATCGAAGTAGTCGAAGTGAGCCATTTTGCTTGTCTTGAGTTTTGCCTCTGGTTTAAAACAGGGCAAGCAGTTGCAAGAACGCAATTTTTGCTTAACTCCTGGTTTATTGTGATTGCAATCCCGGGATTGAATTTTTAACCCCAGGATTCGGGATTGAAAAATTTGTAATGCTGGGATACCGTTTTGGGATTAGGCTCACAGATTGGTCGTCATTTTGGTATTCCCATTTGATTTATTCCATGCATTATGATATAGTAGGCCCCGACGGAAGGTATATCCGAACTGCATGGAGTGATAATGACTGTCAGAATACGAATTACAGTGCACAGCAAAGAGTGGGACTCTAGTGCACATAAATATTTTGTTCACCAACAGGGTTAAAATTCTTATTTCTATCATTTAACACGTGACAAAGTACGATTTTAACTAATTTTGTAATCCCGGAATTGAAACGACCGGGATTTGGGATCCCGGGATTGCAATCGCTACTGGTTTACCCCTGCTTTCAAAAACCGGGCATAAGTGTCCTGACAGATGTCAGTTTAATCAAAATGTTGACATATTCAAAATTTGTTATAGTTTTTGCAAATTTTACGCAGTTAATTGTGTGATTAATTTTTAATTTCCACAGATCTAACAATTTCTGCAGCACCACACGGTAAAAGTTAAATGTTGTGTGTAGCTCTTTTTGGGAAACTTACATCGCAGAGCTACTGAGTATCACCTGCCATATGGGATCACACAAGTTTTGTCACCTGACACAGGTGAACGTTTCCCTCTTTAACCCCAGTCAGACTTGCTAGTACTGGATTCATTTACTTCAGAGGGATGGGTATAAGGCTGAGTTTTGGTTATTTACTAAGACGTCCATAGACTGCGTTTACCCATCCAAGTAGTAGCTACTTGATAGCGCTTCGACCTGGAGCTGAGCGCGTGGTCTTTCAATCGTTACGCAACCACCCCACCTTGGTTCAACTTCACAGTTGACGTAGTTACTAACAACAGCTAATTATTTAGTATCTGTTCTTGTTATTTTGCTCAGTATTGTACTTTCTTCCAGTCTACTGCATTTCTTTTTTTCAGGTTTTATTTTCTGCTTTTTGTTTACAATGTATTTAGCCGAACTAACTGTGTTGTGTGAGAAATTTGCTCTTGAGAGCTTAAAGGTGCTTGTTAACTAGCAGTCCCTTATTGGAGTTCCATGAGTCCGATTTACAGAAGAACTTGAGATAATCTTAACACATTTTTACATGTACTATCATTTTAAGACTGATTTAGTGTTTTAATTCACAACATTCTTCCGATATATCAGATAGGTTTTAGGCCAAAATCTTGCAATTTTGTGTCAAATTTTAGGATAATCTTGTACAAATTCTGCTGATTCACTTGAGACATGTAACGTCATACAATAATTGTATGGGACATCTTAAGTCTTGTCTTGAGACAAGTCTTAAGATAACTCTTATAATAACGTCTGTGAAACGCTCTCCCCGTCCTCCAATAGGCAGCATTATGAGATTGATGGCTGTCTGGACGATAACAGGGAAAATCATTAGAACTGCCATTACTGTTCCATTTGCACAGTCATAATGGCAAGTTCTTACTATTTTAGGTTTAGGTCTTTTCTTTGTTCTGTGTTTCATTTTTAGATTTTTCTGGAAAGGTTAAACTTTCTGTTCCATTATCATGTATATGTATGCGCATTGCCTGTAATCGCCATCCCTGAAATGACCTATACTGCATTAATCCTTACGCACTCACTCTGTGAATCGGGCCCCCCCGTGGAATTTTAGGTCCTGATGTGTGTTTGGGTAATTCTGTTACTGCTTTCTGTAACAGCAATTCTCACATGTCCCGTCAGGCTGTCAAAGAGTATATTCCAGTCATGTGTTATGTGCTATTAACCGTATTTCGGTTTTATGCAGATCTGATTTACTCATCATTTTGCTTCTGAGGGTAACACTCCTAGACCTTCATAATTGGGGAGATATCTCTATGTGCTTGCATGGTTGCTGAGAGAATAAGTCACAGCATGTTTTTTCTTCGTGTCATGTTGCTTGTTTTTTTGTGACGATTGAGTTGACGTTGTTTGCAAGCTGTTGGTGACAAATGCGTTTATTATCATATGTGTGCTGAAGCTGGGTGGCCACAAAGCTGGAACACTTGGAGAATTCTCTGTGCTTAGAAAACTCGGAATTCTAGGGGAATTCTGTACAAACTCAGTGGAAAATTGTAGCAAACTAAGTGGTATCACCAGATGTGGTTGTCATGGTGCAAAAATGCTCTTAACGTTTGCAGGCGTGCTTTGCTCCAAACCTCACTGGGGGAGCTTAAAATGCTGCCCCAGATTACCATTATTTCAACTACTTTATGTAGTGATAACCTGTTGAAAAGCAAGCTTTTGGCTCTGGAAAAAACGGGAAAACTTTGGGCTTTTTTCTCTCACTTTTGGCCACCCTGTGAAGTGTCGTAGGTGGTTCCAGACATAGTGATTTTCGTGTCATTTGCCATGCAGATGTAATGAACTTCCATTTCTGTCAGTATTCACTGGTAATGGCGTTTGCTTATTTTTTGGACTTACCACTTCACAAAGCTATTCATTTCTTGGTTGATATTGTCTCGTGCATTGTGAATGCATATACGTTATGTCACAAGAAAATTAAGCCAGTTTTATTTTTTAATTAGCTCCATGAAACAATGGCCGATTTTAATAATTTTTAGAATGTGACATCAAGACGAAGCTTGATGTAAATGACTAACTTTTGCCTACCTCACCTTAATACTGTCACTGCACTACCTTGTGAAATGCAGAAGCCATAGTTTGGCCATTTACAACAGTGAATTCATACTGGCTAACGCTCGGCATAGGTATAAAAATTGAACAATGTTTCACGCAGTTATTCAAAAGAAATAAAAGTGGCTTGGTTCTTTGGGGACACAGTGTAGTATGGAGTTTTGGACGTATTTTTTCAAGTGTTCTGATGCAGTCGGTTGCTTGAATGGCAGAAATGGTTTCCAGTGTTTAAAAATCTATCTCTGGGATCTCCAGATGTTATTTTAATCCCAACTGTAAAAGCACTGGTGTCATGGCAGCAGTTGCCCACGTTAACTTTCGGGCCATCGGAAAATTGTTGGATTATCTTTTTTTTGACCAAAAAATTTCTTTAAAAAAGCAAAACATGGGGCTGAAAACTTTCTTTTTGGCTGAAAGTAAACCAGTTAGACAAAAGTACTTGTAATAGAAGCTGCATTATGCATTATGTCATGTGCACATGTTTTGTGTAACGTGTGTTGAATAATGTGCTGGACAGCAGCAAAATCTGTAAATGTTGTTTTTGTATTTATGTCTCCAGATTGAATTTGATGCTTGTGTTGTGGTTCAATGTATGCTGAGTTGAGGTGTACTTCAATCATTCTGTATTAACAGTTCACGTGATGTGTCTGATGTTTTTACACTAACTAGACTTTCCAAAAAAGACAACTTCAACATTTTGAGCTGCAACTTGAAGCAGGATTATGTCAGATTTTAGTAATTCCCGAAACAAATGACCATTCAGTTGAATTTCGATTGAGTAATAACAGTGCCTTCGATAAAAATGCATTATTTTGTTGTTTCGGCTTTCCCGGGTAAGTGCAGAATCAGACTTTGGGTGCGGCAGGAAATTGAACAGTCGTTTGATAACTAGTTGTATCAAGATCAGTCCTGCCTAAAGTTGCAGTTGATGGTGTTAAGAATGTTTTTTGGGTCAGAGTCAAGTGTTGTTGCACATCAGTTGCCTAACGCTCATTCATTGTTTTGCATAATGTTAGTATCGTGAGTGGACTACTAACGCATGCTGAAAACAGTTTATGCACTATATAGTCAGTCCAGTGCTTCTTAAAGTTCTGAAAGTTTTTTGGGTGTTTTTCCATAAAAAGTTTTTTTTTGCTTTTTTCTGTAAAGTCTGTTAGAAACCTGTGACATAAACTGATTATGGTACAAAGTGTACTCATTATTGCCGAGTGACATTTTTTCTGTTTTTTTTCGTTGGATTTTGGGGGATGGGTGAAGTCACAAAAGTTCTTCTTTTGCTTGTTTTCATAACTTGTGGTCAGTTTATAAAATCTTGTATTTTCCGAAGCACTGCTACTGAATGTCGGTTAATTGATGAAGTTGTCTGCAATGTGTGACATTGGCTATTGTTAGCTTAAGTGTGCTGGCCGTGATTGTTTCATTTCACTCCATGTTTATGTCTGTGTTAAAAATGTTTTTGCTATGTTGCCACATGCGACAGCAAGAGCCAAAACCAACCACCTTTGTTTTTATGTAACGTTTCGCCGTTTACGTCCTTTTCATTTATTTATCACCAAGTTAAGTTAACCCAGGCAGATAAAATTGACAGATGTGAAGAACCGATTAAGGATTTCCAAAGTAGTGTGGCAACAAATATTGATTTGGTAGGTGGCTAATTTGACTCTGGCTGTCTCATCAGTTTATTCCAGAGTTGAACGAATAATAAACATGCAGTCAGTCGGTCCAAACGTAACCAGTGGAATGACAAGTGTTGTACAGTAAGTGTCTAAAAGCTAACGTAAAATCTAATGATAATGTGCCAAGAACAAAATTTAAAAAGCTTAATGAAAATATAGGCCCACATTTGCCAACGATTGTGTGTGTTTTTTTTTGATGTATGGCAGATATTCACCTATGTGTGTTTGCGACAAAAAAGTGTATTTTTTGTAACTGTCGCTAACTGATGTGCACCAGGATCATTGCATGGTTACTACAGAGGTGGTCTTGCACTGTAAGTGATTTGCGAAAAAAACGTGACTGGCACAGAAGGGTTAGCCGGATGTTTTGTTATCTGCTGCTGACGTGCTGTGGACTTTAAGTTGTGCTAGCAAATAGGCCATCTGCAACGCTGTGTCTCGTCACTGTGGGGTGTTTTTTGTACGTTTATTTGTGGCATTTATGCCTAGTAGCAGAAAGGTTAATTTGCTGCAGTGGCAACGCCAGAGGGTGTCGGTAGAGGGCTACCGCCCGTCCTCCAACTTTGGTTGTGATTTTATGAATGCCAGTTGTGCAAAACTAACAAAGTTTACTTGATATGTGCATTTTTGGGACATTTTAGGTCCAAAATGTGTATTCAGTCAGGGCTTTGCTTGATTCCTACTGGGGGAGTTTTCAGCACTCCCCACATCCTGTAGCTGGCGGAGGGGGGCTCACTTACTTTTCACCAAGAACCACACAAGAACGTTAACGAGGCTTGACTTGCTCAAAAAAGAAATTCTCGATTCCGGTCGTCAAGAATTCCGAGAGCGAATAGGACACGATAAAAAGCTTTTTGTTCAGCATGAGTCACAGTCACCTTTATATGATGGTTTGCATATCCCCAGAATTGAAATTTCTGTATTGAGAAATGAAATTCTCACAAGTTGACATCCTTAAACCCACTCTCGATCTTTAGCTTTTATTTTTAGTTCCCCGTCCCAACTCCAGTTTCTGGCTGTGCCGTTGGTTCTGTGCTGTGTATGGAATGTTGAGTTGCTCGTTGCCATGCTGAATGCTGATGTGTTTTGGTTGCTCTGTGTTACAGCTGCATGCACACTGTACAATGAACAGAGTCCTGATTCTCAGGTCATCACCATTGCAGTATTCACTCTGATGCTAAGTTGATCTTGATCGATTGCACGAATGATACGCTGCATATTCTCTGCGCACCTTTGTACACGTACATAGTGCCTCGTAAAAAACTGTGCCGTTGTTGTCTTTTGAATAGGTCCACGAAACATTGGCTGATTTTAATAATTCACGGCACACAACATTGTAAAGAAGCTCGATGTAGCTTTGCCCACCGCACTTTAATACTGTTGCTACACTACCGCGTGAAATGCAGCAGTGATGTGCGCAAAACTATCGTTATTGCGCAAAACTATCGTTATTTATGTAGATACTCAAGATTTTGTGTGGTATTGAACAACAAATTTCACGTATTTAAAAAATAACACTGGCGCAGTTTTTTGAGACATGTATGGTTGCATCAAATGCATATCCGACCTCTCCATAGTTATTATGCTATGATACATTGTTATCCGCAGCTATGTCAGTATCACGACAGTACATTAGTCTAGTTCGCAGGGAGCTGTTGTTTGTATGGACGTTGTTGTACAGTCATCGTGAAACCAAAGTCGTAAAATACAAAAAAAGCATGAACGGTAGAAAAAGTTGCAATAAAAAAGCCTGATTGTTTACTGCGTAGGATGTTTATTATATAGTGGTAACCTTTATTCCAGTGTTGTTTGATCGAGCTTTTAAAGAAATATAATCGTTATATTGTCGAGGGATTATGTACTACTATTGTACCTGCATTACGCTGTATGTACCTGTGATGATGTAATGTGTTATTTATAGCACAGCCGTAATATAATATATCGCAGCCGAGTCTGTTTGAATAATAAGACTTTGTTGCACTATGTCCAGTGATGTTGCATAGAATAACGTGGGAAATGTTGATGATGATTGTCAAAATGTGGAGATTGTTGATCTGGGACAAAATATTTTTCATACCCAATTACGAGTTAGTGAGTGTACTTTGTCAATGTTACTTGAATGATCTATGGTTCTTGAATTGTTCAAATTGTTTTTTTACTTAATACAAAAACAGCTGAAACATCTATGCGTTGACCTGCATTGTCTCACATGGTGGCCACATTTTTGCAGGTTCTAAAAAGTTCTTGAAAACTATATTGGGTCTTCGGAGTTTTGGAATCTGACGCCAGAGGGTTTTGATTGGAAAGTCCTTGAATTTTGGTTGTCTAAAGTCATCGTGACCGCGATGTGAAAGTTCTGCAACTCCCCGATCCAGTATGCTTCTGATTAGTCTTAATTATTGAATTGCTAGCTTTATTGTTACTGTTACATATTGCAACGTAGTAAAAATCATGGGAATGGGTCTTGAAAAGGTACTTGGAAATTGAAAATTCTTGAATTTTGTTGCCCCGGAACTGTGGTCACCCTGTTGTTAGTTATTACTCTCTCAAAAGCAAGTTGTGGTACTACTCTATAATCATGTGTTGTACGCTTGTTGAGGGGCTTACTGATGTTTGTGATTAATGTTTGTATCTGTGTGCTGCATTTCATTATGGACTGGCTATGATTATTTCAAGCCTCCACCGGATTACATTGTATTTTGTTATGCCTACGTTCCAATGTTGACTTTACGACTTGTTGTCTTGTAGCGCTCACTCTGTGAGGAGATTGTCATTGGAGTGGTGTTTGGCTTTGGTAATAAAATAAAGCTATGCTCTGATCTGACTGTGACATTGTCTAGCAACGCCTGAAAAAAATTTCTGTGTTTCCGGTTGACCTCTGTCCCGAGAAAATCCTGCTTCCCGTGAACATTTATTGGACACTGCAATTTTAGTTTTACTGGACAAAAACAGTTTGCATATTGTCTGTAATGGCGCACTATCGTTACGGTACTTTGTTCTCATGGGTAATATTTAGTGTGTAAATTTGTTTTATGAGTTTTTCCAAACACCACTCCAATGACATGTCATGATATAAAAATAAAAGTTTTAAAAAAAATTTGCCCCCGCCTCCACTTGTTTGCTGCTGCAACCGGAAGCACAGATTTTTTGGCCTAACCGTGACATGCTACAGGGTCAAAGCAATCACTGTAAAATTGTTTGGGCGGGCTACACTGCATTGTCCACTACAACTGGTATACACTGTGCCCCTTTCCCCAAAAAACATCCCCGACATTTTCTAATGTAACTTGGAAACCAATTATCAGATTTTGATAATTTTTGGTAAGAATATTCCTGACACAACTTGCTATTAAATGATAATTCAGTTTCCCACCTCGCTCAACGTGTGTTTCTGCACTACCTGGTGGAAACACAACCAGTGAAATATCACTTTTTTATCCAATGCGATATGATTACTTAATTAACATTATACCGCGTAAAACACATTTTGTTCACACATTGCTGCAAGACAGTCAAACCTTGTAATAGACCTGCTGTTGGGGCCCACAGATTAGGATAGATGGAATTTATGGACTTTTTCATTAATTTTAACACGTATTATGCTTGGTCTGCTTTCCATAGGTAGTGCAAAAGCAGACGTTCGGTGAGGTGGAAACTAAAGCACTTTTTAAATAGCCAGTTGTGTCAGAAAAATTTCTGCCAAATATTGTTAAAATCTGGTAATCTTTATTCAAGTTACGATCGATAATGTCTGGGATGTTTTTTTCAGGTTTTCTGTTTATTTCAACACATAATTTGCTTGATCTGATTTCCCTAGGTAGTGTAGAAGCATACATTGGCTGAGGTGGAAAACTAAACAGTTATTTGATGGCAAGTTGTGTCAGGATTACTTATACCAAAAGTTATCAAAATCTGATAATTTGTTTTCAAGTTACAGTCGAAAATGTTGGGGATGTTTTATTTGGCACACAGTGTATTTGACGCGGGTTCTAAAAAAGACTGATTAATGTGTACCATTTTTTTCTTAGCTGGTGGCGCATTCTCATTTTGGGCAGCGGTCAGTTTATGGCAGATGACCTTCAAGTCCGAACAGAGCGACGTAACTGAACTGAACTCGTCCATCGCTCAGTCAAGTTCATTTCATTTACGTCGTATTGTTCGCGCCTTAAGACGGTTTTGTGGTTTTCTTTTTGTCTGCTTCATAACCTGAAGCTGTCGACATTTTATCTGTCCCATTGCTATAGCACAGCACGGAACAGATTATAAAATCACTTCTGTCACACTGTCTGTCTGTCTGTCTGTAAACACTCTTACGATCGCAATTTTGATTCGATTTTGATGAAATTTTGCACAGTGACTTGGAGCCCGAGAAGTAAGATCAAGTTTGTTTTTGACAAAAATCTGATAACTCCTTCCCCTATTTTACCCCAATTTTTAACCCCGTAATACATTTTCAATTGGAAGGTTCTTGCACAACAGTAGAAAATCCTGTGGGCTTATAGTGGCGCTTAATAGCTCAAAAAGCATGTCTCGTCGGCCGCGATAGGCATAGAAAGGAAAAAAATAATCTAATCCCCCACTTTGAGCCCTTGGCCCCCAAAATTGTGATCACTGCATTTTCAATGGAAGCAAGCTCATCAGTTACAGCTGTGCCACAAACGATCAACGTTTTGCGACATAAAGTCGCTTCTGTGCAGATTATTTCAACAAAACGGCTGAATTAGTATTCGTTGCAGTATTTAATTTACACATGTGTATAAAAAAGGTAACAAAATGCCAGAAATTTGGAAAAATAAACGATCTCCGACGGGTAAACGAAATGTCAGTCTCAAATTATATTTGTGTTCGCCAAAGGGTGCTACCTGCGTTTGCATTATTATTTTTTTATATTAAATTTGTTAAGCTACTGCATGTGCTGCCATTTTACATTTGCATAGGCCTACGCAGAACTACATTTTAAGTTTATACCACAAATTTAATAGAATTTCTTTGCGTTTTTGAACTTCTGTGTAGTTAATCGTGACATTAGATTGCTGACACCACAAAATATTGTAAATATCTACGCTCAACTAGTTACACTGTACGCTGACCTTGCGGACGTGCACCATGAAGTAAGAGCGTGATACCCCGTTTACACGATCAAGCAGTCATCAAGCAAAAATCGAGCAACCGTCAAGCAAATATGAAGCATGCATAAAGCATAGCCTACATGAAGCAAACATAAAGGAATTAGAGCACGCGTCTTGCGACTGTATTTCGAATGCATTTGCCGGATGTTTGCTCGATGTTTGCTTGTTCGTGTAAACGGGGTATAATGCTGAAACGCGACAGTTATAGCGTGGCAATGGGACCGATATTTCGTTCCATAGAACGTAATTCTAGTTAGATTAATTGAGAAAATAATTTACAACCAGCTCCGTTACTGCAAATTTACAAGTAAACCAGCGAGCACTAGGCTAACACAAGATAAATACAGTCAATACATTTTTATAAAGAAACAATTAAAAGCGAACTTGAGGTGCAAATAAAACAGAGACCGGATAATCGATTATCATTTAAAAGCAGAATGTTTTTTATGAATGTTAAAGTATTTTTCAACTTAACAGAAACTTTTAACATATTTTTTTCATATGGTGCCAGAAACGTCTACCGTAAAGTATATTGCGGGAATGGGTCTGGAGAAAATGCTCGAAAGTTCTAAAATTTTTCGCCCCAAGCTGTGCAGGGGTGGTCACCCTATTTTGAGCCATGACCAGGGCATGTTTTCGTCCACAGCGGGTAAAAACAGTAGACCGTAAGCTTATAGGCTGGCAGTGGAAAACTGATCTTTGAGCTGAATTGGCGAACACGACCTAGACCTCATAGGGTGGTTAGCTATAGGCCTAGCTAACAACAAACACACGTGACTATCGTCACAAAACACTATTCTGCACGCCCGCCGTGATGGGCAAAACTTGACTGAAAGTTGTTAACTATTAATAATTTGTTTAGTAATTTTCAGTCAGCAACTAAATAGTTTAATGTAGAAAAATATAGTGAGATCACACATCACATCACACGTGAGATCGCTTGTATAATTTCTGACTTTTATCATTGGACTGTCTGCCGTGAACTGAAAATGGCAATTGTCGCAAGAATAAATGGAAATAAATTCATAAATAAAAAGACAGTGACTTTTTGTTTATGTATTTTACTTTTAAAGTATCCAAAATGTTTCGATTTTTCTTAAATAATTTACAGTTTACTTATGGCCAATCTTAACAGCATCTGTCGACCTCCAGCCATACTTGCCTCACAAGACTGACATACCATATCAGCTTCAAGCCCGCTCTCACTCAATGACTCTGATTAATAATAAAACTAAATTTCTAAACGATAATGACTTTCTTGTCCGTATGCTGTACAAATATTCGTATTAACGCAACGCACCAACTGATAGGCTACTGTGAATATTGCGAATCGCTGCTTTTTATACTAATTGTTTTATAGGCGATGAACTTTTTTTAATTTACGGTTATTAGCTAACAAACCTATTACGATACTCGATTTGTTTGTCTGTTTTAGTGTTCTGTCTGTAACGATCTAGTTTTTGAAAGTAAGTTTTGTTAAAATTGTTTTTAGCTTTCGGACAAACTATGAGATGCTTCCGCTTGCATGCTTTTGGATGTATTATGTATCTTGTGCTTGCGTTGTTGAAAGTTGTGCTTGTCAACTTTACATTAAACGAATGATGATGATGTTGCACTGATTTACCTTCAAAATGCAGAGAGCAGCAAAAAAGTAGCCCGATAAATTTTTTCGCTGTTTTCTCAGCAACCGTTTGGAATTTTAATTAGAAATTTTAGAGTTTTATTTACTGAAGCCTTTCACATCTAAATATTGAGTAAAGTTTGATTCGGCTGAAAAACGACGTAGTTATGGACTTTTTAACATCACCGCCTACCGATTATTCAGCATTAAAACTGTGCAAGCTACAACACCAATGCAATAACATAGTTAAAACCGCACAGTTAACTAATGATCAGATGCCAGAATTTTATTGTCAATATGAAGGTTCGAAGCGTCTACCGCCAGCTCCAAGCTACAAGCCTTCAGTTGCTTAATTTAAAAAGTCTTTCACAGCCTTGTCGATCGGTCCTTGTGGCAGGTTGCCCCAGATAACCTAAAGCGCTTTCTTGACTTTGGCGATTGTTTTCGGCTTTGTTTTAAACTTGCCGTAAGCCTCCAACATTGTACATCACACGTGATAGTCCGCCTGGTTTGTATTCGGCGAATTTTGTGGCCATTGGTTTTTGTGATGAAATCTGGACAGTTGGCCCACAGCCAGTTCTGTGCGCTGTGCGCTGTGTGTGCTGGCGTGCCGTCCTGCTAGAAGATGAACCCGGTGGGCAGCCGGCGATTACTTTATAAGAACAATAATTTAGTGATAATTTATAAACAAAATAAAGTACTGTTTATCAAAACGTCACTGTAACGTCATCGCTAGTAACGTGGTAACCGGTTTTTGAACATTAAATAGCATTTTCCGCTTGAACATTTTCTAACGCTGAAAAATCGGTAGGCGGTCATGTTAAAAAGTCTACGATTTTGTCGTTTTTCAACAGAATCACATTTTGCTTAGCAGTTAGATGTAAGAAGTTTTACTGAATACAGCTGTTTAATTTCAAATTAAAATTTCAAACGGTTGTTGAGAAAACAGCTAAAAACTTTAGAGAGCTACTTTTTTGCCGCACTCTGTAGTGCCGGTTTGACCAAAATGAAAATGGAGGTTTGACCAAAATGGAGAAAATTAATAAATTCAAGATGGCGGCGGCCGCCATTTTGAGTTTCATCTATCGTTCACAACTTGTTTACTATTGCACATATTTTTACAAAATTTTGCACATATTTTTACAAAATTTGGCAAGTGTATTACGTTTGAGGTCCTACATGCATGTATGCCAAAATATTAAACAAAAATAAAATCCAAGATGGCGGCGGCCGCCATTTTGGATTTTTGCACAAACAGTAATAATTCAGCCGCCGATTGACATAGATTAATGAAATTTTGCTGTTATGTCGTCGGCTGCTACCAGAAGTAGATCGTGTGACTAAAATCGACAAAAATAATAAATTCAAAATGGCGGCGGCTGCCATCTTGAATTGCGTTTATCGCTTATAATTTAGTTGCTATTGCACGTACTTGCACGAAATTTTATATGCGAGCTAAGTTTGACGTTCCACATCTAGTTGTACCATAAAATCGAAAAAAAAAATTTAACATGGCGACGGCCACCATTTTGTATTTCAACACAAAGCATAACAAATCAGCTGCCGACTGAAAAAGGTACATAAGATTTTGCAGGAATGTGGTTAGTTGCTACTGGTAATAAATATCACGTGACC
>Ga0209671_1005427_pt1 | contig 12899 bp, 5 predicted proteins | sample WorMetHERISLAND2_2_FD_187401 | JGI IMG/M metagenome (GOLD analysis project Ga0209671, IMG submission 187401) | Marine gutless worms symbiont microbial communities from Max Planck institute for Marine Microbiology, Germany - Olavius geniculatus... | ecosystem: Host-associated > Annelida >... | reverse complement strand
CCCTCACCCCACCAACTATTAGGCCAGTTCACTAGTCTGAACAGCAGAAGGGTTACAGTTAGCGACAGGGTTAGGAATATGTGGCTATGGTTGTTATCCGACCGAGAACCAAATCAGCTTATTGGAGGTCCGACATCGTAACCACTATGCTAGGAAGCTCACCCTCACCCCACCAACTATTAGGCCAGTTCACTAGTCTGAACAGCAGAAGGGTTACAGTTAGTGACAGGGTTAGGAATATGTGGCTATGGCGGACCAGAACCAGACCAAATTCGGACTACATACAGCGAGTGACCAGTGAGCAAATATTACACTAAGATTGCACACAATGAAATGGGTACAGAGTACAACTGTCAGCAATTGGCCACAGTTAAGTACATTGACGTGAGTGATTGTAGTGGACCAATGTGACATGTGACAATATACATGTATCGGTGATACACCACCAAACACCACAAATGTGGCATCATGGCCCCAGGAGAAGGGCAGGGGGGACAACTTCTGCCCCCCCCCAAATTTCTGGCAGTCAGACAATTTTCAGAAAACCTTTGTGTCAGAAAGAAAATTAAAAATTTGAGCACGTGAAAGCCCGACTTTGAGGACATATAGGGGCAAAATCAAAAAATTTTGAGCATCCCATAATGTCCTCTGTTGGAAAATTGCAGTGAGTGACAGTTGGAAAATTATAACAGTATATTAACGATGGAGCAATGCATGCACCCAACTTCATTACAGCAGTTTATCATTAACATTTTGCTTTTTCAACAACGATGAAGTCAGCCTATTACTGCTATCATACACAGTCAAAGGCAAACCCGATCGAGTCCTGTGTGGGTCTTTCGTTGTCCATTGCATGCCCACACCCTCAGTACGATACAATCACAGACCTCCTATATAACTCTAATGCAAAAGCAAACTAATGATGTTTTCCGCCACCCCCCTGCTGGTCATGGTTACCGCTCCATAATGATCTTCTCAACGTAAGCGTTGATGAACTTTGTCACTCGACGTTCACTCACTGCAGCGTTCGGCGTACTACCAATCTGTCACATACAATTAAAAACTTTACTTAAAAGAACAATTTGTTAACAAGAAATTTGAGCTAATGCTCACGAGATGCGCAAAAGCCTATAGCAATTCCGGTTCAGTAGTTTAGCTGAAAATTGGGGTGTTCACGCTAAGTTAACATACAAATACCAAATTCTCTATCTGGATCGCATAACAATAGTTCCGTGGTGCCACCTTGTGAATGACATAGACTTGTGTCGCAGCCTGAAATCGCCAAAAAATCCATAAAACCCCCTATTTTGGCATTCAAGGTCAGTGAATTCAGCACCAATCGAGAGCCAGTGTACGACTTCTATTAGTGACTAATAGTAACCTAAGCCTTATCTCGCACTGTTACTGACATACAACGACTTATTGGCCAAAAATCGCACATTTTGCCCACTCCCTCTCATTTAGCACCCTTGTTCGGGGTGACCCCCTTCGAATTTTTGGAAAAGCCTTACGGTTCCTGAAAATCGAGTCTTCCAGGCAGCCAATGGTGAAGAATTTGGTAATCCTAGCTTAGACCGTTTTTGACTGATCCACCCGTGTGACAGACAGATGGACAGACAGAATTGCAATGGCTAAGACGTGCTGAAAGCATTAGCTGCTTTCGCGTGTAAAAATCAAACTCTCATTACATCCCTTAGAGCAAATTGCTACTTAGGCAATTACAAATTGATTAATTTATTGAATGAGGCACAGAACTTGCTTGCATTCGAGGCAAACCTCACAGTCCAGACCACACACTGAGTTGAATATCTACACATGGTGCACTCTAATGATATATTCCTGCTATTAGAAGTAATACAAAAAGCCCAGTTATCGCTAGGAAAAGCCGACTGTACCGCCTATGTCCAAAGCCCAGCGTCTGACTTTCAGTCATGGAGTGAAAGCAATTATCAGAGGTGACAGTTCCATGCACGTTATGTTAATGGAACGCTGTCTCGAAAGCTACAATGAACACTAGTATAACAGACACTGCACGCGGTCATTTTGCCAGGCGCTAAAAATAGCTACAGTTCCATGCATGCAGTCATCTCGCTAGGTGATATAAACAGAATGAACAAGGAAATTATTGGACGCAGGTTTTGCAAGTATTTTCTCAGAATAAAAACACCTTGTTCGGAAAGACACGCTACAGCCTATACAGTTCCTGTTGCTGTACTGGCCTTCAAGGTCATTCAAGGTGAATGATTTTCATGTCATTTGGAAGCCAACATGAGACTTCCTATCAATGATCCATAGCAACCTAGGCCCTATCTTACACCATTTAGCCACAATACATTCGAACAGATGGACAGATGACGACAACCATGACAACAGCTAGACCTTTTACACTTTTTAAAGTACGGTCAGCTAAAAACTTGCTTACACTGCTCAACATACCTTTGTAATAGCTCGTTTCATGATGGTCTTGTATTCGTGTGCCGTGATACGTCCCCCGTGGTAGTGCGGCTTCAGTGCACTACGAGAGAATGTTATAATGCGGTCCTCCAAAGCCTTCTTATCCAGTGGCGTTGATGGCTCCACCTGTGTACAGCAATTAAGCACAACAGCACTAACTAGTGATGCCTGTTATATGCAATCACACATATTTCAGCATACGCAATCGCATTTTTCTTGTCCGATGTTGTTTTAAGACCATTAAACATGTCTGGCGGCAGATGATTACCAGTATTTGCGATTAGATATTAGATAAATTGAAGTCAAATATGTCAAAACTGTGATCACGATTATGATTCTCTGTCACTCAAAGCTGCATATGCCGGAAATATGCAAAAAAATGCACCACATATGCCACATATTTTGCCAAATTCCACATATTTTCCCGCATATATTGCCTCAGACAGTTAACTGCATATTTTAAGATAATTCTCCATGCTGAACTGGCATCCCTAACTAACACCGTAACACATAGCATCACTCAAACAATGGCTACACTAATGCAAAAGCACCACACGCACTGTTACAAGCAGCGGTGTCGTGGGTCAAATACACAGGCAAGGCACTGTTACAAGCAGTGGTGTCGTGGGTCAAATACGCAGGCAAGGCATGAGTTACAATTCTTCAACAAATACCTTAAGGCCAAAATTTAGCATTTTGACAATAAAATTTTACGACAAAAAACTATTTTCTCACAAATTTTCATAGAGCGCAAAATTGCCACACCTGCCACAATGTCACCGGTCATTACAAAATAACCAATTTTTTTATTTGTCTGCATGGATCCAGTGACAAATTCAAGCTTACGTGGTCAGGGTCGTCTCTCCCTGAGGCATTAGCACTTGCCTCGTGTACCCTCACAACAAAAAATCCCACAGGTTCATGAACATTCTTTCATAAGAATTTCAGGACAAATCTACCTATTTCAGCAAACTCATGTGCAAAAATCAAAATTTGGGAATGACAGTTGTTAGGCTAGATTAATGCAGCAGCAAAATCAACAAACGGAATCCTCATAATATTCTTTACGCTGGTTGGTAGCAGGCTGAAATTTCTTTTTAAGCACAGGCCTAAATAATCTCCACACATGCTAAATACTAGATGCATTTCCCACAATTTTAAACTCTGCATTGCACATATAAACAAACAGTAAGTAGTAGCAGAACTAAAACTAGCTAAACTCGGACCAACCTTCTCGTTGCTGGTTTTCGAATCGGACTTGCTGCTGGTGGTGGCGTCTAATTTGGTAGAAGGGGCAGCAGAAGTCTTTAACATCTGATTGTGTCGAGAAGACGGCGTAGCGGTGGCAGAAGTTTTAGACTGCTGCTGAGAATTACCAATCACTGCCCCAGGCTTCTCGATTGTGGCCTGGACAGGGGTGGCAGGAGGGATCGGGCTTGAGACTGTTGGTGGAGTGTACGGCATCCTACCCCTCCCAATGCTGGCCGACGGTAGCACCTTACCACCCACCGGACCCGGGGGAACCGCCGCTGCGGAGACGGTGGTCACTGTGGGGGACTGTATGGATGGTGGACTGGTGGACCGACCGATCAACTCCTGCAAGGCACTGGGTGACGGCAGAGCTGGCAATCCCGCAGAGTTCTGGAGGAACGAGCTCTGCAGAGAGCTGGGCGAAGGCATCCTCGGGAAATTCTGGGACAAGAAAGACCCATGCAGGGAACCGGGGGACGGCAGGGATGAGCTCTGATCCGGAGATGCTATCGCGATGACTGACGGTGCTGCATTCTGCACTGAAGCCACCGAGTCTCGTGCTGGCTGTTCCATAGGTTTCTGTGTAGCCGTAGCATCCTGCGTAGCAGCAGCGGGGTCTGTCTGTAGTTCACTTGTAGTGCTCTCAGCCGTAGCGCCGCTGTCTTCAGCAGGCAAATCACCAATACTCGCCAGCTCAAACTGTATCCTCACCAGTACTTCCACCAGCGCTATCTCATCTGAGATCCGGGCGGCAAGGATGTCCTGCGGTGACAGAACCAGAGACGGAGGCCGTGGGAGTGGCAACAATGGGATTTTCTTCACCGGCCGTCCATCACTGCTGGCTGGAACACCGAAAGGCCTTCCGTCACCACTGACAGGAGCGCCAAAAGGACTGGGACTCCGAATAAGGTCTTCCTGCATACATCCTGCGCCCCCGTTGCGTACTCCGTATTCCAGCGATGGGCCGCCGGCGTCGGCGCGTGAACCAGCAAATGGAGGTCTAGCGTCCGAGGGATTGAATGGTGAGTCAAACGGCGAATACGGAATTGCAGCACCAGAGTCAGATCCGAAACACATCGAGACGCTGTTTACGCTGGACGGACTGTCGTGAGACTGTGCCCCCAACGACTTGTTCAGACCCGAAGCCACTCTACTGTTGGTGGTGTTGTCTGATGTCGGAATTAACGGTGTCGGCCTTTCGACACTGTGGCTACGTGCTCGCTGCTGCTGCAGTTGACCAGATAACGGACTAGGCTCAGGCAGTAGGGCACCAGTAGACCCCACAGGTGTTGGCAGTGGTAGAATGCCAGCTGGCGGGTGGCTGGAACTGTCAATCATGGAGGTGAGGTCAGACATGGTCTGAAGTCCGCTGCTACCGTCCGCCATCTCACTGGTACGCAGTTTGTCATAGACCAGCTGCAGGCGAGCGACGCGCTCGGCTGACAGTTTGCCCGACACCAGAAACTCATTGTACGCATCGGTCACCCAGCGCAGACATTGCGACATCTCGTCTTCACCGGACCTACGGACAGCCAGCAACAACTACAAATATTACTACAACCAAAACAAATACTACTGAATGTGGACAACAACAACAATGAACACTACTACAACTACAACTACAACAATTACTACTGTCTAGTGTAGACAGTGAACTATATTATCCTCTCAGAACCTATGGTCAGCAGCATCAACAATAACAAATACTGCTACAACTACAAGCAATTACTACAACAGCTACTAACCAGTGTAAACATTGAACCATCTTCTCCTCACAACAGACAAAGACCATGATCACATTTGCACATGTATTTCATGACTACTACCACTAGTCTAACATTACTACTTCTAGGCATCAAGAGATTTAGGCACTAGGCAGCTCTAGGCTTTAAGAGAACAGCTGCTATACAGTAAACATGCAGGTAAGTAAGTAAGCAAAGTATACCTGGTACGGTGCACAATCTGAAGCATTAGTGCTGGGGTAGTAGACTAAGATGGTCAGAAAGCTAGATGGTAAAAATGTTTTGAGGTGGCAATGAAAACAATATTATGGAAGAAAAATTGCAAATATCTAAAGAAAAGATATTTATAAAAGACAGTGCAAAGCAGTGACCTAGTTAGGGGTGGTGGATTAGCTGGTTGTCTATACTCTGGTGGACAGTCTCCCAGTAGACCAGGCCTGGGCTCACCCAGCAGGCTGGGACGTACAGCGCCAGCAGCTACTCCTGGAGGCATTGTGTCAGCAATAGCAGCAGCTTGATCAGACCATGGCTCTACTCCGGCTGCACAGCACATAAATTAGCCCAGTTTGTACATCAATACAGCACCCCATAAACAAAGTTCTCAGAGGTGCCTTTTATGTATTGTATGGGTTTAAAAAACTACAATGATGCATCCTCAAGAACTTGGACTCATTGTCAAAGCACCTCGAGGACAAAGATAACAAAGTCCTTGGCCTTAGGTTCGCAAGTCCTTGACCTTGCTTTTTGTAATCCTTGTCCTTGGCCTTGAACACAGAGTCCTTGATAACATCACCACAATATGGTCTACACTACAACGTACTGTGAGTGCAAGAAGGCATATTACACCGTAGACCATCGTGTTGAAACGTACACATTAACCATGATCAACGTCATGTTCTGCCTGGACATGTGTGTGATATACAGATGTGAGACACTATCGGTCCTCATGTTTGAAAGGAGTGAGATTATGGGCACTTATAACACTCCAGATATTATAGCAAAGATGAGTATTTATTAGGTCATGAAATAACAGTGAGCAAAATCAAAAAGCTATAAACTGAAGCCGGATTTAAACTGCTGTATATAATAGTTTTACTGCAACTACATTCAGATATTATAGTAATTACACAATGGCATTACTGACAGCAACAACAATTGCCAAAATGACATGAAATCAGTAAACAATTTAAGGTAGCAATTTGATGAACTCATAAAGATTACTGGTTACTTTTTCAACCTATGAGTTTATTCAGTCAGACAAACTAACCCGGGTGACCGGCTGACTCATCTTGCAAGAAATGGTCACCATTGTCATTTGTCGGCGATGAACTCACCCTACCGCGTGACGGCGTCAAACCTCGGCCCATGACAACAGGAATGGGAGCTGCGCCTACTGATGACAACCTCCCATCATCCGGCGTAGGAAGCAGAACTTTCTTCGGTTGCTGTGATGGAGCATCGGGAATTAAAGAAGACATCAGTGGCTGCACTTGGACCATAGAAGATGGCTGTCTTGGGCCCCTTTCGTCTGCTACGTCACCGGCTGCCAACTGGGCCAAAGTGGCTGCAATTGAAAGCGGCTTCGGCGGTTTGCTGCTAACTGCAGAGTGAGCTGGTTTCACCGGGCTAAAGTCATCAGTGCTTTCAACATCTGGCAAGTTGTCCACGTTCTGCAACTGTGCCAAAGTAGCTGCGATCGAAAGCGGCTTCGATGGTCGCTTGTTAACTGGGCCCATGGGAGAAGTATGCTGTTTTGAGCCCATGTCATCTGTAGTCTTGTTGCCAGCAGACAGCTGAGCCAAAGTTGCTGAGATCGAAAGTGGTTTCGGAGGTTTCTGAGCTGAGCCTGTGTAAGATGGCTGTCTTGGACTCCTGTCGGATGCTGAATTCCTCTCGCTGTCACCTTGGGGTGCCTGCAACTGAGCCAAAGTCGCTGCCATCGAAAGCGGTTTTGGTCGTTTGTTGTCAGCTACAGCGCTGACTGGTGACGGCTGACCTGGGCTCCTGTCATCTATACTCCTAGCAGCTGTGGAAATCCTCTTGTGCTCAGCTTTCAGTGTGTTTTTCTGAGGCCCTGACTGCTGCTGCCAGCGCAGGAAGCCAGGATGTTGCTCAATTTTGTCCAGCACGCCCACGTCTTCTTTGCCACAAAGGCTGCCCTTTGGAAAGACCTTCGGAATACGCCGCATACCGGAAGAATCTGTAGCCATTTGCTTCGGTCGGTTCCTTTCCAGCTCCGCTCCCCTCTTCCGCATGTCCGACCAAGTATCCGTCATCGTGCTGGCAAATGGCGATGTCTCAGAAGGTTTCTTCAGCTTAGGAATTACAAACCCGGGCCGCTTCTTAGCATCCGTCTTACTCCCTTTCTCCGTCACTACTGGCTTCAACAAACCATCAATATGTTTGGAAGATTTCCGCGAGGATGAATCCTTATGCGAACAATCTTCATTGGTTGAGGTCTCAGAGGAAAGTTTGGAAAAAGACAGTTCCACTGGACTGAGCTTTTTCTCATGCTTTTCCATGTCGTGTTTGCCTTCTTCCTTCCTCGCTTTGTCCTTTGCTTGTTCCTCATCCGCTGCCGCGGTGCTTCTGCCGATGATGTCTTTTGAAGACTGCTTCTTCTTTAGACTAGTGGATTCTGGTGCAGCTGGTGTTTCCTTCTTTAACCCGGGGAGTCCTGTCACCGCTGATGCATCCTTCTTCACAGCAGGGGGTTCAGCTGCAGCAGCTGGTTTTTCCTCAGGTGGTTCGGTGGATAACGGTTTTTGGAATGATGCCTTGAGGCGGTCAATCTTCCACACCGAGGAGGAGCTCTGCTCAGTGCCCTGCTGTGCCGGTGGCTTCTTGGGAGCAACTACTCTAGTGTCTATCAGTTCGTTGTCCGAACTGTCAGAATCGGAGTCTATGAGCCTCGGTGTCAGTAGTTTTTTCCTCTTGGCAGCTGGTGTCGAAGATGCATCACTGTCCACTGATGAACTTCCACGCTTCTGTGCATGCAACAAGCAAAAGAAACACAAATGAGTGGTTTCTTATGGGGTGAGTCATCCCTGCCTACCTATGCCTAGGGAGAACCCCGCTGTAAGCAAAAAATATTTATGGTAAAGATCCCTCCTTACTCACATCAGCACAAAATAGACTATTCAGTGCCATACCGGTACACAGTTGATAGCAGTTAAAAGCCTGTAAAACGTATTAAAAGTAACGATATAAAAACCTGCACAAATCAAGGTTATTAAGCTAATTTATAAAACATTACTTACTATTGTGAAAGTTAATACCTTTAATGAAAGCAATGATGCTGCAAAATGCAACATTTTCAATAAACACTTCTGAGTGTATCTCTGACATGCTACACTCAAACAGGTGCAGTATATCAAGATGTGTTTGACAGCGCGTGGAAAATGGCAAAAACAGTCTTTCTTTGAGTGAGGCATTTACAGGTTAGACAGACTTACCATTGCCCAACTAACAGCCTATCAAAACTAAAAGATGCACTGATAAACAGGTACTTATAAACAGATATTTATATAATACACCATTCTCTAACGGGCCATCCAAATGGGCTGCATCATGCATCATAAGTAGGGCCCACAGTTTTCCACGGGCCGCAGAATTTCAACTTGACAGATTTCATTTTTTGTAGAAAAAACGATCGGTATTTTTCCTGCATGTTGCTAGCATAATTCAGCACAATGCCAGCCTTCAATAACTGAAGTTTCTGAACAGGGTAGAGCTCAGTTTAATCACAAACGAAAGGCCGTGGCAAGCCGCAGAATTTGGATGATTTTGCTGCGGTGAGCCGCAAAATTTTCCGTGGAAAACTGTGGGCCCTATGGGTCTTGCCCGACTGTCATATATGGGCACCTAACTTGAACACTAAAGAGCACACAAAAAGTTGGTGTGCCAATTTAAAAAGATCAAAGGTCACTGGGTCAAGGTTGTAAACTGGGCCGAGAGGTTTAAACTTTCAGGTGAATTTCATACCTTGTCAGCAGCATGCTGTGAAGAAGCTTTTCCCTTGTTGGTTGCATTGGTCATTGCGAACGTCGGCCAACTAATGTCAGATCCCACTTGACTGCAATTAACACATAGTGCTAATTACAGTTCACATTAACCACTTGATATATTCACGGTGGCTTCCTCTAATCAATGCAATGCAAACCTGCCCACACAGAAATCAGTTTAACCTGAACACAAAAACTCTTAACAGAATGTAATCACTCCTAAAATATGTAACTTTCAATGCACTAGTTAAGCGGCCCGTACAATTCATTAATAAAAAGAAGCTTCATGTTATTGTTGTGTCTTAACCACTTTTTATTTTTATTTATTTTCCAATTCGCCTCCAAAACGACCACTGAACAGTGAACAAGATCAAAATTGGTGGCCAAATTTCAGTGTAAACTGTTAAGAGGTTTTTAGAGGAAGGCAACATTTTACCACATTTATAATTGAAGGCTTGACGAATCAGCAGTCGTGGACCAAGACAATTGGATCTACAGTGCCAGGCAGCCACAAGTTCGGCTCTGCCCCAAATTTCTAGTTTTAAAATTAAATCCAAACCAATTATAAACTTTCTCAGCAGCAGAAACGAACAAATCAAACAAAACTCCTCATGAACTTGGCAAGATTAAATGTAATGCATGTGCAGCTGAAATCTTCAATTTTACAAACCTCTTTGCAAAATCGGAGACCGATATTGATGATGACGACGACGCCGAAGGTCGGGGTGACTGCTGCAACATGCGAAAGAACTCGAGAGGAAGTCGAATGAGTCGGACAACTGGTTGAAACTGTGGGCTGTTATAGCAGTCAGCATAATTAGAAAGTTTCTGTTGAATAAGGATACTTGTAGCAGCCGACGAAAACTGGTCTGCTTCCAAAGATGGAGTAGAACTTGTTACTAAGGCAGCTGATGGCAACTGATTTTTATCTTTTCCCAGCTCAACAACCGATGATGCTGGTCTTTCAGGTGCAGCTTTGGTGGGCAATAATTTCTTGGTAAGAACTCTACTGTTCAGCAGCTCATCGTCCAAACTGTCACTATCGCTGTCGACAAACCTTGGCGTCAGAATTTCAGAGATCTTCTTAGGTTTTGCATCGTCTCTCATCTTTGACGACGTCAACTGTCCCGATAAAGACAGTTTACTGAAAGATGATGACTGCAGCTTAACACCTTTGTTCTCCGTACCGATTGTGTACTTGGCCAAAGTTGCGGAGTCCATTCTCCTCACTTTCACAACAGCATTGGTCTGCAGCTTCCAGTCCGGTATCCAGACATCGTCGCTCTCACTGCTTGATGAAGATGAAAATGAAGCAACACAGGGCATCACCGAAGCACCTTTCACCTTCGACTGAAACGAATCCAAGAGCGACAACTGATCATCATTCCAGACTAACGGAGAGCTGATCAAGTTACTGATGCCTGTTGTTAATGCTGATATAGTGGATGTGCTGGCAAACAGTTTGCACTCATCTGATGCAGCTTCCTTTGTAGACGATGCTGAACATCCTACTTCCATTTTTACATCACTATCAGCAACATTCCCTCTAACATGTGTCACCAGCAAATGCAAAGAGCTTTCCGGAGCCGATGTAATGCCACCGACATCACACGATTTGATGTGACCGACAGACTCGGTTTTTGTTGCTACGTCACCTGCACTGCACAAACCATTGCTGCTATTCGCTGCACCTTCATCTATGATCAGTGGACCTGATTCAAGTTCCGATGCTAACGCTGCTTCAAGAGCGATATGAAGCGTCGAATCCAGCGTGTCGTTGAGAGACTCTGAGCTCTGCACGGCCAAACATTCCTGCGAGGATTCTCTCGTCAAGGCTGCATCATCATCACAATTAAGTGAGTCCAAAGTTGGCTCGTCCTTCAACTTGTCATTTTCATTCAGACTGTTAAGTATGGCGTCTGCTAAGATGGTCAAATCACAACTGAACTGCCGCTCAGTCTCATCGAATCCCGGACTTGCTGGTCCATCACAGATCTGCTGCTTATTATCATTAGTCTTTGGTGCAATGCCATTACCGAGATGAAGCGGAGTGTCCACATCCAGGTCCAGCTGTTTGGAAATAGCATCATCCGAGTCATCACCAGAATAGTTATTAACGACCTTAGCCGTGGAGTCGCCATCAAACAGGCTGTTGAGCTGCGACTGCTCGGAGTTCGGCGACTGAGGTGAAAACAAATTATTCATTTTATCATCACTGGAGAACAAAGTTCCATCAGCACAATGGTCAGTTTCGGGTGGTGGCAGCAGAGTAGTGTCATTGTCAGAATCATCCGGTTGGAGTGGTGGAGTGGACAAAACAGAGTGGGTGTCAGTATCATCAGCAGACTCCACAACGTTCTGACTCGGAGAACTCAGCATGCTGATCTCCACTGTCATCGAATCCGTCAGGCAGTGATCCGTGAGTCTGGGGAAGTCCGGGGACGAGTGAATGCCAAATGGAAAGTCCGACATGGCGGATGGGGGGTTTGACGGCGACTGGAGTTGAGAGGAGGCAAGATGATTGACGACCACATCTTTCAGTGTACTGGTAGCCTCCCATTCACCGACCTCTGGTGATGTCAAACGATCGCAGGTAGAATTGCCTTCAGACTCAGACTTAGACAATTCATCCTACATGCACACAGCACACAGTGAATCAACTGTTATAAACATGACGGTAAGCACTCTTGTCTACCAATTCTAGCACATAATATCAAACTAAGGCTGACTGACAGTATGAAAACAACAAATGCAGCATCCAGCAACATACTGCATAAGATCCAAACCCAAAATACTTGGAAATACTGACTAATCTAGTAGAACAACACACGAAATCAATAACTAAATCACAAAACCACTTACACTACGAGCAGGGGTCACAAGTTTAGATCATAAAACCTAACTAAAACTGCAAAAACGACTATATGAGATAACAAAATAAACTAGAACTACAACCATGACGTCATACTTCAGTAAATAAGCCAAACAGCGCGCAAGATGCATCACTAGATGCATCAGTAATAAACTATAAACTTGGTGCAAGTTTAGGAAGTGGGGTGTTAGAAGTTGTATACTACCTGAGGTCCGTTCATTGCAGATGTTGCTGTAAAGCAGCCGCCAACTTCACAGATATCGAAATTATAAACAAATCGCTATTTAATCATATGCTAAGTAACAATCATTCTATTATCGTTTACGGTGAAAATAATAAACATTGTTGCACAAGAAAAACGTCACTTACAAATTCGACATAAGTAAGTAACGTAAAGTTGATCAGAAGTAAAATTCGACAGAGCCCGAAAAAAACGCAGCCTTCGCGAATTCGCCCTTCGCAAAATTCCCTCGGGAATTCCCGGGAATTTTTATGAATTGACATTTTTGCACTAGCCAATACTGTTATACAGGGCGTATTGCTGCGTATTGTGTACAGATTGAACAGATTGTGTAC
>Ga0209671_1005426_pt1 | contig 12899 bp, 10 predicted proteins | sample WorMetHERISLAND2_2_FD_187401 | JGI IMG/M metagenome (GOLD analysis project Ga0209671, IMG submission 187401) | Marine gutless worms symbiont microbial communities from Max Planck institute for Marine Microbiology, Germany - Olavius geniculatus... | ecosystem: Host-associated > Annelida >... | reverse complement strand
GGCATGTAGACAGCCCAGGTGACGTCATCACGCAAACCAATAAACATCATGACTATTAATGGCCTAGCCTAGACTGATGACATTACTGGCTAAGCAATTAATATTCATGACGTGTCTAGGCTAGGCTCATGACGTCACCTGGGGAACAGTTTCCCAGGTGACGTCATGAGCTTTTTTGCCTAACGTAACGAAATGCCGCATTTCGTTTGAAATTGCAAATTAATTTCATATATTTGTGTAGCTCAAATCAGCATATTATATTTGCGAGGTTAGATGTCTAATTTAAATCTACATAAATTGCGCGAGTGAGTTTGACTGTGGCAGGGGACCTTTAAGTATAAATTGTTGTTTTTTTAGTTATTTTTGTGTGGATGTACTTTTAGCAAGTGCTATCAGCTGGTTGAGATTGAAAACGAGCTGAAAAATTCACTCCAGTACAGCTGCCAGGTTCTTGCACGGTCCTACCGGTCAGTTATTGTTACACCTTGAAAGCGATTTAGGAATACACACTGACTTGGTGGCAGGCATAGTGGTAGGATATCAGACATATGATTACAAGGTCTTAGGTTCAACTCCTGGTCAGGTCACTGTCAAGTGGTTAGTACTTGGATGGGTGACCGTCTGTGTACAGGTAAACCATGTCTGTATTATGAGTTATAACTAACCGCTTAAGACAATTCAGTTTTCCATCTATCTTGGGTAGATACAGCAAGTAGGCTACTGGCCTGCCTGGATGTGGTTAAGGCTGGGTGCGTTCACCTGTAAAGGTAAAGGTAAAGGTTGTCAATTTGTATAGCGCATAGTCGCGAGCGTGCGCACGCCTCTAATGCGCTTTCGTCACTAACCAGAGCCACCTGCTGCACGGCCACTGCATACAGTCTGCAGACACAGGCTGGTGCAGCGGCCGGCTAGGCAACCCCAGTCAGATGTACCAAGGTCCCCACCTTCCGTAACCCATATAAATGAGTTACTACTCATTTTACCATCCCACGGAGGGTAGAAGGCTGAGTCGACCTAGTAGGCCGCCCCTTTTAAGTCGTTCTGTGTTGGGTGGCAGGTAACAGTGTGTGATCTCATATGGCAGGTGACGCTCCGTGCTTCTGAGGTGGGTTTCTGCGAAGAGCTATGCACACCTTCAACTTTTTTAGCTCTCTAACTGCAAGCAGTTATTCACTTCTGGCTGATTACCTGTTGACATTGGCTCAGTTTGGCTGGATATTTTATCAGTGTATATCTATCTATACAAAGTCGTTTTGTACAAGTTTGTGGTGGCTGAATTTAGTTGATGTTACCATATTTAGTACGTGGTGTCATATCAGGTGTTTGTTAGCATGAATATTGCTGATGTGATGCTGTTGTGGAACAGATTCAGTCACATCATAATGAAGACGGCACACGATGATCTAGTCGGGAGATTGAAGCAGTATGAGCAGCAAGCCAACCAGCTCAAAGTCTTGTACGTTCTGCAGCCGATGAAAACACTGAAAAAATGCCGTTTAAGTTTACCATTACAGGCGAATGTTTTTTTTGCATATTTTTTATGCTGCAGAAAACTTTTTGCCTTACTTCTGGCATTTGTTGTTTTGTTGAATGCGGATTATAAACGCCCATATATAGTAGGAATAAATTGAATACTGTAATAAAGTATCCAACAGGCATACTCACATTCATTGTGTATTTATGTTAATATTTGTGTTGTGTAACTAATTTTTGGTTGTTTGTTGCATTAATTTTCAGCTCAGCCAGTGAATCGTTGCATATTCAGAAAGTCAAACAGCATCGAGTGAAATGCAACTTAGAGCAAGTCAGACTAGAGTTTAGGTCAGTTTCTGTATGCGATAATAATACTGTTTTTATTGTGATATGCTGTGTACATGGAGTCTAAATATTTAAAGTGCTTTAAGTATGGATATATTTTGTATTTGTGCACTTTGATAATCCATGATGTTTATGGAATATGGAATAATGGAAGAGATTTTAAAACTAATTTTCATACTGGTTAATATTATGTTATACACCACAATGGCCTGTTGTGCACATCTGTGTGGTGATGATGATGTTTGTGTAGTTATTTCAGTCGGTTTGTGCTGCTGTCGAAGCAGTTGCTTTTGTATCGCTTGTTGGACGTCACATGCAGCAGCGTGTCGGAATTTGTTAGCAGTCTCTGTATCACTTCATCTGATGATCGCTCCCGGGAAACTTACTTCAAAACTTCCATCGTCTTTGATTCACAAACAGGTCTGCTGCACTCTTCAGCTTTATATTGTCACTTGTGTCAACTGAAGCAGATAGAACAATTAGATGTAACGAAAATTGCATCTAACTGCGGCAAAACTGCGGCCATTGTATTTCTGTTCGTTCACTCCCACAGTGACTCCGTATCAGTTCAGGAACAAGCAAAATCAGCTCATTAACTGACATGCACTCGTTTGACACTTACCTTCGTGGCCAATGTACTGTAACAATTAATTACAGGCATTTGTTTTTCATTAATCTTTAGTTGTGTGGCTTTTTTTAGTGCTTTAGTGATATGGAAGGGCATCTAGCTTGTAAGAAAAGTTACAGTTAAAAGTTAAAAACGAACTTATAAAGCGCCATAAAACTAAACATGTGTAAAGATACAGAGGCGCTGGAAAGATACAGAGGCGCTCAGGCGAAGTTCTTTTACAACAATGTTAAATGTCTTTTTTTCAAATACTGGCCTAAGCTGGAATAACTCTGCAAAAATGGTCAGATTGAACAAAACAAGTGTGTATGTAATATGTAGCTGAAGTAAACGTTGTGAGCTTTGTATGATTTGTCTGAAGGAGACTTGATACTCGAGCCGCCAATGGAGAAGTTTGTGTCACTGATGGATGGTGTATTTGATGAGCTGCCTTTTCTCCTCACTGACTCTGCATGTCTTATCGCTGGCTCAGATCCGGCTTGCTGGCCACACCCTGATGACCTGTTCCAACCAAACACGTAGTACACCCTATACTCTGCTGTCTTCCTTATTTTTAGTGTTGCTTGGTGATGTAATGGCTAGCATGCTGGATTCATGGTACCAGCCTGCTATTCCGAAGGTCCACTGTTCCGAAGGTCCACGGTGCAGATACACGCCACAGGTTTAGGCTAGGTTTAGGGTTAGGGTTAGGGTTAGAGGACTTTTTGAATAGTCGACCTTTGGAATAGCGGACCTAAATCGGATTCACAGTCAAGACGTTGCAGGTTTGATTCCCAGCTGTTATACTTTTAGTTAGCAACTTTGGGCATGTGCTTCTGTCACCAAGCAGTAAAACAGTAGGACTTATTATAATTTGGTACCAGCATAATTGCCCCAAAATTAATGGCAGTATAACTGAGTTTGTAAATGGAGATAAGCGTAAACCCTACAGTCGTAGAGCCGTGAGAGAGTGTTGCTCATTGTTTGTGAGTTATTTGGCCTTTTGTGCTTTGTAAATGCTAATTAAGCATCATGAAGGTCACTCTCTGGGCATGTGAAAAACTCTGCTGCAACAATGCTAACGGGTTTTATTAGACACTTTTACAGATTTGGTTCTGTTAGCACTAAGTAACCTACTGCAGCGTGAATATAAAAACAGCTTTCATTGCTGTCATGGTTGTGGTAAGAGCATTGTGCTAATTAGTTTTGCAATATAGGTAAATTAAATTGCTAAGTTTTTGTAAGTATTCTACAACTCAGTCATGATGCACATGTCAGACTGTTGTAATATGTTGGTAAAATAATAAATTCTTTTTTCTTTCGTTCCTTGTATTACTATGCACCACATGTGTATTTAGTATGGTAGATTATCACTAAATAAACACTAATTTATCTCATCGCTTATGCATTAAAAATACTCGGTACTTTATTTATTATGACTATTACTTTTGACTGGTTTTTTTTGCATTTTGCTACATATATTACTTTTCGCTGTGTCTCACATCAGCTTGTATGGGTATGTTTTAAACTTAAAGTCATTGCAGACAACTGAAGAGGAAAGAGAAAACTGTGGATCTGATCTCAGTCGATCGTTCCATTTCTGACAACGTAGAAATTGGTTAGTCAAGTGTTTCTTAAGTTTGCCCATGTAGGCCTACTTGTTCTTTTACAGTCACTTTGGATTTATTATGCAGTTGTCAAAATATGCTGCATTACGAGTCTTGCCCATCAATTTGTCTCTTTGTCTGTCCGTCTGTTTATCTCTATGTCTCATGCAAAAAAAGCAAAAAGGCTAAGATAAATCTAAATTAGTCTGAACGTTCCTGGGGGCATGGTGACTGTGTGAGTATCCCAGTTTTCAGCTCAAGGTTAATAGTCAGAATTGTAGTTACTGGTCAGGGTAGAGTTGCACAGTGCAATGTGTGGCTAGGCCGATGGCTGCGTAATGTGTCAGCACTGTGCCAACATATTTTTTTAGTTCTGATTGAATTGAATATTAGAAATTATAATTAATGAGTGAAAGTATTATTGCTGTTGCCGGAGATTTACAGACCAGTATTAATTTGTCCATATGCTAGTTTAATTTGGTTTAACCCTCACTGTCTTAGGCTGCATTCACATAGACACGAGTACGAGTACGAGTCCGAGTCCGGGTTTCGAAGCTGGTAGAAGCTGGTCCGGCTGGTAGAAGCTTCACTTGTATGAGTGGAGCATTCACGGTCACTTGTACAAGCACATAACTAAACGTGTGTCAGCCATATTGAATTAAATCGAATCGAGGAAATGCTTCGTGAATAAACAACAATATTTCATTACATCGATAATAATTTTACCAACCGCGCATCTCTAACGATGAAGAATTTCACAGTGACGTTCGTTCTGACGTCAAATATGTACCATAGCTTTTGTACATTATATTGTTGTAATTTACGGGTTGCACGATCTGCACAGAAACTACTCGTACAAGTGAAATTTACAGGTAACCCGTACTTGTATGTATGTGAACGGCCGCCATTGAAATACACGCAAACTCGTGTTTGCCGGAACTCGTATGTGGGAACCCGTACAATGCTGGACTCGTACTCGTGTTTGTGTGAACGCAGCCTTAGAGCACTGAAATGTGGATGAGCTCCAACACATAGAACCTAGCTGCTGTATATGTGAAATCTTCTTTTTCTTCCTTAGGAATGTGATGCTATACTGTAGGGGCAGGTGATGTGGCTTGCATGTCGTCTGAGGCTGATGACGTCACAGTTGGAGAGCCGCTGTCTGCTGCTAACATCAGCGAGAAACTGCAAAACGAGTTTGTTATTGCTGCTGCTGATTCTGTTTACCTCATTGCCGAAAAAAAACACTTGCTATTGACTGTAGGTTTAAATGTTGAATGCAAACAGTTACATATCTTTGAAGTGCATTTTTCATTTTTACGTGTTTTTAGTAATGTGGGATAATCTTGCCGCAATGGTAAGTAAGTGAGTAAAATGTGAATTAATATAGCGCAAACGTTATAATTCACCTCCAATGTGTTAAAAGCACGTTTACATGTGTTTAAAGTTGTTTGGGAAAAACTAGGCTTTTTCCGGCCACAGTGTGTACTTTACTGGGTGTGTGAAAATGTTGTCAGCACTGAGTATGTGAATCGGTGGCTGACGCTTCGTCGAGAGTTGATGTCTGCGGCGAGTGATGTGAACGCATTCTGTCAGCGTAACTCCTGGTTGTCTGACGTCTGGCGCTACTGTTCCACCTGGAGTCAGTCACAACTTGCACAGCAGCTTACGCATGCCCCAGTCTCTGTTATTGAGGTATCATATGCCGCTTCTGTTTCTGTCATACTGTGTTGTCAGAGTATTATCAGAGAGTTATGTAGCTTTGCATCAGAAGGGAAGGAAAACAGTTTTGAGAATTGTTGGGATCTGAAGCAGTCGGCTCTTCTCATTTGAAACAGTAGATTAATGTAGTGTGCACTTGTTAATTAATACAACAGGGTGCGGCCGTTGAGGGGCCGTCCGCTATGGGGCCGTTCTTGGACGGACGGAACGGCCGTTGCCATGGCAACGAGGTCACCCGGTGCAAGGTGGCAAGGGATCCTTACGTCACCTGCCAAATATCAAGTTGATCGGACAACAGGCGGCGAAGTTATGGGGATTTTTTGCCAACAACGCAATTAGCCGCCGTGACCTTGACCTCTGACCCCTTGATCTTGAAATTGGTCCACGGGGTGCTGGTGTCCCAGGGACCCTTCCTACCAAGTTTGGTATTCGTAGGCCTTTTCGTTTTCTTTCTAGGTGGAGGCACGGGACAGACAGACAGACAGACAGACAGACGGACAGGATCAACACATGATGGGGGCCTCCTTCTAAGAAGGACGGCCCCATAATAAAGGGCATTAGCTGGTTGCAGCGGACGCTGGGTGAGCTGAGTCAGTGGAGTGAGAGAATCGGCAGCTGTGAGCCTGCATTTACGACCAGCAATGGCCTGTTTACGGTCACCTGCTCGTACTTTCATCACAGTGTTCTGCCGGAGCTCGGCTACATCCATCAGCAGACCTGCGAGTTCGTCGCTGCTCAGTCCGTTGCTGAGGCTCAGCAGTTCCTCTCCGAACTCGAACAGGCCATTCAGGTGTGTGGGCACTGCTGCAAAAGTTCCCCACCAGGAAGTTTGAAATAGTGACGATCTAGGCTTAGGTTTTGGTTAGAATGATGGTTAAGGTTATGCTTAGAGATACAGTTAGGCTTACGGTTATGGTTAGCCTTAGGATTCGGATGGGCGAATTTTCGCAATAGCTCCCTGAGGTGTTGATGCTGTTTTGTTATTTTTGCAGCTGAGATGACTTTGTCTGTCATCTGCATAGTCATTATGTAATCATTTTCAAAATTTAGGAACATATTTTGTTTGATTTTTTCCGGATGGTTGAGAGTATGGCAAGAACTAGTCATTAAGATTTTGGTGGTGCTCTGTGCACGAGTCTGGATCCAGCGTGCCTGGACTTGAATTTCATTAAGAAATTTTTCAGTTGTTTAGTGCAGCTGCTAAGTCTCTCTGTTAATGATGATGATACGTGTATTTGTAAGTGATTGCGTTGTTGGAATTACATAAGTTAAACTTTAAGGTGAGGAGTGTCGGGACATCATTGAGGAGTTGTTGTAGAAGAAACAATTTCCAGTTTGCTCTATGTTGATTTGTGCATTGTACAGGATGGTCCAAAAAAACGGATACCCAGTTTTATTTTTGGGATGACTTTGGTAATTTAGCACCGATTTTAACCATTCTTTCACTGTTACAAGCAGAAATTTATGGCGCGTAAACGTGAAGTTCTTTCACCCACTGCACCTTTATTGTGTGACCACATTACCTAGCAAAACAAACACTACCGAGTACTGCTAATATCAGTGTTCAGTGTTTTGTAGCTTTGACAGTGTTTGTTTCGCTAGGTAATGTGGTCACTGGTCACACAATAAAGGTGCGGTGGGTGGAAGAACTTCACGTTTACGTGCCATAAATTTCTGCTTGTAACAGTGAAAGAATGGTTAAAATCAGTGCTGAATTACTGAAGTTATCCCAAAAATAAAACTGGGTATCCGTTTTTTGGACCACCCTGTATATTTTACTTATGCGTTGTCATGCAGTGTTTGCTGTGTAGACGATGCAATCCGAAGGAGATAATGCCGATGAGTTTGCACGTTTTGCACGTCATGTTCGGTCGTGCCGTAAAAACGCCGCAGGTCACAAGCAGCAGCTCGAATACATTAGCTCTCTGTTTCAGGCAAATATGATTTTTTTATGTCTTCGGAGTAGAATCTGTTTAGTCTGCGGCAGGTGGCATAACATTTTATCATACTTGTTTCATCAAGATATCACAGATTGAGCTTTTTTACAGGAGAGTCCTGGCGTGTAAGAACTAGATCCGTTTATTTACACGTTCACACATTCATGCACTGGATCTGTTTAGAAATACATTTATGCATGGTGCAGATTTAGGGATTCTCTACAGTGCCCATGTGTGGTATGATTGTTGTTGTACAAAGAGATTTTTGCCACTTTATGGGAGTTGCTTATATGCAAGCTGCCACAGTGCCACTTATTGTTGCTGCATCTCTTCCCCTTCCCCCTTTTCCTTAATTTAGCAGAGTGAATTATTGCTGGTTATTGGCTTAAATGTGCTATTAACTTTTTACGGGAACCCATCTCAGACATGGCCGCTGAACGCACCTGTCTCAACTCGATCTAGGCAGAACTTGGACTGTACTTGATTTACCTACCACAGAGGGATGGATAGGCTGAGTTGAGCTGGGTTGTTGGTCATGTACCGTGATGTTTTAGCTGTTGCTGCTAATGACTCGACTGTAAGTATGATTTCCTACTGTCATACTACCATGTCACCCACTCACCGAAGATAGTTGACTTAAACGACACCTTACTCACCTTACTTACACACCTTACTTTACTCAGCCTTCTACCCTCTGTGGGATGGTAAAATGAGTACTAGTGGTGGTCACGCCCATCGCTAGGGAAGAAACGGCGAGTTCGGCGCAACAGTAGCCCCTGTGGCCAGGACTGCAAGTATACTGACCAAGTCGGTTAAAGGCGCTGGCTGTTAACTTGAGCCAGCCATCCGGCCGACCTGGGCTGTATGCTAGCTTAATTGGGCTTAGTACTGCGGTGGGGGACTGCCTGCGGGCAGATGAACCATCGCTCAGGCTTCGCCCTCGCCGGCTCAAAGCGCTGTAAAGGGGATGAGCTCCCACGCAACGGACCTAGGTCTATGCGGAATCTTCTTCTTCTTCTTCTTCTTAAGCTTTGCGTATGTAGAGAAATTGACGTTACTGAACTGGAGCTGCTCTGTCACCCAGGTTGTGCTGCAGTCAGGCTACTGTCAGTTCACAGCCGATGACAAGCAGTTGGAAGTGAAGTTGTCTGCATTGTGGGCGGAGTTTCAGTTCCAGCTGCAGGATGCTGTTAAACGCGTCACTCTGCAGGCTCCGGTCGTGATTCAGACACTTGACGATGAGCTGCAGGTCTGTCTGCTTGCGTTGTTTTATTCAACGGTGAATTCCGTCGGTGCATCAGGTTGCCATGTCTTTTTGGCTGTAAATATCAAATGCAGTGTAATTTATCAACAAAAAATGCCAAATTTTTAACAGCAATGACCAAAAAAATTATTTGTCAATTGCTAGTGCCAAGTATTTAACTGAAATGTTTAACGTGAGTTATAGTAAGTGTCAGAAAGGTTTACGTATAGCCACAGAGTAAGTTTTCATTTTTTAGTGAAATATTGCACAGCTTGTAGGCTGCAGAATCGAAGTGCAATGCTCCTGAGCAAGACTGCAGCCACCAACCAGCATTAGGCCTAATGTAAACTGAAAATTAATGTACAGTAAAGCTGTGCACTATTTTGTTGAAAATGAAAATTTACTCTGTAGCTACAAGTGAACTTTAAAAATTTTTGACACTTACTATAACGTATATTTAACATTTCAGTCAAAGACATTAACATTCACCATTAAACCGTCTGCCCATCTGTAAATATTGTTGGTTTTCAGATACTTATGCTTTTTACAAGGTAGTGCAGTCAGGGCTTGCCGATTGAAAATAAGAGGCGATTCATAAATCGATTGCACCGCACAGGGTAGGCGATTGATTATGACAGGGACATAATAGGTCTATCACAGTAGAGTGTAGATGCTAGGATGAGGGGTGTCTACACCCTCAGTGCTCGGAACTAAACGCCCCTACATTACATCAACTTCTCTCCTTCCCTTCCTCCCTTTTTTTTTCCTTTTTTTTACATCACAATAACGACATCATCAAAAAGATTTCTACACATGTTTGAAATAAAATTTCATACAAAACGTATATTTCAGACTCTTTATATTTAGACAAATAACACAATGATGCTCTTTTGTAACTTATTTATCGAACGACCCTCTTACATGGTGTTTCATTAAAAAAGACTCTTTCTTTCAAAATTCACCCAGATTTTACAATTTGCCAATTTGCATGAAATTTTTACCAGATGTAGCTGAAGAATTACTAATTCAAATTAGTTTTACAAAATATGACTGTTGGTTAAATACTCGTTGCTAGTTGTGATGTAATGCTGATGTCATAATGTGCCGCGAGTACAAACTTGTTTGTCGCAGCCAGTGCTGACAGTTGCTGAATTGCTATCCTGCTTTGATGGTGAATTTCATCTGGTTCACTGATGACAAACTGTTGATGTTTTATCACTGCAGCCACAAAAACGCCGAAAACGATCACTTTCACACACTTGTGGGGTTAGCTTGACTTTTACGCCTTTTAGCAAAACAGTGCACCAGCACATACCGCTTGCGAGGTGGTTGAGTTTTTGGATCGCGAGATGCGTGATTTTATGCCCCCATGTTGCTTAATGCTGATACTATGAACATTTTCATCAGTAAACCAGAATAAGTTCACCGTTGAGGCAGGGTAGCAACTGACAGTACCAGTTAAGACAAGTAAGCTTGTTTTCACAACACATTATGACGTCAGTATTACGTCACGACTAGCAAAGAATATTTAACAGACAGCCACATTTTGTTGAAATATTTTTAATTAGTATTTCTTCAGCTACAACAATTAAAAATTTTACGTAAATTGATCAATATTTGACTGAGTTATAAAAGAAAGAAAAGGGTGTCTTTTTTCTGAAACACCGTGTATAGTAAAGATATGGAATATTTCCAATAGCTTACTTTTTTCGTTCACTCTGTATAAGCACTTTCATCTTTTTCTTGCTTTGTCTAACGTACTTCATTACATCTCATAGCAGTGAGCCATGTCTCATGATGTGTTCTATGAGTTTACTGTGCTGCACTGTATTCAAGCTAGGCCTATTCCTGTTTTTGCACTTCCTGCAGCATTTCTTCATTAGTTAGGCCCTAAAGGTAAAGGTAGAGGTCATCAATTTATATAGTGCATCGTCGCGAACATGCGCACGCCTCTAACGCGCTTTCATCACTAACCAGAGCCGCCTGCTGCACGGCCGCCGTGTGCAGCCTGCAGACACAGGCTAACGCAGCGGCCGGCTAGGCAGCCCCAGTCAGCTGTACTAAGGTCACCACCTTCCGTAACCCATATAAATGAGTTACTACTCATTTTACTGTTCCACGGAGGGTAGAAGGCTGAGTCGACCTAGCTGGCAGGCTTTGCACCGAGATAGTTTACCTACCCGCAGGCAGTCACCCATCGCAGTACTAACCGGGCCCGGCGTAGAGTAACTTTATTTCAGCTGAAACGTGCTACCAACTACGCCACGCCACCAACCTACCATGTTCACCTAGCTGATCTTTTCTATTCTCTGTTAGTCCAATCAATTTGTATGTCTTTATTATGGAAACTGAATTTTGGCTTTTAGAATGTTGTCATTAAGTTCTTTTATAAAATAATTAAATATTTTCTAATCATTGAACAGTTCTGTTTGTTTTACTGCAGGAGCTACAGAAGGCAGCAAAAGAAATATCTGATGCAGCGACAACTGGGCAATTTCTAAGTGCTGAACAAAAGCCAACTGTCATTCTCACCGAGATGAGAAATGTACGTTTATTTGCAGATTTTGTTGCGGTAAAAATGTTATAATATTTGTTTTTATTTGCAATGTTTTTAGTCTGTAAACTATTCTAGCTAATTTACTCTTTTTCTTTCGTGTATCGTCAAACTTCAACAAGTTGAAGACTCCTGGCCAGTAGTGGTTGTGAACATGCCAGCAATGATGAATGCAGAAAAGCATTTGTTTACTGTAATTGGCTAAATAGTAACTACGTTAATAGTTTAGTTATTAATTGTTATTAATTGTATGGTAGTTTTTTTTTGAACTGACGTTGAGCTTAGTGGTTACTGAGTGAATGCATTTTGAGATGTCAGATTCAAGTGGAGATAACATTTTGTTTCTTTCTCGTTATAAAGGTCTAGCAAATAAAAATTAATTTGGAGAGTTATTATAATTTCGCATAAAATAAGCTTTAATATTGACAATTTTTGTTGCTGTTACTTTTAGCTGTCTGATGCATTCCGTGTGGTTGAAGAACGGGTGGAAAATGTCCGCAGAATGAAGGCTGCAGTTACAGATGAATCTTACGACATTCGGTTCCTTGCAGAAATGAGATCTCAGATGAATCTGAGACAGGACCTGTGGAAGTGCTTTCAAGTGTCTACTCTTGCAGTTCAAGAATGGAAAGCAGCATATTTCAGGAAAGTTAGTGTTTAGTTTTAATTTTAACAACTGTATTTCTTACGTATTTTTTATTGGCTACGTGAGCAAGTTTTGTCACATGCACTGTTGTTTAACTGACGGTGTCTGGATATCACAGGCTGCGAGTGCGTGGTAACGCCAGCCCTGTTGTAAAGGTGACCAGCCATTTCAATGGGAAACTCCAAAATTTGACCCTTCGTATTTCCCAAACCCCTTAATTTTTCCACACCAAAATTTGCACATATGATTACATCTGGCATATCTCATAATGTGCAAAATTTGGTGAAAATCCGTTTACGGAAGGCTTCCCCACGAATAGGTGAAATATAACGCTTGCGTGACTTTTTGTGCCTTTCCTTCCCTTTCCTTTGCTTTCCATTTTTCCTTGCCGTTTTCTACAGGAAAAACGATCGAGCCGATTTTAACGCATGATGGCTCATATGACGCAGTTTCGCGCAAGGAAGTGCCTTTTGGGAGTAACAGAATTTAAATTCAACACATTAATCTATTTTTTCACAAAAATATGAAAAATTACAATGGTGCCTGTGGGAAAATTAGACAATGCTTTAAACCATCATAACTCCGGCTTTGTATAAGATAGAGTCGTAATCATTGGTTCTATGGTATGGTTTTTGGGGTCGGCCAATTTAATGGTGTCATTTATATTTTCCCCCTGATTGACCCCTGTTGCCATGGCAACGAAATTTGGGACAAAATGGGCCATAACTCGGCCCCCTTAAAAGATAATTGCGCGCTGTTTGCACC
>Ga0209671_1005424_pt1 | contig 12900 bp, 5 predicted proteins | sample WorMetHERISLAND2_2_FD_187401 | JGI IMG/M metagenome (GOLD analysis project Ga0209671, IMG submission 187401) | Marine gutless worms symbiont microbial communities from Max Planck institute for Marine Microbiology, Germany - Olavius geniculatus... | ecosystem: Host-associated > Annelida >... | reverse complement strand
AATGTTGACCTACCCTAAGTCGACAAAGCGCGTTCGGCGTATACCAATGCATTTGAGTTCGGGCCACGTGACTTTGATGCCGGGGAAATTCTCCCCCTCCCCTCTACCCACCCCCCTTTCAATTTCCCTTAATCGGACTTAGGGCGCCGGGCGGACTCACGTTGGGCTTTGCCCCAAATTTCTAGTTGTATCTCCAATAAGTTAAATGCAGTGACTTACCTTCTTAAAAGCCTACTGTCTACGCTCATATGCAGGGGTTATGGATGGACCTGGGACTGAAAATGTAAAGGTAAATACAGGAAACCAAGGCGACCCCCTCCCTGACGGGGGAGGGGTCAGTCCCCAATCCCCATACTGGTATTTTTTTTAATTTTGCGATCCCCAAATGACGTTTAACATGTTTTATGTGCTGCTAAATTTGACACATTGGTACAAACAAAACGTAATTTTTTTACAATGCTAATTTTTCTGTTCAGTAAAAGCATATAACTTTTTTCTGATGAACATACAACAGACCAATGGATTCCGCAGGTTACTCTATTCACTGTGTCGCTGACTGACAGTTTGCTGATAATCGTGATTCGTGACGCAAAGTGTATAGAAACTATACACATTAATCGTAACGCGCCGAGCGTCTTGATCAGACGTAACGCGCGCTATTCCGGCTGTCGGCGGTGGTGCATTCACTTGACGCTGCGCTTGCCGTGTGTGAATATGATTTTCACAGTTTTGGGACACTCAGCGTCAGGTTGTTTGTTCGCGCCCACGCACGTCGGTGTTTACTTTTTTTACTATTTTTAGCTCGACGTACGTCCTCGATTCTGCGTTGCACTCTGGTATAATGAAGTACGTGTTGTCAGCGTACTTGCACAGATAGTTGCCGGTGTCACCGGGAGTGCTGACAGCCTGATCCCCTGCGTTGACAACATACGTCGCCAGACCTATCGCAGAACTTCTCGAAAGGTCAATTACTATTTTACTCGCGACACCGATGTTCACTGGTGACAAGTAAAATCTGAATCTCGCACCAAAACAGCTAACCGCCATAGCCGAATTTTTTCATCGGCTAGCTGGGCCGCCGCCGGCCGCCGGCCCTCAACCGCCGAAAATGCATGGCTATAAGCGCCGGCTTATAAAATTTTACAAGCAACCACTACATTACTACAGGCCGCGTTGATTAAACAACGCGACAACACCGATATCAGCGATGACCTTAAAGTGGCATCGTTCACCGAATGTCGAGTAGGCCCAACGATCGAGTTCCAGAGTCCAGACTCCAGTACCCGCTACCGGTAGATGATTATTCGGGCCTGCCTGGTTGTTAGTCAGTCCCGATGTAAACTCGATCACGGACTTAAATATTCTAAGGTAAACAAAAATGGCAACGTATGATGAGGATAATCACAGTGCATCTGTTCTGTCTAATACGATACTTATGAGCCCGTCGGATGACAACTTCGGCGAGAGTTCGTTTCCGCTGGTGTTCTTCTGCGAGAAATGTCGCCAGATCGTTGGCGACTCCAACTCGTGGGTCTGCACCAACACAGATCTCAGAGCCATCAGTCTGATGCGTACGGAATTCCCGCTTTTTCTGTTAGCTATATGTATCTGTTCTTCGGCATATATGTGATGCCCCATGTTTAGTGTGCAACGGCTGACTTGCTGTAATGCGTACTTTTGCTGACTTAGACTTATAATGGTCTTGAAGTGGCTGAATGAGAGCTTTTCGGACACTTTGGAGGCGAACCCTAAATCTGGGCTTAACTCTATTTGTAACAAGCTAACCGTATCTGTAACCTTAGCCCTGATTTTAAGGCTAACTCTATCTCTTAATGCTAATCTGAAGGCTAGATTGTTCTTTTTCAAAGTTTCTGGTAGGAAACTTTTGCAGTAGCAGATGCTTCAGACCCAAGATAAGGCACTTCTAACCCAATATTCCCCAGAACCGCCGTCGTTCGCCGCCGTTAAGGCCTTGGATTGCAACCAACTGTTTAGTTTGTGGTCCTAGACCACTAAGGTTCCACGCCGCCACTGCTGATAAGGTTGCCTTACGGGATAATGCGGGGTGGAAAACGTTAAATTGGGTCACGTCACATGGTTTGTAAGGGCAGCCAGTTCGTCGTTCTATCACTCTGTAAAATGATTTCTGCTGTTTTGGATGTGTGACTTGGTTGCCCTTACACAGTAATGTAAACTGGTAAGTTTTTTATATTTATGTTTTTTATATTTAATTTAAATATTGCTTTAGTTAAGTTTTCTTGAGGCTGATATTTGCATTCATGCAGACTTTGGCTGGTTGCTATATATATATGGCTAGAATTGAATTGTTTACTTAGCTGATTTACCGTACCATTTTAGCTACGAATGGCGATGAGAACAAATGCCCAGTTAACGTTTTAAAGTAATATATATTGACAAACACAAAATAATGCATAAAGATAGTTAAATCACACAACCATCAACACATTCATGCATATAATAACTGGCAAACTAGATATTTAATCGTTCTTTATTGCGGCAAAGCAAGCCAGCTTTCGCATATGCCTGATTCGCTGATGTACAACTGCTCATCGATTCAAATTCTCCAAGCTTCTACTGCCGTTGAATGACGTCGATGAAACCTGCTGAAGTTAGCTGTAGTTGGCTGGTGATGAACTCAACGTCAGGTCGCACGGTACGCTTTACATTGTCCCGGAATTACCCAGAAATTCACGGTTGTTGACAACACCTTCCTGCCCAATCAGTGAAGGTTTTTATTTGCATATGCTCAGCCGAAACGTCACAGTTTGAATCAAACAGATCTTTCAACGTTGTCTCCTGGCCGGACTATGGCCACACTCGTGGTTTTCAGATATCAGTACTAATTCTCACGTGAGAAATATAACTTTACTCACTTAAAGTTCAATGTTTACATGAGCCTATCTGTGGCTTCTCATTTTTACGCACGAAAGCAGCTACTGCTTTAGCGCATCTTAGCTGTTGCAATTCTGTCTGTCTGTCCGGCCGTCACACGAGTTGATCAGTCAAAAACGGTGCAAGCTAGGATCACCAAATCTTCGCCATCGGCTGCCTGGAAGACTAGTTCCAGGAACCGTAAAGCTTTTCCATAAATTCGAAGGGACTCAATCCGAATGGGGGCACTAAATGAGAGGGGGTAGGAAAAATTTGCGATTTTTAGCCAATAAGTTGCTGTATCTCAGTATCAGTGTGTGATAGGGCCTAGGTTACTATTAATCATTAATGGGAAGTTGTACACTGGCTCTCGATTGGTGCCGAATTCAATGATTTTGGATGACATTGAATGCCAAAATAGGGGTTTTTATGATTTTTTTGGCGATTTTGGGCTGCAAGACACATTTCAAGAGCGAATTGCACCAAAATCAATTGAGATAGACATGGACAAGCACTGTGTACGAAATTTTCAGCATTGAACATAGATTTTGATGGTCCAAGTCTCGATTTTCTGGGTTTAAGGAAACCTGCGCACTTGAGCATCAAAGAGTGGTACCCCCATAGAAATTGTTATTTTACCATTGTTGGCCAGACTTTCACGAAAATGGTTGCAGATCACCATGGGCTTGTTGCCTATCACAATAAGCACTAGTGATGAGCTTTTTAGTCGTATCAACATCGATGACTTTGAACTTCCAAAATAAGGGGTTTTACTGTTTTTTGCAATCTTTAGCTGCTGCGCACAGTCCAAGAATGAACTGCGACAAAATGGCTGGAGATAGACTGACAGTATGCGAACAGGAATTGCTATAGGCTTTTGCACGTCTCATGAGCATTAGCTCAAATTTCTTGTTTCTATCACTTCTAACTCTTGTAACTTACGGTTAAATTAGTGATGCACCGATTCTGCAGTTCTGTAAACGTTTATTTCTGGCAGTGTTCTAGCATTCTGGCTGATGCCCAGGAAGCAAGCAAGCATAATATAATCTATTTACTACTATCTTATGCCAGCCTGCTGTCAATATTAGCACTAAAATATAGTGGGCACATTTTATAACCTTACAATTCACATTCATCATTTGATGAATAGTAAAGATAATATTCACATTTGACGAATATGAATATTTTTCTGCTTCTTAGTCACATTTCTAACATACCGGTTATCAGTATTGAGTTGCAAAACTTTGAATGCCCCTCATATGTCTCACTTGTATATCAGCATTCTGCTTGCACTATACTATAATTATGCTGACTTAATGTGTTGTTTTATTAGGCGAATGTCACGGTGAACTCGACATGGCAGATGTAATATTATGTACCACTTTCAGACAGAAACATTGTCTAAATTCTTACTACCAAGAAGGTTAATTTATCAGTGAGATTGGCCAGGTGGGTGTACATGGTCATGTGTACATGTAGGTGTATCGGAGAGTGTGAAGCAAGGTACGCAGCTCAAGGTTTCGACTGAAGATTGTGATAGGGGCAGGTTTGCATATGTTTGTTGTTGACATCAATTCTTGTTAGCTCAGTAACTCTATTTATTTACTTTTGGCCATATCAGTTATAGTTAAATTCATACTGCGATTATCTTTGAAGGGTTTTTCTACATAAATTGGTTTTGTCAGAAATTTGAATTAGTTTTTGTATTACGAAGCAATGCGTTTCAGTGAGGTTATGGTTTGATTAGCCTGTTCATTGATTCCCAGTACATTGTGCCACCTGAAGAAGAGATTGCATATCTGAGCAGTGTAAAGTAAGTAGGTAAGTAAAGTGTAAATTTATATAGAGCATACTCAAAAAGATCTCAAATGCGCTTAATACATTTTGTCATCAATATTTTTCAAAAATGTATGTCTGTAAACTTTTTTAACCCACAGGCAAAATTTAGAATTGAGTTGAATTTAGTTTCTACAGCTTGGTGATTCCAATGTTGAATTTATTGCTTTTATTAAAGATATTAACTTTTACAATTGTATATAACATATTTTGGGTATTAGCTTAACACAAGTTAATAGCCTTGATCGTGGTAAGTTTTTAATAGTTTCTTTTAACACACAAGCTAAATAATGTTAACTGCTTTTAACCATTTATGGCAGGGTTGACACTGAATGGCCTATTGATGTGCCATTAAGCAACTACTCACTCACTTACTTTCCTACCGAATTCTACCAAATTCTGTCATAATTCTTGTTAGCACAATACTATCTCACTTTGGATTTCATTACAGCATGTGGTGACTGGGACTTACTCTTCTTGTAATTTTAGCAAGATTAGTTAATTTGTCTTGATTTTGTCCAGTAGCATCGTGACAGGGTGGGAAGCGGCAATTGCTGCCCTAAATTTTTAGCTGTCGGTAAATTGTCTGAAAATTTTTGTCTTACATTATTGCCCAAGAGTGCAAAATTTTGGGTTGAAAACAGCAATTTTTTTAGGAAATTTGGGGGCAAAATTGAAATTTTGTGCACCCAAGTTCTACTCGTAATCTCATTTGTTAGAAATTTGCAGTTATCTGTTAGAATTACTTTTTTGACCCACAATGTCACTCTGAGTGTCTGTTACCATGTTGTGGCCTGTATATGCTTAGCATTATAAAATTCAATAATAGTTTAGTGACATATCTCATCACACAGCATTGATTTTGTGTTTAGCTCGTATTTTATGATCTACTGCGGCAGCTGCATGACAGATCTTGGCCGAATGTATATAACAACGCCGCATCACCTTGATCAAATACGACAGATGTTTACAATTTCTGTCGACGCCATTGATTCGTAAGTATCGGTTAGATAACATTTGTGTAATAAAAGTAAGTACCGTATTATGTTAGCAGACTGACAGCATTAAGCTAAAATTTTGCAGAGACTATTGTTTAGATTGTGTTAGTCACATGAACGACACAGTAATCACACTTTTGGCATGTATCTTTTTTTCTGCATGTGGGCCTATGAAACAACATTGAGCTACATGTTGTGAATACATATTCTGCAGACGTTGTTTCTTTCATAGCACTCTCGCCACTTTTTGCCACCAGTTAGAAGAAACTGTTAAACAGTCAAATACAGCTTTTGGCAGAGTGGCATGTTCGATACTTTTGTGCACCATTTGTGCACAATGAGATTCGCAGAATGTTTCAGCATTATCACACAGTTTGTATACTATTAAATTCGTTTTGCGCAACATTAAATAACAAGTAGTGAGTTGCTGAAATTTTGTACTTTTTTGCAGACATGACAGATTGTCAAAATAACTAATTTTTTTATCACAGGATGTGCGTGTTCTTTCATTTTCATTATTTACCAAAACCCATTTTTGGTTTGGGTTGCAGTTGCACCCCACTCCACTGGGGGACTTACCATGCTTTTCCAAACTCTTTAGTTTGATAGGGAGGGGTATCTCAGACAGCGGGACACTCTGGCTTCAATCCTCCTTTCCTTGACCACTCGGTTTAGTTAAGTCCAAGTCACACTAAAAATGATATTGGCTAAATGTGTCTAGAATGTAATGCTAATTAATAATACGCTGATCAGTTGAAACAAAGACGTCACTTTACATTAATTTAAATAAAAATAGTGTTGTTCAAATGGAATGGTGACGTCAGCTACAACGCTTTGTTTATAGTGCGTATTGCAGCATGCGAGAAAGTTAACACACCATGAGCTGGCCGTAGCGTTGATGCAGCGCTCGCTCAGAGAGGGTAACTCATTTGCATTCCGGAAGCGAAGGTCGGAATCTGTCGGCAATTGGTGCAATGGAAAGGGCATACCATCGGTTTACTTTCGGTATGACAGCGACTTCTCCGAATGCAAGCGAAGTCTTTTCTCTCAGTACCGCGCTCCGTCGATGCTGCTAGCATTCAAATTCTGTCGAATGCTACATTGACACTAATAGTTATTTATGACGTCGCACTTTCGTCACATTTATCTGCGTTAAACTATATTTTTACAGTATAAAGATAACACTGGCAACAGAAGATTAATAAATATTGACAAATTAACATTTGATTAAGCCAGTTAGCGCTTTATAACAGTTACCTGAACCGATGCGACTTGAACTTTAAGCTGGTGTCATGTGTTTTTTACATGTTTGATTAATGGCTTTGTTTTCGTTTAGTAGATACTTTAACTAGCTGTATGACATTTAAAGTTCATCTCATCGACACATTGGATATGTTGTGGGATACTTGTTGTATATCTTAGGAAGTGTAATCCAACGGGATTCTAGACGAAGTTGCGTCATAAACTCACCATGAACGTTTTGACATTACTGGTGTACAGTTACCAGCTGAGCGACAAGATGGTGCAGCTGGAGAGCAAGCCAGATGACATCGCTATGACGCACATCAAGGCATGCCTTGAGGAACACAAGAAGGTTAGTTTTTCTTGAATCAAACTCATCGGTCCAAAACATTGGAAGCAGGTGAGTTTATTACAACACTTGACTGCTTTTTATGACACTATTAGGCTGAATTACGAGCCTTGTCCGTCCGTTTCTTTCTATTGTTACTGCTATTTTCTGGTTCTGTTTCACTTGACTACATGTATGAGATTAGGTCGGTTTCAAAAGTAGATTTTCGTAAATCATCAAAGCAGGATTTTTCTATAGGTTATATGCACTTACTCTCATCATCGAAGCTACAGTGTTGAATCACTAAAGGAGCGTTCTGTATTTTGTGCCTGGATGTAATGAAGCCTGGTAAATTTCATCAGCGCGATCGTCACCACAGTGTCATATTATTCGGATATGTAGTGAAACAGGTCGTCATGCAATACACTAGTTAGAATAGCTCAGTGTAAAAGTTAGTTAAAAGCGGAGTTATGAAAGTTGTTTTTTTATAACCTTTGCCTTTTTATCTTTTGACCATAATGTGCTATTGCATCTGGGTTAGACTTCTGCTGTGTTGCATTTGTGTCAAAATTTGAACTTTGTCAGTTTTGTTGAAACCTACAAAACTGATCAACGTCAGTGTCAGTGTTGTCAGAACTCTGGAGGCCTATACCATTGTTGATTATTAGAACTACCATTATTGTATTATTATTGCATGCGTATAATGGAGTTTTTACAGTTTTAGGTTCTCGTGTTTTGTGTTTATGTAAAAGTTAAACTTTCTGTTTATTGTCAAGGTCAAACTTACTGTTTCATTATTATGTGTTTGTGTGCATTCTGCCTGAAAAGGCCATCCCCGAAATGATCTATACTCAGGTGGGACTTATCCATCCATTTCTCTATCTACTTTAAACTCAAAACAAAAGGCATAAAAAACAAAATTTGTGCGAAAACTTTCCAAGGCAGGAATAACCAGTTTGCCAATTTTCAGTGTCAGGGTCAGGATTATTTATTTATTTATTTATTGAATGACAAAGCATCTATGAAAATTTACAATGTAACATCACAGCTGGGGAACAAAGCACATAAAAGAGCACTAACAGTTTCCCAACTAACACAAAAAAACCAACACACAAGCTAGGCTACTAACATGGCCAGTAACATTGTAAATATGCTGACAAGTCAGTGTCTAAGCAATCGGCTAAAAGCAGCCTGTGTACTAAAGCAGACCGTGTCAGGCAAGTTATTCCAAATATTGACAATTTTGCATGCAAAAAAGTTTTGGCGAATACTCCTGTTTCACCGTGTCTTGTACAGTTTGCAAACATGGCCTCGTATATTAAAGTATGAATTAAGTGAAAAAAGACTATAAGCATCAAGGTCTAATAATGCCGAAAAACTTTATGTTATCATATTGCCATTTTTGTCAATGTATACTTTATTAGAAAGTAGTTTGTAAGTAAAAATGAGATCTAAACTAAGGTGCTGTAGTTCCAGACTCTCAAGACCAGTGGCCAAGAGGCGTTCCCTATAAGTTCGATTAGCCATACCAAGGAGCCGTTTGGTGAATCGTCTCTGGACGGATATTATTCACTTGATATTTTTAATAAGATGTGGATTCCACGCTGGTGATGCGTACTTTAAGAGGGGTCGCACATAAGCAATAAATGTTTTAACCAACGTTGTAGCGTGCTTTGAAACAAAACACTTGTGAATCAAGTTAGCTTGGGTAAATGCACGAGTAACAATATGGTTGCACAGTGCTGTGGGTGAGTATCTGTAGTTAGGCGGTGGATGGTCGCATATAATGTCAGCACTGGTATGACATTACCGGTCTGGGGGCAGGTAGCCACCCCAATCTGCTCCAGTTTTCTCCAGTAAACTCCACAGGCATCGTGGGTCGGATGATACTTTGAGAATCAGGCCATGTCTTTTGCCCTTCTAAATTCTGAACTGGGCAAGGAACAACAAATCTGTGTTTTCTCTTCGACACTGGTACTCTTGTTATCGTGGTAGCTATTGTACGCTGTCTCAGCATGGTGAGATACGTGTGTGTATGTGTCGACTGTGGCAGCGTATTACCGCTCTGGAGGAGATGGTACGGAGCATGCACAAAAAGCTGTCTTCCATCACTGATACTGCAGCTGCAGATGTCTCTTGTTCCTTCGGTCACTCTATTTCTCACAACAAAACATCTGAGTTCCGCACACCACTGCCAGTGACATCTTCGGATGAAGAGGACACAGCAGTGAACCATCACCACCCCCCAGCTGCACGCCCTGCATGCAGCAGCGCCTGCGGTCAACTGCTGAGTAAGTCCGTGTCATCTGCTGACCCTGGGGGGTCTGCGATGTGTGGTAACGTGGCTGCACCTACTGCTGCGTACAAAGCCATTAGCGGGGGTGCTGTCCGCACATCTGTGTTACCCAGCCCTTTGTCCAAACGCAGAAAATTCGCTAATGATTGACTTATTAGTTCGCAAGTGGTTAATTTACAAGTGTAGCAGTGATACGTGTAACGACTGACAGACTTTTGTAGTACGAACACAACTTGCATCAAGTGCCAGGTTTTTTCTTATCAGTTAGGCTTTTGCATGAAGTGAAAAATGTAGTTGTAGGAGTTCATCTTGGCTGAGAACTGTTTTTCACTAAAACAATTTTTGTACAGAAAAATGTGTAGAAGGTTGCAGAACAATACATCCTGCTATAACTGCCTTAGCCTACACTGCATTTGTCTGTTGGAATATTTAGAATGTGAATGGGGAGGCTGGCTGTACATATGTTTACGTTAGGTTTACCTACTTCCTTCCTGTTATGATTAATCTATTTTTTGTTAATCTTTTTTACTTTGAGGGCGTAGGTAGGTGCAAGGCTCTGTAAATATGTTGCTTCATTCATCTGAGCAGATGTTTGCCAGACTGATGAATGGTTTATACAGGTCTAGCATATGGAGTATCGGAAAGATCGTTTGACTGGCTTAAGCCCAAATTCCATTACGCCGACTTTCACCAAAACTTCCCAGTGGGGAAAGTTGCGGACACAAACCATCTCGACATGTCGAGATGTTTGCGACAAAGTCCATGACAAGTCCGCGACAAACGCATCTGTGTCGCTCTAATGGAATTTAATTCATTATAATGCACGGGGAAAGTCCGCGACACAAATCATGAAAGTTGGCAACTTGATTTTGCTGTGGACGTTTATGATTTGAATCACTTTGTCGCAAAGTTGGCATAATAAAATTTGGGCTTTAGGCAAAAAAAAATTTCTGTGCTTCCAGTTGAAGTTTGGCAATTAAGTAAGAATGGGGAATATTTTATAAATTTAAAAAATTTTTTTCATAGTATTTCGTTTAATATTGGACAGCAGTTTATAACAAGAAGCTCAGCTGTTGCTAGGAAAGGCTGACCATAATGCCAATTTTCAGTTGCAAAAAGTAAGTGATTACCCTCAGGTGACTCTAGTTCTATAGATGCTGTGTTAACGAAGTGCTTTGGCATGCTGCAATCAGTGCTAGTGTAACGGACATCCTGTGGTTTTCTTGCCAGGAATTATATCATATTAATTGTAAATAAATTGCAACCTGTTTAGGGGAATTTGAGATTATAAGGGGTCCAGGTAACCCTGTTTGCTTGTTCAGACAGTTTTTTGGCAAGACGTATCAGTTAGCGACGTACATGTGTGACAGACAAACAGAAACAATCTTGTGCCAAATGCACTATCGTTGGTACGGTCAGCCAAGAAAAACAGTGACAGGCTAAGAAGTGCCAATGAGAATTAAAGTAAAAGTATGGCAGCTTAACAGATTGTAGATGCAGACAGTTTTATTTCAATATAACTTTGAAAAAAAAAATCGCCCGTTTTTTGCTGGGTCCAATAAAAATAGGAGATTTTTAGGGATGGGTGGCAACTGGAAGCAGAGGAACTTTTTGCACCTTATTTGTGTGGTAGTATTTTCTGTTAATGCAGTGCATTAATACATCCAACTGCATTGTGTCCAATAAAAAGTAAACCCTTAGAGTAACATTGTACAATAGAAATCTCACATCTGAACGAATGTAAATAAAATTTCTTACACTTAGTCTGCAATGAATTCTTGACCGATCACCAAATTTCGTTGAAAAATATCATTACTTGGCATAGTTATTAATTGCTAAATATTGATAACAAGATTTCTCCTTTATCAGTATGGCATTACATACTACAGGTGCCGATCAGAAGTGACGTTTGTTGACGCAATCAACGTAAACAATAACAAAATGGTATTTTCTGCAGAGGATCGTGTTTTAATTAAATTGTTGAGACAAGATGAAGAATGTGCTGTTTAAAAGTCTATCTTGGAATTTCCCAGCAATCCATGGACACTGTCAGTATTAAACAAACTGTTGCGGAAGGTCAACACAGACGTTGTGGGTGACCTCACAAAAGCCGCTGTGTCGATTGTTTGCGTGGGCAGATTTAACTGAAATTTGGCATTTTGATTGCAAGTAGACGATGCATTGTTGTTGCAGAATTTTGTCAAAAATAGATGTTGTTTGTTAAAGTTACGCAACTGTACAGAGGGGTTTACTTATGTAAAGCCATATTAGTTAATGTTGGTAATGGAGAAATTTTGTTATCAATATTCAGCAATTAATAACTTCACCAAGAAATGATATTTTTCAGTGAGATTTGGTAATCGTTTCAGGAATTTTTCTGGGATTTTGTGTACAAAATATTATTTAAATTTGTTCAGATTTAACATTTCTGTTTTATAATGTCTAGGAGTTTACTTTTTTACTTGACACAGTGTATTTTGATCTATTAGTAAGAATTTGTGCAGATGGAAGACAGTTTGTACAATCAGTATGTGCATTTGTATCATGCAGTTCTGCTTTGTTTTGTTTTCATACATGAGAACTTTCTGACTGGTATGTAGCCTTAACAGAGATGTCCGGACTGTGGACGCGTCAGTCCGCGGATCCAGATCCACAGGATTTTCTGCGGACGGATGCGGATCTTGTTCCGTGACGAAATTTGCGGATGCGGACTAATGCTGATCCTGTTTTGTGAAGAGTGTATTTCCTAATAAAATTTAAAAACAGATAGAAGTGGTATCTGTTGAGACCTGCGTAGCACGGTAGCACTGGTTCCGGTAAATTGTAATCTGCTATAGGCCTAAGCGCGTAGTGACCTACCTTACGTATTAATGACTAGAAGCAGGCCTATTGAGTGCGGACGCGGACGGACGCGGATCCAATATTTCTCTCCTGTTGCGGACGCAGACTGACAGCGGATTCTTGGTCAAAATCTGCGGACTGACGCGGACTCAAAAATTTTAGGATCCGCACATCTCTGAGCCTAACACATCTTCTCTGTTGTCTTAGTTGTTAGTTCTGTACTACTTTGGCTGCATTGATGCAAGGTACAAGTTGTGCTGCATAGTTAGACAAGCATATTAATCATAAGGCAGACTGTGCTTGTGTGCTGCAGCCCAGGCCCACAACACAAATAGTTCCACTAGTGGTCACCAGGATAAGATGTTTGTGCTACAATTTTTTTTATTTATAATTGTTTGTCTGTTATTTGTTCATCACAAATGTTACATTTTTTACTGAACAAAGCAGTATCAACATTGTAAAAATGG
>Ga0209671_1005423_pt1 | contig 12902 bp, 8 predicted proteins | sample WorMetHERISLAND2_2_FD_187401 | JGI IMG/M metagenome (GOLD analysis project Ga0209671, IMG submission 187401) | Marine gutless worms symbiont microbial communities from Max Planck institute for Marine Microbiology, Germany - Olavius geniculatus... | ecosystem: Host-associated > Annelida >... | reverse complement strand
GCCACAGGAAAACCTCAGCTGGTACTCTGTTCTTAAAATTTCTCGCAAAGTAACACATGCTATTAAGTGCTGATTCTCTAACGATTATTTTTGTCAAAATCTATTGCTATTGAACCAGGACTGTTGAAGTTATTGCAAAAGGTAGCAGGGGTCCGGTTTTTTTTGAGACACAGTGTAGTTTTACATTCCGCTCAACACATTACATGTCATATTGAAAACGGTCAGTCCAGACAACGCAGTGGTGCTGACAACAAAAATTAGCACCGTGCAAAATAAACTAAGATGGGTCAAAATAAAATTCAGTGTAAACATTGTTCACATTTCAAGGCCCAGCAACCAACAACTCAATGTTGTTGGACCATGCACCACCCACCTCAGTCACTGCAAGGCACGAGCACCCTATTTACCCTAATCATCGTCATCACAAGTCATGGGCTCAACAGTCTATACAAACTACTCATACAAATATCTTGGAAAATAAACAACTGGCACGTAAAACAACTTATCTGATTATAGTGCAGTGATCTGGGTTTAGGCAAATATTTTGCTACGACCACCCATCAAGCAAAGCGAGTGTTTGGGGCTCTGCTTATAGTGGGGTCCAAAGAAACATTCTCGGTGGACATCTGACACACTTAAGTACTTCTCACTAATTCACTGAAAGCGTTTTCCAGAACGAATTATGCAACTTACCAAAATGCAATTTGGTCTTTTAACCAGAAGCACCCACGAACATTGTACATTTGGTGCAAAACGTAGCCATCAATGCTACAGCCATCCCTGTGGCGCGGCCATTGCAGCTGAGCACCAAAAATGCAACGTTGAAAACATCATACTGATCTCTATCTCTATCTCTATATCGCATTGGCACCTACTACACGATTACCACTGGAACAAAGTCTGCCGCTATACGAGCAGCATTGAAGACCGTTCGCTGGCGACGCTAAGCCTACGTCCGAAGTCCGACATGCGGTAAATCCGCTTGCCCCAGGTGATGTGCCGGACGTTCGAGACCGCCTCGAAGTAGATGAAGATAAAGAGAAGCTCTCGAGTGACCCACGCAGCAACAAACGTCACCAGCGAGAACGGCAGAGCACCGTTCTACAATACCAACCACATATCAGAAATAGATTAAACTTTTTTATAATTACCGTTTTTAAAATGCGTTTTTGTCACCAAAAATGACAAAAACGCATTTGACAAAACCTGTCCGACCCCTTCTTAAACTGACAAATTATCTACTCCCACTGTTTCAGGATGCCATTTTTCATTTCACCAAATTCTGCCATGGTAATGCTTCAGTTTTTGTTGATCATTTTTAAATCATCGTTACATGTATTTTACACTACAAGTTCAACGATCAGTAAACAAAAATAAGCATCAAAGTAATTCGGTAAAAACATGAAACTGTTCCTCATTTCTATTCGCAATGTGTCTCTGAACCCCACAATTATACTTGCTAAATATGTTGAACAGTTTAAACACGGCAAGGAATATGACAGAAGACAGAGACAAACAGCCAGACGTTATAGCTGTGAAACAATCTGCACTGCAACTAATTTTACGCGCGAGAGCTAGCACAGCTATAGCGCGTAGTAGCTACGGTAATTCTGTCTGTAAGTCTGTTTGTCCGTCTGTCACGACCCGGTACCAATTCAAGCCTAGATGAGATAGAGACTTCAAGTTTTCACCATATAATAGCTCAGAATGTCTAGTATTTTGTGACAAAGTTTCATGCTGGTGGGTAAGGGGGTCCCCATGAACAAGAGGGTAAAAGAGGGCATCCCCTATAAAAAGATGTTATTTTACCGTTATTAGCTTGTCTAGCATTAAAATGGTTGCAGATAGGCACAGACATGCTGCTTATCATAACAAGCACTGGCGACCAGCTTCTTAGGAATGTTAACGTCGATAACTATGAATGACCTTGAACTCACAAAATCGGGGGTTTTAGTGAATTTTTCACAATTTTTGGCTGTGACACACATTTCAAGAGTGAACTGCACCAAAATGACTGGAGATAGACTAATGCAGTGTTTATATGATTGAGCAAACATCGAGCAGCTAGCTTAACGTTCTATGGTAATCAGCATGCTAATTAGGAGGGCGGGCAGGTTGCAATTGGAAGGTCTATATAACACGTGATCAGCTGTGGGCTAAAAGACTAAGCTTAGGCCTACATTTGAGCCAGGGGACGGGGTTGCAATAGGCCTGGTTGAGCCAGCTCGATGTTTGCTTCGTATAGGCTATGCTTTATGCATGCATCATATTTGCTCGATCGTGTAAACACCCTACAAGACAACTTGTGCATGAAATTTTTGGCATTGAATGTAGATTTTAGCACTCCAAGTCCCGACCCCCATTAGTTCAAGGAAGCTTGCACACGTGAGCGTCAAAGACGGGTACCCCCTAAAAAGTGGTTATTTTTCCGCTATTGGCTTGTTTAGCATGTAAACGATTGCACATAGGTACAGATATGCTGCTTAACATAACTAGCAATGGTCACGTGCTTTTTAACAGTATCAACATCGATGATCTTGAATGACCTTGAACTCCAAAAATATGGAATTTTAGAAATTTTTTGCGATTTTCGGCTGCAGAAGTGTGAATTGCGACGAAATGGATGAAGATAGACCAAGATTACATGCAAACAGGAACTGCTATAGGCTCTCACACGCCTCATGAGCATTAGCTCAGATTTTTTGTTCTAAATAACTGTGCCAACTACAAGCACACTTACTAACATCAACAGAATTAAAAACAAACTGAACGTATATAGTTAAATCGAGTAGTGTGGCCTGACTGGCTGGGATTAAGGCGAAGCGTATTCACCTGTGTTGGACGGGCGGCACGTAACACTGTGTGATCGCATACAGCAGGTGACGCTCGGTAGCTCTGAGATGTGTTTCCCATGAAAAGCTATACCCTTTAAACCTTTCTAAATTGAAAGAGAAAGACCTGGATGCCGCGCAGCTGAATGTAGTCAAGAAGCAGCCAGATTACCCAGTGACCGGCGAACCACAAGTACGGGTCGACACCAAACAGATAGTGAACGGACCAGGACGCGTAGACTCCTAGCGGGATGCTCTCAGCCAGCGGCTCCAGGAACCCGGCCGTGATGGGCATCATGTTCATTCGTAGCCTCAGCCAACTACACGCAAACACAAGCAGCAGCAACGACTCAACAAGAAATATAATGCAACCAATCCAATGTATTCCTCACAAATTATCAACCGATACCAAAAATCGTACCTTACAAAGTAAGCTGTAACACTGTCCATTCGATTCGCCAACTCCAAAAAATGACATACCCCAGAACCAAAAACAAAGTAGTGAATAGAACGACCCGGCTGCAGAGATATGGCCATTTGAAGTTTTCCAGAATGCGTGGTTGGTCGGTCATCCGTCCTCAACATTCATTATATTGACTGATTTCATTCCGCGCATGGCACGTTAAAAACGTCGGCCACAGTTGACTTATCATGCGACCTTGCTATGCACACCAGGCACTTGCTTTTCCAAAGTCTACTTTTACACTGTGCTCGGTGTGCATAACCACCATAAACTAATACAACGAACATTTACATGAGATATGTATAATGTGTCACTTTGCTGAGGCTATAATCTTTTACTTTCTAAACTAAAAATTGGCACACCAGGTATTCCCGTCCTGGGAAACATTCAAACACTTGAGTCTATTTTTGTTTCTTTTCAAGTTAGGAGCCTGCACAAGACAGACAGACAGACAAAAAAGACCCATAATGCAGCCTATTAGCACTACCACTGGGCCACGTAATAACAAAGGCCAAAGAATCATTGCGCGGCGTCGCATGTTACTCATGTTGCTGATCTGCCCGGCCGACGGACATTACGCTCTTCTGGCGCCAATCGTCTGCAAATGCCACACGTCATACTTTCAACTACAGTCGGTAATCAAACATGATTTCGCGGCTGCTGGACCCTGTGTCTGACACATCCCACCAGACGACATAGCGACGTATCAGTCAGTTTCAATCGACCTTCGATCTGCCAACGTCTCAGAACCAAATGGCTCTTCAGGAAACCATACCTGGACATCATCATCTCAACCACTTTGTTATTCCTCAGACCACTACGGTACTACAACCCTGAATTACGTGGCTGCGCGAGGCAACTCTCGCTGATCAAACACAAACAATCGATCGACTTACCGGACCATTCGGTCTTTGTAGGAGACGATCGATGCCGAGGCAAGGTTCTGCTGAGCGGGCACTGCAGCCACGATGTGACGAAACCCTCTATCATCATACAGACACAATGCACAGCAATGCATCGTTATATACCTATCAGCATCTGCAGCGACGATAGTCGACAATAACAAGCGAAGACGTCGACCCAACGGCGACATGATAATAACAATAACGCTAGAATAACCATGTCTGGACAGCTTGCTTACTTTTGACTTGTCAGAAGAATTTTGCTGACTCAGCCTGACTGTGTAAAGGAAAAGTTTGAATTTTTAAACGGTGATTTGGGCTGTTTTATATCTACAACCACGATGTCACCCTTGCACTATAAACTGAACAGTTTTTTTACATAAATTAGTGATTAATAGTAACCTAGGTCCTATCCCGCACCGTTATTGAGATACATCGACTTATTGGCCAGAAATCGCAAATTTTTCCCATCCCCCTCGCATTTAGCGCTCTCGTTCGGGGTGACCTTCTTCGAATTTATGGAAAAGTTTTACGGTTCCTGAAACTAGAGTCTTCCAGGCGGTGAAGATTTGGTGATCCTAGCTTGCACCGTTTTTGACTGATCCACCCGTGTGACAGACGGACGGGCCGACAGAATTGCAATGGCTAAGACGCACTGAAAGCAGTAGCTGCTTTTGCATGCAAAAGATATATAACATCTGCGGTAAGACACAGTCCACTCGGAAAACTGTCGTTTCTTCTGGGTGGACTAATAATGACTTGAACGTCACGTACTTGTCTCGGAGAAATTGTGCAATGAAGAAGTCTTCGGCAAGATATCGACCAAACCAGCTGAGGCCGTTCAGTCTGTCAAGCTCAGGTTTCTTGACAAGATAAGACATTCCTGTGAAGCAGCTGACGCCCAGTACGTGAAATGCAAGGTGATACTTGCACGCACTCGCACCGAAATACACCTAACACAAACAGCGCTATGTTTACCAACCTAATGTAGAACACTAAGCTAAGTATTTCCCGCGTACGTTCCACTTTTTATGCATTTGTCTATAAAAAGTAACAGTACACAGAAATACCGACCTTTTCGACAGCGTGGGCGAAGCCGGGATGATCAGTAGTGAATGGCATTTGATGAACAAGGGCTACATCAGGGTGGTCGAGTTTTGACACCATGTCTAGCAGAATGTCCGTGCTTGCTGCAAGCATAACATCTTGCATTACTGCTATATGTAAACAACTTCTTCACTTTATGCCATAACACAAACTATTTTAACGTTCTTTTTGCATAGTATTCTACTTTAAGATGACTATTTTTTCCACGTCACCAACAGCCATCTACCGCGTGGTTCGCAGGCGTTACAGTGGCGCATTGGACTTGAGATCAAGAAGTTGTGGGTTCGAATCCTGGCGGAGCAGGACGGCTGTCCGAACGGCCGTCTGAACGGTTGGCGTTTTTGACGACCGTGTTGACGGCCGTTCAACCGTCCGAACGGCCGTCCAGACGGCCGTCCGGGCGGCTGTTCGCCGTCCGGGCGGCCGTTCCGTCCTGGCGGCCGTCCGAACAGTTGTCAAAAACTTCAACCGTTTGGACGGACGCTAGTGTGACCCCTCCTTAACCAGCGTGTAACGCGTAATTCACGCGCAAATTACGCAAAATTTACCCCCAGCATTTGCTCAGAAAACAACGGTCTGCTTTGTCACTTGACGACGACAACGCACGACCAAAGTGTGACGACAACGCGCAACAACGACGTACAACGACATCACGCGACGACAAACGACAACTGATGACGACAACGACGACTACTAAGTGCAGCAGAAAGTTATTATTGCAGAGCCGATAAAAATCAATTTGCCAACTTACTTATGATTACGATTCTAACACCAACAATATGCAAAATAATTTCGGTAACGTGCCAGTCACAAAGCATGGCACCCAAACGTCCGGCACCCAAATGTCTCAGCGCCTAATAGTCCTGGCGCCCACTCCTGGTCAGGTCACTATCAAGTGATTGCTTCTTGGATATATGACTTGTTTGCAGAATGGTAAACTCAGCCTTCCAGCTCTCAAGAGCAGATAATTCAAGTACCGGCCTGCTTAGCTACGGTTAAAGCAGGCACGTTCCCCTGTAAAATTAAATGTGTGATCCCATATGGCAGGTGATGCTCCACAGCTCTAGAATGGGTTCTGACGAAAAAGCTGCACACACTTCTAACGTTTAGCCTCTAACGTGACTTAGCTCGACTTCAGAGCTCCTCTCTTTGGCTGCTTAGGGACAAAATCGAAATTCTGAGCACCCATAATCTCACCTCAGACCCGTCGAGAAAGTGGGGTAGAGGCTACCCCGGGCCCCGCGACGTTTGGGGGCCTGCCGTCGCTCAGAAATACAAAAATACATCAGAAGGAACCATTTTGAAAAGAAAAATTCAAAATTTTTCTCCCTAAAGGGGCTCGCAAAAATGTTTTGGGGCCCCGTGAGAATGTTTCCCCGGGCCCCACTGTGGCAGTGAATTGGAGATGATGTGAAGAGAAATGAGAACCTTTAATGCGGCTGGTGCTGACCCAGACTATGTCATAGCTGGCGGAGTCGTAGGCGGGCGCCATGTTGTAGACCATTGGGTTGATGACTCCCTGCTTGCCACCCATGTACAGCCGACAGACCACCGACGGGTAGCGTTGCTGCAGACGCTGGACGACGACGACTGCTGGATCGTCCTCGTCTTCCACGCAGAGTAACAGCTCGAACTATACAGCAGCAAACGTCAGCATCATCAGGCTTTAGTACTCATGTTTTTTTCCGACTGAACTGATCAAGGGACGGATCTAGAATAATGTGGATTTTGGAAGTTTCCGGGAATTTTAAAATTTTTTTTAGATTGCGAAATGTGAAAGATTATTTTGATGCTACTCTTGAAGACTCGCATGCGTCCGCGTCGCCATTACATGTATTTTTGCTAGAAATGATCCCACACGCAGCGTAAAATTAAATTCAAAAAGCGTAATGCACGGAAGCAGCCTAATTATGAGATGAACGCATCCTGTTGACGCCCTGTTTTCTAAGCGGTAGCTAAGCTTTTGGTTAGTTTCTGATATCCGGCTTCTGTCGCTCACATAATCGCTTGTTTTTTTTAAATTTCTTTTTGATTTTTGCGTACCTGATGTTGACTCCACGTCTCTCATTTCAGTTTCGTTCAGAGCAGTTTAAGTTCTTTCAGTTTATGTGCTAGATTAAAGGTCCATGGCCACGGTCAAACTCACTCGTGCAACTGATGTAGATTTAAATTAGACATCTAACCTCGCATATATAACATGTTGATTTGAGGTTCATAAATATACGAAATTAATGTGCAATTTCAAACGAAATGTGGCATTACGTTACGTTAGGCGAGAAATTCTAATTTACCAATTCCCCCGGTGACGTCATGAGCCTAGCCTAGAGACATCATGAATATTAATGGCCTAGCCAGTAACGTCATCAGTCTAGGCTAGGCCAATAATATTCATGATGTTTATTGGCTAGCGTGATGACGTCACCTGGGGCGCCTACATGTCAATATGGTGACGCGTGTTCTACGTGATTTTCGCAGATCATTGATTTCAAAGGTAAATTTCTCCATGTTGACAAAACGCTGGACGCTGATATTACTGTCAAAACTATCAGAACATTATGCAATTTTAGGAAAATAAATCAAATATATACGTTAATTTTGGTGTAGATGGACCTTTAAGCAGACAGCTTGGGTCCCAGTTTTCCAGTGCAAGCAATTCATCACATCATATCATATCGTAGGCCCTATACCTTGGGGTAAGCCAGCGTGAAATGGCTCTCGAGATTGGTTTCGAGGAACGGGTCTACGCCCATCAGCGGCTTAACAATCGACACACCGGGCAAATGATCCATCGACTGCAGCGGGTCCGACACACGGTGCAACTTCAAACGCCTGCACACGGTGGCACCGAAACAACGCTCTTCTTCTGGTGAGAAAAAAAACGAAACGCGTAGATTTACACTTAGACCTAGTTGCAATGCACCTGAACAAAAATGTTTTCGATAGCAGCCACCAAATTGTCTAGGTCTAGCTAGGAAAAGTGTAAACACACGTAACGTATTCTTTCTTTTCAAGCTCTGATGCCAAAGAGAATACTGTAAGGCATCCAGCCTGCAAAAAAACTTTTGGGGTACTTCCTAAAAGTGTCAAATTGTACTTGAGATTCAAAGGAAACTCAGCAAAAAACTGCCACAAACCCCAAATTAGAAGAAAAATAAAAGGATAAACGCAGAGATATAAAAAACGGGAAAAAAGACAAAAAATATGCTGAAGAGAGTGAGTACACGAAAAAAAGAAATGAAAAGACAATATAGGAAAAAAAAATTTGTGCCCTTTCATGAAATGTCTGACACGACAATAAGAAGACTCATATAAACTCAAGCCATTAACTTGATGCATAAGCGAACAAGTAATTTGAGCAAAGCTCACGTGACGCACGACAGCAACAGTCCTGCCACCTCGGTAATCGTGTACAGCAATAAGATATTAATGCGTTTTGAAACAGTACTTAAATTTGAGGCATCCATATGGAAGACTTCTTGAATTTAAGAGATCGAAACTTAGATCCTTAAAAACGTACGTTCTATGCTAAAAATGTCATACGCAGACGGCCCCTGTCCATCTCAAGCCATTTCGGTGCAATTCACTCTTAAAATGTATGACACAGTTGGAAATTGCCAAAAAATTCACTAAAAACCCATATTTTGGGGCGTTCAGGTCACTCAAGGTCATCGACGTTGACGTCAATAAAAAGCTTGTCACTATTGCTTTTTATGATAAGCAGCATGTCTGTGCCTATCTGCAACCGTTTTCACGCTACACGAGCCAATAGCGGTAAAATAACCACATTTTAGAGGGTAGCCGTCTTTGATGCCCGCCTCCGCCAGCCTCCTTGAACATAGGGAGTCGGGAGTTGGACTGCTAAAATTAACGTTTAATGGTGAAAATTTCATATACAGGTTGTCTTGGTCTATCTCCAGCAATTTCGTTGCAATTTACTGTTGAGATGTGCGCTGCAGCCAAAAATTGCGAAAAAATTCACCAAAACCCCTCTTTTGGAGGTTCAAGATCATCGATGTTAACAAATCTAATAAGCCCGTCACCAGTACTTGTTTCGATATGCAGCCAGTTTGTACCTATTTGCAACCGTTTTCACACTATAAGAGCCAATAGCGGCAAAATAACGTCTTTTTAACGGGGTACCCATCTTTGACGCCCTCATTCGAGGGGAACTCCTTCACCCAGGGGCAAGAAATTTTGTCACGACTAACTAGTCCTTGAAGAAACCCAAAGTGAAAATTTTGTGATCATAGCTTGCACCGTTTTTGATACAGATCACGAGAGTGACAGACAGACAAACGGACAAACGCCTAGACGATGGCTAAGACGCGCGAAACATTCTGCTGTCGCGCATAAAAAAATTGAGAACCCGCAATCCACTATGGCAAAAATTTTCAGCTATCTGTCGGAAATCTGCAATTTTCTGCCCCTTCCCTTTTGAACTTTTTCAACCCACGACGCCACTGATAGCGATGCTGAGCTCGGAAAGATACTGAGACTGACTGACCCGTATAGAATGGAGAGAAGAAAAAATACGAGGACGACGACGTAGACGAGCCATGGCAGAACAGCAAGAGTTAGCACCAGGTTCGACCAGACGACGACCTCGTCCATCGCACCGCCGCCACGCTGCTATATTATACAAACACATACACGCATGCCACTGCATGATTAAGGAAATTAACGGTACAGGAAATCGGGAATCCATCTAAGATCTACGGAGCGTCACCTGCCAGATGAGATCACACAAGAACGGGCGGAGGAGACTGACGGACAGGCATGACCTGTACTATGTAGTTTATTAGGACCACCGCATAAAAATGCAGGGAAACCAAAAGGGCGTGAACTTTTCCCTGCATGGCAGGAGTAACCGGCGTGTAATGTTCGGTTCAAAAGGACAAAGCTCAAGGTCAACAACCAGACGTCAAAAACAATTGATGCGAGCATAGAATCACGTCCAGGCCAGCGTTGCTGGGTCCAGGCCAGCGTCCGGCAGCGCTGACCCCACAAGTAACTAGGTCAGCTACAGAAAGCCTCGGCGTCTGGATGTACGCCGTTCGAACGGAATGGAAATAGCAGCCGTTGTTATAGTTAGCAATGCTATACGCCGGTCCGGCGCCGGGCTTACGCGATCCATCTCACCGACCGACCCAAAGCTAGTGACGTCACATACCCTGCACAGCTGTGCGTGCTATTTCTGGGCTACAGATACACTGCGATGTGTGCGACTCTGTGCGGGATCAATCGAGCAACAGTTCTCGTCGTTACAGATGAACAGCAGAGGTGTGCGGACGCTCCCAGAGAAAAGCATTCTTTACTGCAACGTTTCTACAATGCTTGTTATGATAAGCAGTATATCTGCGCCTATCTCCAACTGTTTTTACGCTAAACGAATCAATAGCGGCTAAACACTTTTAGGGAGTAGCCGTCTTTGACGTCGGCCTGCGCCTGCCTCCTTGAACCTGAAGAATCGAGACCTGGACTGTTAAAATCTGCGTTTAATGCTGAAAATTTCATGCATAGGTTGTCTTGGTCTATCTTCAGCCATTTCGTCGCAATTCGCTGTTGAAATGTGCGCTGCAGTCAACAATTGCAGAAAATTCATCAAAAAGCCCTCTTTTGGAGGTTCAAGTTCCTTCATCCTATCACCAGCGCTTGTTATGATAAGCGCCATGCCTGTACCTATCTGCAACCGTTTTCACAGTAAACGAGCCAATAACGGCAAAATAACGTCTTTTTATAGGGAGTACCCCTCTCTGACGCCCTCGTTCGAGGGGAACCCCCTGACCACAGGGGCACGAAATTTTGTCAAGAAAAACTAGTTCTTCGGGCAGCCCAAAGTGAAGATTTCATGATCAAAGCGTGCACCGTTTTGATACAGCTCACGAGTGTGACGGAGAGACAAACGGACGCCTAGACGATGGCTAAGACGTGTGAAGTATTCTGCTATCGTGTGTAAAAATGTAGTCGCAAGGAATGGAATTTGCACAAAAACCGCTTTGCAAGTAAAAATTACATTTTTATCACACGGTTAATGTAAGTTACTTGAAAATAAATGTGCAGACATTTGACATCATCAGCGAATTTAAAATGTTTAGACCATTTTGTGGTCTGAATGTACAGTTGATTTTGGCAGGCGTAAAGTTTACCTCTACACTTATGAAGTTCAGTATACTCCATTAAAATTAAATACGTTTCAAGTTAAATGTTTAAAACAGAATACAATCACTCTCACATGATATATACACTGTAGGCATTAAAAAAAGCCAATATTTATCGATCGTAACTTGAAGATGTATTATCAGATTTTAATAATTTTTGGTATAAATATTCCAGACACAACTGGCCATCACATTACTATAGGCAGCAGAATAATACACACAAACTAGTCAAACAGTATTCTTGGCGTTGGGATAAATTGAACCCAGATTACTATTATCACTGTACTAATAACAATCTTAATGCTGTTACTACTCCAGCTTTATGGGAATGCGACAGTAATTGCTCTTGTATTAGTCATCACGAAGCCTTAAACATCTACTATGAGAATATCGTAGCTGCCTTACACAGTGCTGCTAGAAATGCTATTCAGTGGATACTGTAGCAATCCCTGAAGCCTTTCTGGAATGAAGAATTAGACAGGCTTAAGCATGACTCAATCTTCTGGCACAATTTGTGGGTGGATGCTGGTAGGCCCTCGTCTGGTGTCTTGCAAACTATAAGGCTATCTTGCAAAGCTAAATACAAACTTGGCATTAGAAATGCGCACTCCTTATTTGAAAATAAAATGTCTGATGAAATGTGCCATCATTTTATGAATAAAAGACTGCCAGAGTTCTGGAAAACTTGGAATGTTAAGTTTAGAAAAAATGTTACTAAAAATGTTAATATTAATGGGCATGTTACTGATACCGATATTGCGAATGCATTTGCAGCTCATTTTAAGAATGTCTTTCACAGTTCGCATGATGATGAGGCCTATAATGAGTTTGTACAGAAACGTGCTGATTGTATTAAGATTGACTCACAGTCGTGTTATGATTGTGTTGACAAGATAACTGTTGAACTTATTGATAATTGTGTCAAAAAACTAAAAGTTAGTAAGGCGTGTGGACCTGATGATCTCTGTACTGAGCATATATTGTATGCACATCCAGTTTTAATTATGCATTTGCAAACTTTGTTTAAATTTATGTTATGTCACAGATTTGTTCCCAATAGTTTTGGTACTGGGGTCACAATCCCATTGGTCAAGGATAAAACGGGTAATATTAACGATGTCAACAATTATTGTGGTATCACTCTTTCCCCTATTATCTCTAAACTATTTGAAGTTGTGTTACTGTCACTGTCAATTGCTGCTTTAGAAACCGATTGTTTACAGTTTGGTTTTAAAGAGAAGATCGGTACTACTGATGCTATTTTTACGTTGAACTCAACTGTTAAATATTTTGTCGATAGAGGTAGTTCTGTACACATTTCATCATTAGACATCAGGAAAGCCTTTGATAGAGTAAATCATTACAAAATGTATATGTCTCTTCTAGATGCTGGTGTTCCTGTAGTTATTGTTGATATTTTATATAACTGGTATAATAAGTT
>Ga0209671_1005421_pt1 | contig 12902 bp, 12 predicted proteins | sample WorMetHERISLAND2_2_FD_187401 | JGI IMG/M metagenome (GOLD analysis project Ga0209671, IMG submission 187401) | Marine gutless worms symbiont microbial communities from Max Planck institute for Marine Microbiology, Germany - Olavius geniculatus... | ecosystem: Host-associated > Annelida >... | reverse complement strand
TCCGATGCATTATGCTAGTAGAAAAAATCAAAATGTTTAATTTCAAATTGTACAGCAGCAATATAAATGTTATTGTCATTCTTCGATATTATTATAACTAAACAATTAACGTTGTCAGTCACGTGACCATTCGATTCGTCCGTCACCACTCACCAGCGCTGTACTATACAAGAAATCGGAGCTAATGCTCATGAAACACGCGAGAGCCTATAGCAGTTCCTGTTGGCAGTATAGTCTTGGTCTATCTCCATCCATCTCGTAGCAATTCGCTCTTCTGTAGTCGAAAATCGCCAAAAATCACTAAAACCCCTATTTTTGGGTGTTCAAGGTCATTCAAGGTCAACGATGCTGACATTACTAAGAAGCCAGTGCTTGCGTTATGATGAACGGCATGTCTCTGTCTATCTGCAACCGTTTTTACGCTAGACCAGCCAATAACGGTAAAATAACCAACTTTAGAGGGCACCCCTCTTTGACACCTGCGTGCGCAGGCTTCCTTCCCGCTAAAATCTACATTTAATGGCGAAAATTTCACACGCAGGTTTTTTTTCGGGTCTATCCGCAGCCATTTTGGTGCAGTTCACTTTTGAAATGTGTATCGCAGCCAAAAATCGCGAAAATTTAACTAAAACCCACTATTTTGAGGACTCAAGGTCATTCAAGGTCATCGATGTTGGCATTCCTAAGAAGCTTGTCGCCAATAGTTCTTATAATAAGCAGCATGTCTGTGCCTATCTTTTCTACAACCATTTTCACGCTAGGCAAGCCAACAGCGACAAAATACAGATCGCTGCTATGAGTCTTACCAAAAAGCGAATAGGATACTCGGATTAGTTAACAGGACAATTAAGCACAGACATTTTGACTTGATGGTGCGGCTGTATAAAAGTTTGGTTCCTCCCCATCTAGAATACTGTTCACCAGCCTACAAGCAGACGGCTCCGTTTCTTCGGTCACATCGCTCGCAGCCCTCCTGACGAAGATCACCATCGTGCCATTGCTGCCGCGATACGCAAGCCTCCTCCGGATTGGAGAAGGCCCGCAGGGAGACCCAGTCACACCTGGTTACGTTCAGTGGAGGCAGACCTGAGACCTCTGAACATTGGTCTTTCTTCTGCGTGGAGAAAAGCTTCTGGCGGGCGGACTGGCGCCACATCGTGGACACGGCTACGCTCTGGAAGAGTACGCCATAAGGAGAAGAAGATATGATGTGTAGAAAAAGTAGAAAAAATGACCGAAGTAATGAGCTAATTTGCATGCAGTGGTCATTATTCCGAAAAACGAGGAAAACGTATGTATAATATACATAAAATGCAGCATACAGACACGAGTAACATGCAAATGAAGAAAAAGAAAAAAACGCAACTTACTGACACAGCTAAGAACAAAACTCCAAAATCACCGTCGCAAATCAGTCTGCTGATAAACTTTGAACGTGTCTTTTAAATCGTAAAACTTTAGGGGTGCAAAATTTTTTGACTCACACTGTAGACAGACAGATAGATACACACGTTTGTTAATATTGCAGCCCAAATTGGCTGGATTAAGTGCACAATATACGAGTAAAAATACAAATCATAAGAAAACAGCAGTGTCCAATACGAACGACATCTTAAAACCTATGTACGCTTACATAAAATACAAATTACTGCTGGAAATATCTAATTATGCAATATGGAAGAAATGAGTTTAAAAATCTGTTTGCGCAGATGTCCGCTGATTGTTGTGGCTATTTGTAACGCAATCGCCGAGGGTCTAATGCAGCCATGGTTGCCGTCGTCGGCGTCGTCAGCTCATAAACTTCCATCAGGCACCGACCTGCCGGCGTCACCGGTCCAGGACAAAACACAGTCCAAGCGCCTGCCGGCCAAGCCGAGTAACACTTCAGTCAAACAGATTGGTAAGACCACTTCCAAACCGACTGCATTCACCTTCAGTGCCGACGCCGTGCCCCATCTCAAAGCCGCCATGGAGGTATAGGCTGTCCTATTTCTAGCGGTTAACTTGCGTAATCTGTTTACACCGAATTACTGGGGATTTCTTTAAAAGTTAGAGCACTTAAAACTTGGGTGACTGATGGCAAATGACGCTAAATGGCAGTGGCGTAGACATTGGGGCCCAGCCCCCCTCCGCCAATCTTTGAGACAAAACATAAGGATACGTTTAAACTGCGCAAAATTTGCCAATTTGGTCAGTTTATTTTTCCGAAAATAATTAAAACTGTTGCCACCAGATTACATCTTTTAAAGCTTAAATGCACCAAATTTGATTTCGGCTGGGGTTCCATCCCAGACCCCCTGGGGAAGCTCACAGCACTCCCCCAGACCCTCTAGCTGAATTTTAGGGGGTTCAACTTTTAAGGGAAGAGGGGGAGTAAAAGGAAAAGGAAAAGGAAAAGGAGGGGCAAAAGGGAAAAGGGAGGGGAGGGAAAGGGAAACGAGCCCCCCACCAGTTGAAATTTCTGGCTACGCCACTGCTCAATGGCTCCTCACAGTCAGTGATTATGATAACGATGATGACTTGCACATTTATCAGATACTTATAGTAATGTTACAGCCTTTTGTTTTCATTTGATAATGACGATATGCTAATAATTTATAAAGCTATAAAGCACTGAAAAAGCCTGCTTTTGTTACTATTGAGGTTATGCCAAGTCTCAAAGAGAGAACTTTTGAAGATTGCTACTGCATCATCAGAGTACTGAATAACTAGAATGGACAATAGATGAATGGCCCATCAGCTGCGTTGTGTTGTCAACGCGGAAATCTAAACTGAAAGTAAACAAATCATATTATGGTAATCATTGTTGCAAGTTATAGTTAACTGATGCTTGGACGTTTTTCAGCACCTTCGAAGCTGCGACATTGTAGCGCTGTACAAATCAATATATCGTATTACTATAATAATGACAGTTATAATTATTGTGATTGCTGCATTGAAGGTGTGTGAATACGGTCTGACGTTGACTGATGGGAGTGACGCTGCAACTGTAGTTCCGATTGCTGACCGTCTGCCTCTGCTGCAGACGTGGGTCAAAGCGAAACACTGTCTCCAGTCACACGTTGGCAAATCTTTCGGTGCTGCTGACGAGGTTATTCGCTATATTTAACTCTGCTAAGTCTGTTTAATATAATTATTTCTGTCAGTGTTCTGGAGTAAATAGTTCTGCACGTTTCAGACACGTTTTCATTCGCCATGACAGTAGCAAGAAACATGTAGCATTTTTTAGCAAAGCAAAAAGTGAACTAAAGAAGTGCAAAAAATAGAAATAAAGAAATTAGTGTGGAAACTCGCAAAACTGTTTAACTAATTTGCGTTAGTGTAACTTTTGTGACTGTCTAATGCCGATGATGGTTGTTAGAGGCATTATCATCTGTAGCACAATGTCTGCAGTGGTGACCAAACGAGTGATGGTGTACGCTACACGACCGACCGTTGACGACTGTGGAATATGTTGTCATTTAAACGATGGTTCGCAGTGTGATAGATTCATTCAGACTCAGTTGTCGCACTTCAGACCGTAATTTAACCATGCACATAAACTACAGTGCTTTGATAGGTCGTTGTGTTTGGTGCACAGACGTCGATGGACGGACAGAACGGAATGACACGGGCGATTGTCGCCGTTGAGCTTTTGTGTGCCGACAAGATTATTGACTTCAAGGATAGCAGCCAACCAACGCTGTCGCAGGTTAGCTCTCCAGCTGTTTAGCTGTGCCAGGCATGGTGCAGAGTGTATCGGTTAAGACGGTTTGTCTAATCAACGTGGTTGCTCTACGCTGGGCCCAGTTAGTGCATGGATGGGTGGCTGTCTCTGGGCAGATAAACCATATCAGTGTTTAACCAACCATCCAGGTCCATTCAGCTATCAAGTGTTATGTCTGTGCCAGTGTGCCATAGCTGTTATAACTCAGCCTTTCCTCCTTCCATGGTAGGTAAATCAAGTACCGGCCTGCTTGGCTGAGGATAAGGCAGGGCAAATGCATTCCTTCCCCAGCCAAGTAGGCCAGTACTTGAATGCACTTGTGTCTGGTGGCAGGTATTCTGTGTGATTTCATATGACAGGTGATACTTTGAAGCTCTGCAACACGTTTTCCATAAAGAGCTATACACACCTTGTAACTTTTTAAAAATGAGCTATAGCAGAAATACAGTATATATGTAAGTAAGTAAGTTAATAAGTAAGATGTCTTGGCAGGCGCAGTTTAACAGTTAGCCACAATGTGCCGCGATCTTAGCACCCGAACAAAAATGTCTCGTTAGCAGCCGCCCAAACTGTTCAAAGCTAATGTCAGTTTGCCTCAGGGGATCAGGAAGGTTGTTCCACAGCCTAGGGTCAGCAGCAGTGAAACAACCTGTGTCTCCAGCGGCTGCTGCATGTGTGACATTTTCAAGGACAGCAGTGTGAGAAGTGCAGAGATGTGATGTGAATGGTACGTGTAGGCGATGGAGTTGGTATCGAGCGTGGTGGAATGGACTGATCCGCTGGTGGAACTCCAGCTGTGGGTGCGACTCAGTTACTCGGCACTGGCTGCGGGGGATCACCCCGGTGTCAGTCGATGTACTGACCAGGCTTTGCAGTTCAGCTGCCCCGATGATACGCAGCATCAGTCAGTATCGCACACCTTCTGCGTCTTTTAGTTTCTAGTTCTAGGATTTTCGGGGATGGGCCATTAAATGCTGTCCTGTAAGTTAAATAGGACGGCATTATGGCTTTTGCCTGTTTTTTCTTTCTGCCATACATCTGTCCTGTATTGGCTCTTAACTCTAAAACAAAAAGCAAACGCAGACATACTACCATTTACATGAAGATTTCTTAGTCCTTGAGTAACCATTGGGCTAATTTTTAGCTTTAAAGGTGACTGATAGGTCAGAGTTAGGTCTAATCCAAATTGAGCAGCTTTAGATGAACGGCTGCTCAATATTTCAGCCTTCGTATTTTTTTTAGTTGTTATCGTTATTGCGAAAATGAGTAAAATATTCTTGCTAGTAAACATTTCTTGTTTTTTTGAGATTTGAAACATTTACATACACGAAATGCACTGACATTACTACATGCTGTGTGGTTGATTTGTTTATTTTGCGTTTGTATAGACAGATGTTCAACGCATCGCAAGAGCTGCTGTGTCATGCGAGTAATGTTGCCGGGCAGAGTTTGCTGCAGACCGCTAATGGCAAAAACGTCGCTCGTAGAAATGCTTTCAGCTGCTTCGTGAATGCTGCAAAGTTGGTCTGCTCTGCTGCTATGTCTGTTGTGTCAGCTTTTCAGCATACCAGACATCAGAGGACTATTTGCTTTTTCTGGCCACACGTCGTCTCGTGATTTGTATTTTTGTAGTGCTTTTTTGTTCTTTATTTCACAAGCAAAATAACTTCTTTTTTCTGCAGTTTATGCATTTTTGTTTCGCACTTTCATATTGTGGTACTTTAATTGCAGTAAAGCAGACAGAAAGCCTGGGTCTAATCTCGATAATCTTTCAAGACCTAGGCGAAAAATGTGAGCTCTGTGGCCACAACTGAGACCAAGATTCAAAAACTTAAGACTAAGACTCCATACTAGACTGATATTGTTTCTTTTCTATTAAATAGCTTGAATTTTACACTTCTTAAATTTATTCTTAGTTACTATTTACGCTTTAATAACCGAACTGAGATTAAGTTTGTAAAATATGGTCTTATACTGATGATTTCTCAAAGTGTTAAGACAAAGTTTCGAATCTCAATATTTCCAAGCTAGTGCTGGCAAGTGGTGTATTTAACTATAAACACGGCATCTCTGGATTCGTGGATCCGAACTGGCTTCCAGTTTTTTTCTTTCATTTCAATTTTTTTCTAGTTTTAGTCATCGTTATTTTTCCAGTTTTCTCTGACTTCAAGCAGTTTCTTTTTTCGTTTTACCTTATAACTGTACTTCTATTTCAATTTATCCCTGTTTCATTTCTATTTGGCACATTTTAGGTTTTTTTCGTTTATGTGCTAGATTAAATGCCAGCCTGTCTGTGAGTTTTCAAGTGCAAATCTTTATCGTAACGTATTGTATCATATCCTATGCTGGTGGTGCATAGATTTGCGAGCCGCGTCAACAAAGGTGAGTTGGTGATGTCCAGTGCTCGACTGGCGTGGAACGCTCTTTTACCGTTGATCACACAGCTGACAGAGCGACAGCGAGCCAGGGACCCCGTGTGGACGCTTCTTAACTGCATCACAGCCACCACGGATAAGAACAAATACAAGAACACCGAGGTTAGATAACAGCAATCTGGAGACTCATAAAAACGTCTTGTGTTCGGCAACACATTTCTGTTTTGGTTATGTTTTGATGAACAACATATTTTTTATCCAGACACATCACCAGTTGATTTACTCCAGATTTTGTTTTTCAGTTTATAGTTTTAGTTTTTTTTACTTTAAGTTGATTACACTTTGTGATAGAAGTAACAAGATCTAAAACATCGGCTCTGTTTATACGACATCGTTGCGAACATGTTAATTTTGAGAAAAAAAGGTTATATTCATTGAATGATGTTACTGGTGATAGATAGCGTTGGTGAGTTATTCTATCAGCTACTATGCGGCTGCCTTAGTAGGTTGCATCAGTGTTTGAATTGTGAAAAATTGGCTGGGGGGTTGAAATTTTCGACATTTGGAGCCCGACCAAAATTGTGACGTAAATCGTATGTATATAGTATATAACTGACCCCCCAGTACATAATTTGACAGTGTGTTAGGGGGGATGAGAAAACGGGGGGTTTAACCCCCAAACTCCCCTCTCCTCTCGGCAGTTCAAACACTGGGTCGCATTACGGGTCTTGCTTGTTTGTCTCTCGGTCTGTCTGTTTCGTGTAGGCTTCTAACAGGAAACAAAAAAAAACAGAAAAGTGCAGAAAAATCTAAACTGGTGCAAAAGTTGTTCCATGGAACAGGAGTGAGTGAGTGACCAATGTGACAGTTTTGTGGACTGCAGTGACTGACTATATACGCATAGCTAAATGGACGCCCGCATATGATGGCAGCACTAGGACGACATATTTGCGGGTATTTAGCTGTTTTGTCTTGTACGTCACTGCAGGACCATGACGTCACTGATCCGGCACCTGTGATTGGTCAGGCTGAAGCGGAAGCTGGTGAAGCTGGTCTTTTGCAGCTTACTCCGGTCGATGACGATCTGGCACTGCAAGCTGCACTCTATGGTTTAGTCATTCAGTCCTATGCCGACAAGGTTTGAATCGTTTTTAGAAATAAACTCGTAGGTTGAAAGTGTGATTAGGAAGCTATATGGATTATGGATTTAATAGATTATGTCACATCTTCTAATTTTTTACGCGCGAAAGCAGGAACTGCTGTATTGCGTCTTAGCCATCGCAATTCTGTCCGTCCGTCTGTCTGTCTGTCCGTCACTTTGGTGGATCAGGCAAAAACGGTGCAAGCTAGGATCACCAAATCTTCACCGTCGGCTGCCTGGAAGACCCTAGTTTCAGGAACCATAAAGCTTTTCTATAAATTCGAAGAGGGTCACCCTGAAGGAGGATGCTAAATGAGAGGGGGTGGAAAAAATTTGTGATTTTTAGCCAATAAGTCGCTGTATTTCAGTAACGGTGCAAGATAGGGCCTAGGTTACTATTAATCACTAATAGAAAGTCATACACTGGCTCTCGATTGCCACCGAATTCAATGACCTTGGATGACCTTGAACGCTAAAATAGGGTTTTTTATGGATTTTTTGGCAATTTTGGGCTGCAAGACACATTTTAAGAGTGAATTACGCCGAAACCAATTGAGATAGACATGGAGCAGCTGCATATGAAATTTTCAGCATTGAACGTAGATTTTGACAGTCCAAGTTTTGATTTTCTGGGTTTAAGGAAACCTACGCACGAGGGCATCAAACTGTGGTACCCTCGTAAAAGTTGCATCGAAATGGCTGGAGATAGACTGACAGTTTGAATTTGCAAATAGGAACTGCTATAGGCTTTCACGCGTTTCGTGTGCATTAGCTCAAATTTCTTTTTTATTAGTTAAGTTGTTGTGACATTGTTGTTTTGGTTATTTATTGCGCTAAAATGCGTCGTTTTAACGTTTGTAAGTTATCACTGAACAATATTGAAAGCTGATGGAATTGGTTAAGTTTGACTTGTTCAGCCAGCTGTGTCTGTGTATATATGCGGGTCTGGCGAGTGTAAATGATGTGTTTCAGTGTGATTGGAAAGGAGCCTTAAAGGCGATGGATCATGCCACCAATGACATGCCACGCACTGAACATCGACTGTCAGTATTCACTCTGTCTTACTTAATGTGTAACACGTAGTTTGAACTTTGACATATCACCAACACATATAGACCAACATTCGTATGACGCTAGACTGTGTTATACCCACAGAGTCTAGTGTCATACAGACCATTCACTGCAATGTTGGTCTGAAGTGTTTTTTTTTCAATTTTACCAAAATGTTTGTTATTATCTATATGCATATTTCATTGATATTTCACAAGGCAGTGTAGAGACGCATTTACGGTTTGGTGAGATCTATAATAATCACATCGCAAATCGCAAATTGTCTGCAGAGTGCGCCAGTGAAAAAATTTTGAAAATTGGTCAATAATTGGTGAAGATATGGACAAAAGTACAGTGGCACGTTTTTTGGCCCACCCTGTACTGACGGAAGCTTATTGTGTCCAGTACAAATTGGCCAACACGTTTGATCCATTGGCAACATGAAAGTTCTATACGGGCAGTAACCTTCAGTCAGTACTGTTATTCTTTATTGAAGAACAAAAAGGGTTTTTAATCCGTAAAACTTTTTTTGCTAACAAATTCTAAAAGTACTAATTTAGAATAAGACTGAAAATACTAGACAGTTAAACATAAACTGAAATTAGGCCTACTAGTAGCAGCTAATATGTGTAGTTTTAGCGATAGTCGTATTGGATAATTAGGATAAAAATTCGGCAGATTAGTGGTGTTAAGTAATTGTTATCTTTGTAGGCTGATATTCAAGCATCTTGTGCTAGTGAAGGCCGCACTTGGCATGGATATTACCGGCACAATTCAGAGATTTAAGGTGTGTCTTTGGCATTATTATCATAGAACTTTGTTAACATTATTTCTTAGTGTTTTTTGGTACATTTGCTATTTCTCTTTGTGCGGCAGCTTGTTATTTTGTGTTGGTTGTCACTAAGTTACCTGCAATGTTGTGTTCATTATTACAATTATTAGGCGGCATTGTGATTTGTATTACCGTAGCGTGGTCTGTACGTCTGTGTATGTTCGTCTGTCACACTTGTGAACCTTGCTAAAGCCGCTAGATTCAGTGCCATGGAAGATAGATAAAACAAATTTGCATTACAAAATTTGCAAGCTATGGTCAAAACATGTGGCCACCCACACAACACAATCGATGCTGCTTAGTGCCAGATGGTTTTGGTATTATTTTGCTGTTGTTAATTGCAGAGCAACAGTAGCGAGAGTGTGGCGAAAGTCTGGCGGCGCATTGCGCTTTATTCGAGAGAGAAATCAGACCAGCTGAAAGCTTATCAGAATGCGGTTGAACTGCTGTCGGTATGCTTGCTTGATACTTCCGCTGAAATTCATACCGGTAGTTAAAAGTCACAGCTTCATAGTGATCTAACGAATACGTTTATTTTTGTCTTGCCCAGGTTGTTAATGATTCTTGCCGAAAGAAGAATTACAAAAGCAGTCTGTTAACGGCGACAACCTAAGTCAATTGAAAGGCAATATTTGACTTTTCACACATTTTAGACGGTCCCTTAAGGAAATCAAGCGTTTATTATAAGCGATTTTTGTTTTTCAGCGTTATCTCGATTATAATCTATTTCAGCGTGGAGATTTTGACATTTCATTGAAGCTATGTACTGCGCACAAAATCAACAGATCTTGGTATGGAACAACAGTGATAGTGATGATGCTGCCAGTCGTTGTGACATTTGAGAGAAATGGTCCACCATGTGACGCAATGTGCAGCCTGGTGGGAGGTCCGAGAGTGGTGTCATTGAGTCCGAGTGGCAGAGAGTGGAGTACTTAGAGGAACTGGCTCAGTGGCTTTACTACCACGAGCTGCCGTTGCAGGACAGTGTCGATCTGCTGCAGTGGGCCGCCGACGTCGTTCTCAGTCTTCACATTGAACCTCCGCCCTGGCTCGAAACCGCCAGCACTGAAGGTTGCTGTTATATTCATTTCCTACGATTTCTTTTTACTTTGCATTTGAAAATAGAAATTTGGTGCAGAGCAGAACGTGAGGCCGCCCGGCACAAGTAATAGGTTAAAATTTCGCTCTTAGCAACGTCACGTGGACCGAGCGCTTGCCTTATAGCCTACGCAGCACGCGCAGTGTTGATTTTGCGTCGGTCGGAATAAGACAACGGAACTTTTTGTGAGTGGACCAAAGTACACAAAATTTGTTCAATGTTAAATGTTCCACCGTGCCGCAACTGCGTCTCTACACTACCTTGTGAAATATAAATGTAAGAAACACTGACAACCAGAAATTCGGAGCAGAGCCCATCATGAGACCGTGAGGACGTTTACCCATTAGGCTGTTTCATAAGTATCTTTTTATTTGTTTCTGCTTCAATGAAAGAATCAGAAGGAATATTAAGCGCCTTGTGGTCTACAACGTCGTTTGAGCGGTCAGTTTGTTGGTAATCACGTGGCGTGCAGAGAGTGATTTGAAAAAATGCCACGAACGTCACAGCAACAAGCGGAGATCAGTGGACAACGTGTCTCAGCAGGCAAACATCGCAGAGTCGACTGACACAGTTGCTAATGCTACTGCTGTTGATGACGCCGCCGATTCCAACTTGACTCTTGGTGACTCGGGTGATGCTTCGGAACCAGTCAAAGAGCTTCGTGGATTTGTGATAGGTTTGCCACGTTTGTGGTTCTTTTAGTTTCGAACATGCGCACACACTCACTCTTAGGCGTAGCCCAGTTTGGCCTGTTTTGCTGACTGTCTGACATTATATCAGCTGCATAATTTTTGTAATTATATTCACGTATCAAGAGTTACAGTCTGCATTTTTTAAACTTGCTATGAACAATCATGTTGTTTGAGAAACAAAACACTATAACAGTACAGTGTTTAGTAAAATGATAGTTGCTCAAAGTCATTATAGCATTCAGTTGGAGGAAATAGTTTGTTAGTTTTTCATCGTCCATATTCTGACCTTTTCATTGGCAGCAACAAAGCGTTGCCGGGATGCTCTGACGTCATCATTTTTGGCTCGATGGAGATCCTTTAAACTCTTCTGTGTCCTGCAGACAATTAGTGAACTTTTCCGCTCATTAGAGGCTGTTCTAGTGTTGATGTGCCGTCTGTATAAATTGACGATTTACTTACTTATATTTAATTACTAACACGGGGAATAGTGATCCTTCTCCTCCAACAAATGTCTTTTATACCCTGTTTACACGATCGAGCAAACATCGAGCAAACGTCAAGCAAATGTATTCAAAATACACGTGCTAATTGCTTGTCGTCTGCTTGATGTTTGCTAGCACTCATCCAGTTAGCTCCACGAGCTATGGTAATCAGCATGCTAATTAGGAGGGCGGGCGGGTTGTAATTGGAAGGCCTATATGACACGTGATCAGCTGTGGGCTAAGCCTAAGCCTACATTTGAGCCAGGGGCGGGGTTTCATTAGGCCTGCTTGATGTTTGCTCGATGTTTGCTTGATCGTGTAAACGGGGTATTAACTACTCATTGACTTCGCCACTCACACAGTGATTTATTATACACAAACGTTTAGGTGGTGGCTTGATAGTATAGTGGTAGAGTGTCGGACTTACAATCAAGAGGTTGTGGGTTTGACTCCCAGTCGGGTCGCTATCAAGTGGACAAGTCTGCGGACAAGTAAACCATCTACAGGGTGGGCTATAAAAACGTGCCACTTTACTTTTGTCCACATCTTCGCCAATTATTGACCGATTTTCGAAATTCTTTCACTAGCGCACTCTGCAGACAATTTGCGATAGCGTAATTATTATAGATCCCACCACACCGTAAATGCGTCTCTACACTACCTTGTGAAATATCAATAAAATATGCATACATGACGATAATAACAAACAAACATTTTGATGAAATTGAAAGAAAAACACTCCAGACCAACATTGCAGCGAATGGTTTGTATGATACTGGACTGTGTGGGTATAACACAGTCAAGTGTCATACGAATCATTCATCGCAATGTTGGTCTGAAGCGTTTTTTCATTTACCTACATTTTTGTTATCATCGTTATTTTTTCTTACATTTATATTTCACAAGGTAGTGTAGAAACGCATTTACCATCTGGTGGGATATATAATAATCACATTATTGGACATTGTTTTGCAGAGTGTGCCAGTGAAAAAATTTTGAAAATTGGTCTGTAATTTTAATTTGCCAATAATTTGCCAAGATATGGACAAAACTAAAGTGCCACGTTTGTTTATGGCCCGCGCTGTAGGTACATGACCACAGCTTTCTATCCCTCCGGGGTAGGTGAATTAAGTACCGTTCAGTCTGGCTGGGGTTATGGCGGGGTGCGTTCACCTTTGTCGGGTGGCATGTAACACTGTGTGATCTCATATGGCAGGTGACGCTCCTCAGCTCTGCGATGGGTTTCCCGTAAATAGCTACACACCGCCGCCTTTTTATAGCAACTGAGCTTGTGACTGCGCATATAGGTGGCGTGCAGTCGAGTTGTACTTCCAGCTCACTGAGCGAACTGTTTGATGTGCGACAACTTGACAATCTGTTCATCTTGCACTCGCTGCTAGCAGAACTCTGCGGACCCGATTCACCCGCTTACACTTCACACTGCCTCACTGCTTACGCCGTCGTACTCCGCATCTGGCAGGTTAGACGAAGGCTACGTATGTACCCATGAGCTTATTTAGCGGAG
>Ga0209671_1005420_pt1 | contig 12903 bp, 7 predicted proteins | sample WorMetHERISLAND2_2_FD_187401 | JGI IMG/M metagenome (GOLD analysis project Ga0209671, IMG submission 187401) | Marine gutless worms symbiont microbial communities from Max Planck institute for Marine Microbiology, Germany - Olavius geniculatus... | ecosystem: Host-associated > Annelida >... | reverse complement strand
CCCTTTTCTTTGTTTTTCTTATTCATATCAGTCGAAACTTCGGAAATTTAAAACCGTTCTCATTCTGGCCTTTTCTTTCGTGCTCATATTCTGTTATTTTTTTTCTCTATCGTTTTCTGTAATTGCAAGTAAATTTTTTGGAGTCACTACTTTGAACACGGAACTTGCACAAACGAGTAAGGAAAATAGATTACAATCAACGCCCGCAAGTAAGGTATGTGACACGCACACTTTCACGATAAGTTAGAATGCTGACTTCAAAATTTTGAGATATACGGAGACATTATGATACAGTACATAGGTATATATGTGTGACTTGCGGGCTAATTAATAGCGGTTTTGAGTCGGACTTTTAATTAAGGAGTCGAAGCTCTGGGTTCGACTTCTGGCCCGGTTCGCTGCCTGGTACCGACTCTGGGTACGCATTTTTTCACGCACTTATTAAAGACGGCACTACGACATAAACACGTTGCTGCATTGGTTCGGATAAATAGTACGACGATTGGCTCAGCGCTCGCTCGCCACTGTATACATTTTTCGGGGAAATTTTACAACAGTATTTATCCCCGTTCATCAGGAAATGTGGGGGCGCCGTAGTAAAATTATTCGGGTGTTTGTAACCGCCTATTTCTACACCCTCCGCGGCCCGTATACACGACTGAGATCTGCGACGTTGTTTTCTTCAGAAAATAGGGAGGAGGAGGAGAAACGAGCAATGTTCCGACAGACAACTGAAATTTTCCGACGCAGAGGACATTGTAAGTGCTCAAAATAGCAATATTGCGCTTCAACTCGCCTACATGAAAGACTTTTTGCTTTACATTTTGTATTGCTGATTTCCGACCGGCTTGGATTTAACGGAAGGGGGCCCTTGTCCCTCGCTTACCCCACCCCCACGACGCCATGGACTTTGGGTGTTAAACGACGTCAGCTGACGTGCGCTGTTGACAAGTGCTGTCGTCGAGTACAAAACGGATCTGAAGACGCGGCGGAAATTAATGGAATCATGATGAGTCGCACGCAACGGCGACATTTTATACGACGGACGACGACAGTCTAACAGTTAATACGTCTTCTGCCAGCTAGCTCACGACAGAGACTGCGACCGCAGCATATGAGCCGTACTCGAACGGCGATCTTGGGACTTCATAAGGATACCTACCTATGGTCGCCTAAAAACTCTTTATATGTGGCCATTATAGCTCGTCCGTTTGTCTGTCTATTTGACTGCCCGGCACGGGAGATGGATAGCTGCATAATATGTCGGCAGTGGGCCGAAAATATTTTCGACGTGTTGGACTCACGTTGTTCTACCACGATGCACACGAACTATCCAGATACTTTTGTCTCTGACGACCTCTTGCTACTGCACACCTAAATGGAAAGCGCTTACCACGGTGAGAGTTAATTAATCTGTATAATTTTTTGTCATTGTCAATGCGTTTCACCATACGTCACGGAAAACGTCTCAGCGAGACGTTAAAGCTCCCGGGACTCTCGAGACTCTCGAGAGTCTCGGGAGCTTCAAGGTCTCGGCCAGCGTCTCGGAAGCTGCAGCGTCTCGTCTCGGTCTCGGCTCAGAAGGTCTCGTGCACATCCCTGATTTCAACAGTAAATTGAGACGAAATGGTTGGAGATAGACCAAGATAACCTGCGTATGAAATCTTCAGCATTAAGTTGATTTTAGCAGTTCAAGTTCCGACCCCCTAGGTTCAAGCAGGCCGGTGTAAGCGGGCGTCGAAGACGGCTACCCCGAAAAAGTGGTGTTTTACCGCTATTGGCTCGTGTAACGTGAAAACGGTTGCAGATGAGCAGAGACATGCTGCTTGTCGAAAGGGCATTAAAGCCGTGTATATGCGACGATGCGCTATACAAACTGACGATCTTTACCTTTTTACCTTTTTATCATAGCAAGCAACAGTGGCAAGCTTCATATTGGTGTGAACATCGATGACCTTGAATGACCTTGAACTTCTAAAATAGGGGTTTTAGTGTTTTTTTGCAATTTGTGGCTGCAGCGTAAATTTCAAGAGTGAATTGCGTCGAAATGGATAGAGATAGATCAAGACAGCCTGCGAATAGGAACTGCTAATGTTGTCGCGCGTCTCACGAACTTTGCTCAAATTACTTGTTGTCCTTAATTTTTTTCCAAAATGGACAATTTTTAGTCCCAAATTTTGTACTTTTGGAAGACAATTTTTCTACAGAAAATTGTCCAACAAGCCAAAATTTAGGGGATAATGGGACAAACTTCCATGCCTCCCTGCCCACAACGCCATGAGTCCACGCCCTGTTGGCTACGGCACTGATTCGCATAGTGTAATAGCGGCAGGGTGAATTAACGAGCTGTCTGGCAGTGAAATTATCCTCTGCGACGCCGAGGCGCCCACGACGCTCGTCTTGCCGGAGACGGACTATCATTCCGCGTCCGGTCCTAATCACCGAATACGATCGCATCATATATACCCACTGCACTGCAGCGTCGTACGGTACGGTACGGTCGAACCGCGCCGGGCCGAGTCCGTCTGGTTTCTGTCCGAGTCGACAATTACGGTCGGCAATTCGGACCGACCACCGATCGGTCTTGTGGCTGCAGAGTCAGGGGTGGAGTGGCGGCCAGATGAGCCTGTCAGCTGCGTGCAGATCGATGTGTGGCATGATGCAAGTGCAACAGATGCGCAGGCCGCCTGATTAACTCGCACCGTCATGGTCGATGTTCTCTTCAGTCCACTACGCGCCAATAATGCGATTTTTAATGAAATTATTTTGTACGTCAAACAGTGACATTGTAAACGAATGTCAAATGTGTTTTAACTTCAGATTACCCAGCGAAATTGTACCGACACGGAGTGTTAAATTAATGTCGAAATTATCGAACGTTGCTATGGTTATGCTTACTGAGTACTGACAGTTTCATTGTTATTATTATTAGTTAAGTTTAGTTAAGGTTTGTTTTGTTACTGTGCTACCATTGTATTATGGTGAATAAAGTTGTATAGGCCTATAATAATCTCGATTCCTGAGTCCAGACGTCTTATTCTAAACCTACAGTGTTCAGGGAAAGAGTTTACACTAGTAGGCCTATAATTCTTGGCAGAAGTTTAACTGGTTTCAGTATATTTTCGTATTATCAGGCGGAATGGCTATTGCGGCTCAAGCGATTCCGACTATTCCTACGCATTTCTCCATAGCGCCACTGGCGGTGTCTGTCTCTGTCACGTCCGTGCCACCTGCCTAAACCGTTCCACAGATTTGGATGCCGTTTGCCAGGTGCAGGTGTGAAGTCCAATAAGACACTGTAGAAAGATTTGGGGGTCGAGCCTTAACCAAAACATGCAATAACTGCAAATTTAGCGAAACCGTCAGTTCTATAATGCAAGGGCGTCCAAACCCCTCAGTTCAAGGAAGCAAGCTCCCCACGTCGCAACAATTTCTTCTGTCCTCCTCCTTTTCGTCTCCTTCGTCGTTTTCCCCGCCTTTTCCATTCCGTTTCCTTTTCCCGTATCCAGCTAGGGGTCTGGCATCTTATGCATGTGCAACGTTTTAGTCATTTGTGTGCAACGCAAAATGACCGTGTTTTGTTGATTTGTCACGTGAAAAAAATCGTCCCAGTTTAACACCTCATTACCGAACTTTTTTTCCAGAAACCATCCGGCTTCCACCTGTCAATAAATTGGACGTCCCTGGTCTACAGTAAGTAAGTAAAATACTTTAAAATGCGCAGTTTAACAGTTAGCCATAGGGGCCTATCGGGCCGCAATCTTGACACCCAAACAAAAATATCAAACAGCCGCTTAAACTTGAACTGTTTTAATTAACGTGATCCGCCGTACGTTGTGGGTATAGGGCCTGTACGAATGTACGATGCGAGGATATCCGACTTTGAAGCTTAAACTGACTCACCGACGCGTGGTGTGGCAGATAGGGCCGCAGCTGTTACAAGAAAGATGGCGGCCAATGATGTCGACGGCGACGTGCCTCTGGGATTTCCGAGTCCCTGCCACCACAACGAGGACGTCAGCCTCGGAGATGTCGCAGGAGAATGCCAAGAAGTTGACATGGTGAAGATAAACTTGATATCTGTCTGTCGTCACACACAGCACACTGGTGTTGAGGTAATCACTCAATTAGTCAATCGATTAATCTTTCTAACTCAGCTAAGCTTTACAGAACAATTGAAACGTGAAAAACGTCGCAGGCGCATAAAATACATATACATGTCATCAGGAGATCGGGCAGTTTTTATAAGTTCCCAGTGATTGATTTGACAACTTATTTTTACGCGTTGACAATAACAGCCAAATATACAATCAAATCATTTGCGCGTGATTGATCGCTTGGGTCCGTTCAAGAAGGGCGAACCTCTAGCGACGAACGCCATACTTGAGTCACTAAGCGAAGAGGAACATTTTAAAATCGCATGACTTGAAAACGACGGCCGAATTTGCAAGTTTCGAGGGACGCCTACCGGCATGTCATAATTTAGACCTACTCTTTAGTTAAGATTAATTAAGTTTATGTGCGTTTGCTATAGCACATTAAATCAATTTGTTGAATAACAATGTAAAGCAGTGTCGTTTTCTCCTTCGACAAGACCTAGCTATCTGTAGCCTATACTAACGACAGAGGGAGAGTTGAAACGGTCTGACCGACTGAAGTACGGTAAGGTTTTGAGCGAAAGAGCGATGCGTTTTAGTGGCGATTAATGATGACTGAACTGTTTGCGGCGACTGACGGCACGTGGCAGGCACTGAGGCGCTAATGTAGAGCGCTTGCGGCCAACACATGTCGGAAAGAAGAAGGCCGTAGTCTACGTTGAATATTTCATCACTCTGGGGCGACCGGCCGTCGAACGTTCTGACTTCTGCGTCGATCTGATGGGAATACTTCTCGATGCGGCTAGCTCTATCGACAGACAGACTAAAAGAGCTGATGCCCGAGAAAAACAAGACAATTCGTTTTATCACCTGCTCGCGTTGGGCCGTGGACCGTAGTAAAACGGGTGCTGATGTTGTTATTCTTGCGATATTAGAAATAGAAACTTTCTGTGTCGCTGCGTGCGATAATACCGGTTGGCGCAACATTCGCATGCGTTATTCAGCCGAATGGTCAAAGTAAATCAACACAAACGCATTTTTGTAATGACCGAACATCAACGAATATGTGCAGAAATTTTCGCTCAAAACACTTCTGTTTTAGTAGTGACACAAACAAAATCGAACCATAAAGCAATTTTTGCAAGCGGTTCAACATTGCGTTGCCGCTGGTACGCAGGTTATGCCAAAACGTCACAGTAGGCCGAATCATCAGTAACTGATCAGCAGAAAAACTGCTGAATCGATCCTTTATTCTCCTTTGCTACTGATGCTAGACGCTTTTTCCAACTGCTCTACGGCTTTTCTGATTTTGGCTGTCTGATGCCGACGTCATGACATTTGTCTGTGATAACATTCTGAAGATCTTTGAGGTTCGCATACGGCTCACACTTTCTTTCACGGACAAGTTATTGCAAAGTATCCAAACAGAGTAATGTAGTAAATTCAAATCTGCTGAATGCGGTTTCCATTCCAGTGAGCTGACATATCGGGCGTGTTGTGTCGGAAAAATTTTGTGTTGCTTTGATGCGGTGTGATGGAAGTTTTGAAACGCTGTCTTTACATAATGGAATTTTAAACTCTCCTTACGTCATTAAGCGCCATCCAGTAGTGTCATAAGTGAGGTCACTGAAATTTATAAACAAGTAAGAGCATATATTGTTCTACAAATGTACGAAAGGAAATTTATCTCCGTAAAGTATACGTGCCGTTATAGTTATGCAAATTTCGGGACGTTTTTAGCCCCACCCGGTATTGTGCATTGTATCGCAATGTCTTCGATAATTATTATATCAACTAGGATAGTTCATTTTTGACGCGCTTCAGCTATGCTGTAGGCATCTATATGGCACAATTGTCGTCTGTTTTTCGTCTGTCTGTCACGGATGCATTGTGGGTAAACGGTGCGAGATCGGGCTAGGTTTTTGTTGATCATACTAGGTAATAAGTAATTGCATGCGCCTTTTTACATGACATAAAAAACATCGATTTTAAATGACCTTAAAGATCAGTATTGCAACAAAAACTGTATAGGCTGTAGCGCGTCTTCCCTGGCGACAGCTGGGCTTTCTTGCCATTGTACCCAGTAGTGAACTGCACATAACGTTAAAAGTAAATCTATGCTACCACCTTACTATTATTGTTAAGCTATCGCACTGTATTTTCTATCCGTAAAATAAAGACGACAGTCCTAGTCTTTTCCTGGCAAGCAAAATTAATCCATAATCTCCATTTAACGTCAAAGACGCGATGCTATTATTTTTCACTAACGTTCTTTTTCAGCGCATTTGTCGAGGCCAATTGCTGATGGCTGTTATCTGTTCCGTTCACAGATCGTATAAATCATTTACTTTACCGTTCATACGTTAAAATATTTTCTCGAGCATAAATCCGTTCACTCCATTTTTTGTGACATAGGCCTATACTTTTCATCACAAAGACACAAAAAGTAAGCGTAAGCCAGCTTATACAACGATGCCTATCCGACACAAATTAGTAATGTTTAACAAAAAATAATGTCATTTGGCAAAAGGCGGAATTACTCTCTTCGTTTGTGGACCGACGGTTTGCTATCAATATGCAATAATGCATGTTTTGGCCGGAGGCTCGACCCCAAATGTGCTAGTAGATTTTTTTCCCTGTGGACCCCATCTAACACAACGCGTCATTGGACCCGCAGGTGTAAATTCTTACCTGCCAAATGGCAACTCAATCCACGGAACGGTTTAAGCAAACGGCACGAATGTGTCAGACAGACGACAGACAGAGTGACAGACGACACTACGGAAAATGTGTATCACTATAGGCGGAAAAGCTTCCGCTGCAAGAACGATCCCAAATAAAACATGCCAGTCCAAACTCCGAAGTACGTAAACACAGAATTTGTAAAAGTGAAAAATATAGGCTTATTAGGTTAAGAATAGGCTAGCCACCGGTTTCTCTATAGGCCTACAGCCCTATGGCATTCTATTGTCCGTAAGCTTATGAATACGGTACTAACAGTTAATGCTTTAATGCAGAATGATATTCTCATCTCGTTTCATGGAAAGTATAAGGAAACAAATAAGCTGTTTGTTATGCGGCCTTACCCACATAAAGCCGCGCTATGCATCTCTCTCCGTCCGTATATTTGTCCCCCCGGACTTGTAGCTCAGCATGGAAAGTCGTTAGGTAGGTCAATATTCGGTTTTGAGATTTCCCCCGGCAACCGTAATAGTCTGATGCTACCATTTTGAGTTCAGCCGGTCTAAGGTCAAGTTCAGACGCCAGCTCGTTAAAAAGTCCAGATAAGAAATTTGCGCCAAACACAATGCTAACGGAAGCGCATTACTACAGACCGTTTAATTATTACTGACCACCGATGCACGGTCGTATTATAGGCCTACGTCTTTTTGTTTAGCGATATTATTTTATCGGCAAAAAATTATCGAATGCCGAAATGAAACCCCGCTTCATTATTTGCGATGTCGTTATAGTTGTAGCTCAACAAGTAGCATTTACAATGATAGTGTTTACTGCCATTCGAATGGCTTAACGTATTCGAGTCTTCGTCGATATTTATACAATAGCCAAGCTGTCGCTAGGGGAAGTCGAAAAGGCTGTAAAAGCTGTAACTTCCACCTGTTCAATTGTGCTTGTAAGTGTTCCAATCGAATCCTTTGTTGATTATTATCTTCCCAGATTTTTGTACTTTTTGGGGTGTTTATCTTTTTTTATGTTCTCCATTTACATTTGTTTTATGCTACGAAAGATTTACTAACTGACTTTAATTGCGGTATTATGTTACGCGCAAAAAATATCGAATGCTGGAATAAAGTTTGTTTTATTACTCGTACCTAGTTACTTACTTCAAGATGTTCACTTGCTTACCTCTTGCACCGGCACTAACGACACTTCGAATAGCTGCAGCGACTGCGAGGAGTACACAGCTTCCGATGAAAAGTTGATATAGTATCGTTTCAGACAGTCTTTCAACGCGGCGATCACAAAGAGCACAACATTCTATGCGATTGTTCTGACCGAGTCGCTAAGAGGAAAGCAAAGATCGCGAGTTTCTATGTGGTTGACATCTAACATCGACTATCGCTGACGACGACTGAACGCAAGTAAAGCGCGCGGGCGCTTTCATCCAACGCAACGCACGCAACGAACGCAAGTGTATAGAAGCGGTCGTTGGGTCAGTTGCGTCTGTTGCGTTGCGTACGTTCCTTCGTTTCGCCGGCGACGACTGAACAGAGGCAAGAGCAAATGAAGCTAATGTCGCGGCAAATCCTGTCTAGTATCTCTAACACTGCGTCACAGCACTTCGACCTGGGACCCACCCAGGCGATGCAGCGTCCGCAGCAAACTACGGCTTGATCATCCGATGACGTCCGACGATTTTCTTCTTGGCAGAAAATTCTTTTTTATAAACATAACATTTAAGGTTAAAAATCTCCCAATCTGGGGGAATTTAGGAGCAGAATTAAACTTTTAGATTCGGCTTTATCATCCGATGCTGTTTGATGATATTCTTTTTGTCGGAAATTGTTTTCAAAGACACAAAACTATGGGCTGAAAACTTACCCTTTGGGTGGGCAGAATTAAACGTTAAAATTTGGCTTGATCATCCGATGATGTTCGCTGACCTTCGATTCGTTCAGGCCTCGGGTCTTCGATCGTGGCCGCCTCTCAGGTCGACGTCGCGTTCAAGCGAAACCAAGCCGCGCCCCGACACCGGTCAACTCAACTCAGTTCCGGTTTATGCAGGGACGCCATCTTGGATTTGATCTGATCAAAACGAAAGTAGCGCGACCCGGGCGAAACCAATCCGCGCTCCGCGCAGCCACTGCGATCAACTCAGCCGCCTCGACCGTCCGTATAGCCTATCGCTTCCTTCCGCTTCCGCTCTAGTGTGCGCGACGGTCCTAATTTCTCGTCGTACCGGCGCTCGTCTTCAAACACGACTGCTCTGCGGAAGGTAGGTAGGTTAGGTGGTGGTACGCGGGGCCGGGCCGGCCACCCGGGTCGACACAGTGGGTGGGGGGTCAGTCGCTGGCTCAGCCCGTGCCGGCGCCGCTATAAGTGGCCTGTTATCCATCGATCCGCGATTGAGATTTCCCGCTAGACGTTTACTCGACGCCGCCTGGGCGTCGCGACGATTGTGTGACGTTCTGGGTGGTAGTATGCCATCCTGTGTACGAACATCTTGGGTCTATTTGTTTCTTGGGCGGAGGGTTTTTCGTGGTAGATGTAAGCAATGCATTTATCGAAACCGAACATCAGGTGAGAAATTTCGTGCATGCGAATGAGCGCATTAAAGGTAAATTTTAACGTTATGCGCTACATAAATTCACTTTCAATTACTTACTTACTTACTTACTATACTTAGGCCTACTTACTTCAATACACACCAGCAATCAAATTGCCACCGTAGCCAAAACCGCTTTTACGGTATCTAACATTTTTTTAGAATTTGATTTTTATTAACATTATTAGTATGAATATAACAGCATCCATGCTACTAATTCGCTTACTTTAGTGACGTTATCGATGCCCCCATAACTGTCCCTGGTAGGTAAGTAAGTAAGTTAACAGGAGCGGCAGGAAGTTGGCTATTTTCGACCGACTGAGACACTGCAAATTTTCGACTGCCTAATTCGGACAAATAACCGCAAATTTCAAACGGAGAAAATTACGTTGCCTAAAACTTCAATTTTGTCCCACATTTTCCAGAAATGGGAGTTTTCAGACCGCAGTTTTTTTTTAAATTTTCAAACTAAAAGTCTTCAGCAATAAAAACATTTTTCGACGATTTTGCGACAGCAGCAAACTTAACGGGAAGCGGCAACTGCCTACCCGCTCTTATGCAACAACTCCATCCACTGATTTTACCACCCAAGGTGTACGCACCCAAAGACCAGCAGAAATCAGCCAAGCCGCTCGGCTGCGGCGCCTGCCGTGCAGTCAACGTCGTGCACCCTGCAGCGCCCCGCGCCGTGCTAAAGAGAAACAGATGCGTCGCCAACAATCGATCGAAAGGGCGAGGGTGAAGGGGGGAGGAGAAGCGTGCAGCCCCCTCCCCCTGCCCCGCTCTGACCGCCAGGGGACTGGCTGGGCAGTCAGACGTCGAAGGTAATTTGTCGGCGCGTGTCTCGCTTCGCTTGCTGTGGTGGCGTCCGGTCTCTTGGTCCGTGGCCGGTGTTCTGATGATATGTAGACCCTATACGACTCACCGTGGCGTCGTGGCTAGATGGTTAAAACGGAGGTAATTTAAGGGGGAGGGGGGTAAGTTGCCTCCCTCCTTTTAAATTTTAGAATGTCAGAAAAAAATTGCTGGAAAATCTTCCTGTTGTCGGAATTTGTTCGTTTAATTGGGGCTGAAAACAACAGCTATGTGGCGAATTTCAAACATAATGAAAATGCGTAGACATTTATATTTTTTTTCTGTCGGAAATTCGCAGTTGTTTGTTAGAAGAATGTTGTCGGGGAAAATTTGCAGTGTCCGTCCAAAAATCGCAACTTTCTGCCCTGTCTTAAGCCAGTTTAAGCTGTCTTAAGCTGTTTTAAGCCAGGAGGCGACTGACGTTTTATCACGGTCAACAGCATATTATGCGAGTGCGACCAAAATTCCAGAGACCGTGTTGAAATAGTGCTAATGTCATGACTGCCACTGCGACGACGTGTTCTGCGTGTGATGTGCGTGTTATAAGCAGACGCAAGACGCGTTTCAATCGACATGCTTATCTGGAGTGAGATTATGGGCATCTTTCGAACATAATGAAAATGCGTAGACATTTATATTTTTTTCTGTCGGAAATTCGCACTTGTTAAAATGCTGCTTCCCGTTAAATTTGCTGCGCCCACCAGGTTTCACTTTGGTGAAATTCAGCCCTCTCAGGGCGTCGCCTCAAGCCCACAGGAAAGTAATTAGTCAAGATTAGCATGGCGTGCCGGCTCACTAAAGTCTGATGTGTGTAACGTCAGAACACGCGGAGACGTCTGTCCCCTAAATCTGGAATCGGGATGGGGCGTAAGTTGACCTTACTCTCAGGTTTAAATGCCCCCTGGATTTCTTCCCCCTGTCTTCCTCTCTGTTTTCCTTTCTTTTTTCTCTACTGCTCTTTCCTATGCTTTATTCGCCTCTCCCTCCACGCAGTGGCTTTTATCCCCAAAATCTGGAATCAAAATCGGGCGCAACTTTCCCCCGGTTTTGGGCTAAGGTTCCCCCAATTTATAACTCAAGTTTTCCCCTCCGTTTTGAGCTTCTTTTCTCTCTAGGAAGAAATTTTTGTTAAGGGTGTAAATTGCCCAGTAAAAATAGCAGGAAAGTAAAAATGGGGAAGTTTTAATCTACATCCTTATCAAAACTACCCCCCCATTTTTCACTGGGTGCAGGCGGCGCCCACCAGGCATATAGAGATAGAAGCCCCTGCGGATGCAGCTTGAATCGTACATCGTCACACGATCTCTTGATGTGCGGTTGTTTGCGGCATTCGTCGAAGGATTCGGACGTCGCAGACTCACAGAGCCCTCGCGTCATTGGTCGCCGCGGCGCACTGTCCGACGAATAAACCGGACAATGTGTCTCGATCCGAGCGCCACATGCCGAGAAGCTCTGCATAGGGGTCGTCGGGCACCGCCAGCGTTCTTCCCTGAAAAAATGCCGCATACCGGAGCGAAATAAAGCGGTAAAATATTAGTTCAGGCAACAAGGATGGACACAGAAGTAAATGGACTGTGGTGGTCAGCTATGGTTTTTGTTGGCCTGGTAGTTACGCAGAGATAGGCCTAGTGTGTTTGGTTTCTGAGACAGCTTTTTGACAAAATTGTGTGGCTGTGTAGCTTAATGGGCCTCTATGCATGCGACATTAAAAGTTATTTTTAACGTATGTGGTATAAAGCCTAAATTTCCATTTTCTTTACTTACTTACTCACTAATGAAAATAATAAATACTTTTTATTACTTTTATTTTCTTATTTTATATTTTTTATTATCTTCGTTTGAATTATTATCATATAGAACCTATCATAATACTGTTATAGACAGGTAGATAGTGAACTGTTAAATGCTAAATGTATGATTCCGAAATAGCAGATTTCAGATTAACGCCGACAATATTTTTTGTTTCATTAAATTTATTTCTGGCACGTTATACAAACATTAAAGACACCGGCTACTGCTACAAATGTTACCGTAACGATGTCTGTCTGTCTGTCACGCTCGCGCAACCTGCTAAAGATGGAATGGACGAAAGGGGTCAAAATTTCCCTGGTCAAAAGCGTTATTGCAAGTTACCAGTGGGGGATCCAGAATTGTGGCGGGCGAAAGACAGCAAAGGTGTCGAGACAGACTCAAAGTGACAGTCATGGAAACGAGGCGCCGCAGGATCCGAATGGGGCGGGATCTGAAGAGGTATTGGAAATAATGCATTTTGTGCAACATTTTCACTTGGTTATAAAAATTCATCAGTCGAATCGATAAAAGAGAGAACATTGCCATCGTCGCCTTTTAATTAAATCTGCCTCTGCAAGTTGCGATGACATGCGACGGTGCGACACGTACGTACATGTAGGTCTAACCATACCGCCTAAAGCTTCCAGCGTAGAAAAAAACTAAACTAATAAAGATGAAGCGATTGATGATCGAAATTCAAGTAGGCTGGTGGCATGGCGTAGTTGGTAACGCGTCTCGGATGAGACGAAGTTACTCTACGCCGTGTCCGGTTAGTACTTAGATGGGTGACTGTCTACAGTACGGAGCCAGCCAACTAGGTCGACTCAGCCTTCTACCCTCCGTAGGATGGTAAAATGAGTACTGGCGGTGGTC
>Ga0209671_1005419_pt1 | contig 12906 bp, 4 predicted proteins | sample WorMetHERISLAND2_2_FD_187401 | JGI IMG/M metagenome (GOLD analysis project Ga0209671, IMG submission 187401) | Marine gutless worms symbiont microbial communities from Max Planck institute for Marine Microbiology, Germany - Olavius geniculatus... | ecosystem: Host-associated > Annelida >... | reverse complement strand
ACCTTGAACACATAATTTATTACTGACTCTTCACAAAGACATACCTGGACATTATCCTGCCGTTAGTGTTTATAAGTTGGTAACCAAGTTTTCACGGTTGCTGGACCCCTTGTCTGAAACACTTTGCCGGAAAACATAACAATGTCCCGGTCATTCTTAACGATCTAACATCATCTCAAACCTGGTTCCTCATAAAGATGATATGGGTTTTTTTACCTGATACAAATAAAAGATTGAGATTGATAGAGTCATATCCAGACATCATCCTCTAAACCCCCGCACTCACTGTTTAACCTTAAGTAGCTCGATATAATACAATATTTGTTATTACAGCACTGTCAAAATTCAGAGCACAGAAAATGAAATTTATATTACTCGTTAAAAATGAATAAAATGTTCAGCTGTATAGGCTATGTATAAGCGCAGTAACATAAAAAATATAAAAACCAATTTGATAAAGCAACTCTAATTGACTGATTGGCGGATTGATATCAGTGATGTGTGTTATAATTGTGCTGTGTCTGATGAAGATGAAGAGCGTGAAGTCACAGATGTTGTTGCTGCTGCTGATGCTGGGTGTGTTTGTGACGTCATCTGAGACTGTCAAATGTTACTCGTGCTTCGACTGTGATCAGCCGACTCCAGACACTTGCGACGACCAAGTCTGCGTCAAAGCAACCGGCAAAGTGGGAGGTGCGCTTATTAAAAGGCGGCATTTCTTGCTGTCACATAGTGATTTGTACCAGAAAGCGGGTATTTGGACTCAATTCCAAAATTTATTACTTTGTTTTAAAACGGATAATTAGTGCTCGTTTTTACGCGCGACAGCAGAATGCTGCGTGCGTTTTAGCTACGGCCTGGGCGTCTGTCTCTCCGTCTGACATACCGCGATAATGTATATCAAAACCGTGCAAGTTAAGATCACAAAATGTCAAATTTGGGCTGCCCCAAGGACTGTAGATTTTAGTGTCAAAATCTCGTGCCGCTGGGAGAGGGGGTTTACCGCGAACGAAAACGTGAAAGAGGGGTAGCCCCCTAAAATGTTCTTATTATACCGCAATTGGCTCGTCTAGCGTAAAAACTGTTACATCAAAACACAGACATGCTACTTATCATAACAAGCACTGGTGACAAGCTGCATAAGAGTATCAACATCGATGACCTTGAACGACTATGAACGCGACAAATAATAGGTTTTAGTGATTTTTTTGCGATCTCGAGCTGCGACACACATTGTAAAAGTGAATTAAACCAAAATGGCTGGAGATAGACCAGGACAGCCTGCACCTGAAATTTTCGGCATTAAACGTAGATTTTAGCGCTGCAAGTCAAGTCCCCCTAGGTTTCGAGAGGCCGGAGCAGGCGGGCGTCAAAGAAGGGTACCCCAGCAAAAAGTGGTTAGTTTACCGATATTGGCTCGTGTAGCATGAAAACGGTTGCAAATGGGCACAGACATGCTGCTTATCATAACAAGCACTGGGGACGAACTTTTAATGGTATCAGCATTGATAACCTTGAATAACTGAAAGCCTTCAAAATGGTGTGTTTTAGTGTTTTTTTGCGATATTCTGCTACGAGGCACACATAAATAGTGAGTTGGGAGAAAATGACTAGCGATAGACCAAACTAACTTGAGAATAGAAACTGCTAAGGCTGTCGCGTGTCTCATGAGCTTTGCTCAATTTACTCGTTTGCACTGATTACTAATGTAACCAATGAAAATCTCGCTATTTGCACTGCAGTTATTGTGGCAAAATTTAGTACTGCAAAGAAGATTCAACTTCAGTCATTTTCGTTAACGGACTGTAGGGGGTCTACATATCTGGTATCACAGACAGATGAGACGTTTTAGACCCATAAAAACTTAAGTTAGTGGAAATAATTGGACAATTAAATGTGCACATTTCACTGCATTGTCGTTTTTCTTTCACTTGCTTTAAAGGTTAATCCGGGTCCCGGTACCCGGGTAGTTGCAACCGGGTAACCGGTTCTAAAACGCGTAAGGCTGCAAATCACTAGTGTAACAACTGCACTGTACACCTATACATTGGGTTGATGGTGTAACGGTTAGAAAGTTTGACCTACGATTAAGAACTCGTGAGTTCAACTCCCGGTCCGGTCGCCATCAAATGCATGTGTACTATATGAATGGGTGACTGTCCACGGACAGCTTTAAATTGTGGCATAATGTCAACTCAGCTTTCCGCCTTTTCTGGTTTGTCTGGCTGGGGTTTAGGCAGAAAGCGTCGACTTATGCCGGGTGACAGGTAATTTTCGATCCCATATGGCAGGTGACGTTTCGTAGCTTTGATATGGATTACCCATTAACACTACATAGTCAACCGTTAGCCTTTTAATCTTTTAAGTGCGAGATTCAGTATGGATGAAACGCTCTATCAGACTCTGACAGTCGGGTAATGGAGCGAATATCACCTCGAATTAACCAAACCCCTGTAGACACCTTTGACAGTAGAATCACTCTTTTATATCGAATTAGTTGTTTTTGTTTCAGATGTGTCATCTATTGTTCGCGCATGCGCTATTCGCGCGGAACACGATTGGACTGGCTGCAAGGAGGCTTCATTTGGCAGCATATCCGGTGAAGTTTGCGTCTGCGACACGTACCTGTGCAACACCGCACCGTTGATGATGTCATCGCCCGCCGGTCACGTGATCATGGCTGTAACGCTGATCGAATTATTGCTGATGCTACGGCTGCTGATGCTGCTGCATTGCTTATGATAATATATAATTAGCATATTATAATAACCAGAAAAGTGTTTCTGCTCAGTGCTTACATATTACGCGGCCATCGGATTGACGTTTGACCTTTAAACTGAAAATAAGCATACTAGTCCGCATAATGATGGTGTCGCGTATGATAATCAGATAATCTGGCTCAACACTAGAACAGTCATTAACTGACCACATTCTGTAGCGGACTAACATGGTTGATTATAAAGCTGCTACCCATAGCACACCGATTACTCCTGCCGTGCCGAACACTTAAGCCTATACGCTGATGATTTAATGTTGCTGTCTGCATCAGTCTCTGGACTGCAGCAACTGCTTGATGTATGTGCATTGACTGCTAAAGACTTGTGTCTTCAGTTCAATGATAAAAAGTCGCACGGTATTATAGTTGGACCAAAACATAAATGCCAGCTTTCTTCTTTGTCACGGTCATGCAAACCATTTGCAATGGGTTGACTCTGTAAAGTATCTTGGCATTGCATTTATGTCGACGAAGGTATTCAGTGTTGATCTCAATCAACATGTTCTTCGGATGCACAAACTCTATTTTAGTGCATAGTTTAGAGGTGTCAGAGTTGATAAAGCTTTACCTAATGGAAAGCTACTGTTATTCAGTTTTATCATAATTATGCATTTGAATGTTTTAATTTATCAAGTAGTACTGTAAGCATTTGTGTGCGTACTGGAACTCAGTTTATCGTAAAATATTTGACTTTAGATCATGGGAATCAGTAAGAGAATTGATCTCTTGTTTGGATAGGATACATTTTAAACATTTGTATTATTAAAAGAAATTGTGCTTTCTGCATAATAATTTTCATGCTGCGTTCGGACAATAGTGTCATAGTCACTGTGATGAGATTTTTATACAGTCCAACGAATGTGTCAAATTACGTCACTTTGCTGATGTTACCCCACATACTAACATTTCTTGTATAAGACATCGTGTCAACTTGAAATTACAGTGTGTGTGTGTGTGTGTGTGTGTGTGTGTGTAGGCCTAACCGTATGTAATGTTTTTAGGCTACTGAACGTACGATGTTTGTTTTTAACGTTTTTAATTGTCTGCAGTTTTTGCAAAATAAACTCATATATTAACTATGGCTTTTTTCTACTTTTGGGAAAACTGGACAAATTTTGTCACAAATTCCTCCAGAAAATGTTGTCGAAATATCACGTTCTTTATTCAGCTTCTTAGCTTCTTACCCTCAGCGGGATCGACATGCGTGTTAGCTTACAGACTTATTGCAGCGGCGATATGTCTGCAGCCGGCACCGTGGGTCTAAATGTTCGGCAAAAAAACAATGGATGACCGCATAATGCGTTGCAATAGGCCTACTCATATTATCACCTCATGCAAATCAGCTGCCACTTCGGAGATTGCAACATGCACTTCTGAACGCTAATACTAAACTACTTCGTAAACTCAAAATGTAAGAAAAAACTAACAATATAAAACAATAGGCAGCAAGCGTGTTGGAAAACAAAAAACACTTCAGACCAATATATCGCGATTAATGGTCTGTACAATGCTACACTGTGTTATATCGGTATTTTCGGACATCTGGCGTGTTGAACGATGTGTGTGCTTTTGAAATTGTTGGTTTAGTGGGCATAGACTATCTACAGTGTAGTGGTCACGTTCTCTTCAGTATATGCATGCTTTAGTATGCCCCTCTCTTTCTTTTTTCCGAATGTTGACGTTTATCTTTTAAAATTTCACCAGAATCTTTGAGAACTGTATACTCGTATTTTTTGCAGTTTATCGTTTCACTGCTTCAACTATTGTGTAGCTTAAATTTTTGTGTTGCTAATGCTGAATGTTCTAATAGGCCACATCTGTATGATTAGATTTAGGCTAATGCCACTTGGCATACTTTAACGCTAAGTAACCGACGTGCAAGATAAACGTTTTACGCGCTGGCATAATGCGTCTTGTCTGTGTATTGTTTTTTGTCGTGTTTTTTCGTTTCGCTGCTTTGTAACTTGCTGTGGCTTGTAACGTCGAAATAAAAATGGAGAAAACACTCCCAACAGTGATACCTTTAAGCGTCTTAGTTTCGTCGTCGATTATGACTCCAACTCCACTTGTTTCGATGTGTTGTGGATTCAATGCACAAAAAGCTGAACGACAAATCTGCAACAGATCGAACTACGGTGGACTTTGGGCTTACAACACTGCTTGTCATTGCAGAATGATTATTCAAGTTGACCTGTTTCGGTAAGCTTACTTCTCAACTATCTCTCTTGTAAGCAAATAACACCGTCGTCCGTCGCTTACTGCAAGGTTTACCAACGCAAGATTTATCAACGGTGGTAAAACGTTTAGCTCTAGCTGGGACTGCAGTAACTGTTAACCTGGTTTACACTATACGTCTCAACTTCAGTAAAATACTTGTGAGTTTTGCTGAACAAGAAGTCTCTATACTGTGTTTCTCTTGTATACTAAGGTAGATATTCTAGTAATACTTTGTTTAAAAAACTTCCTCTGTCCGCTGCAATGCGCGCAGATGTGACAGTAATTTGTAGAGACCTTTGGTTTAGGTTTACTGCATGGGCTTTAAAATTTGCTCTGTTACGCAGGCGTATTCTACAGAATGTGAATGTTGTATGTACGACCATCAATCATGATTTTCATCGTGTTTTGGTGCATTTTGTGGCGCTGGCTTTATGAGGTCTTTGTGTCTCACCCCCACTTTGTCAATTTTGCTCTAACTTCAACGTACCTGCGTCAATATGGACAAAATCTAAAAAGTAAAAAAATTAAATGTAAATCGTTTCTTTTTTATTATGTAATTTTGGCTATAAAATTAAGACAACACTTTACAATTTATAAACCTATGTAACTAAAATATTTTTTCTGTGTCGCCGACTGAAAACTACAGAAATGTTTTAGGAAAAAGCTGAACAATCATGCGTTGAATTCCAGAGTGGGTCTTACGGTGTGTTTATAGTGACAGAAATGATATAGTTCTGTTGTTTCAATTTATTCCATTTTACTTCACTTCATTTTGTTCGCTCCGTACGCGAGTTTACAAAACTAGCCATCCGGACTATTTGTAAAAAAACTACTAATAACTACAACTACTGCTTCCTGACATTACTGCTATCTACTAGGCGCCTACTACAACACTAACCTACTACTATCATTTTCTCTTAACTACTATCTCGCATTATCGCTATCATTGTGAGCGTTGTTGTTGTTCTTTGCAACAGAGTTTCACCTTTCAGCTTATGCGCTTATGCTGTTTTAAAGAAAGCACATTGTTGTGGGTTTTTAAAGCCAATATTATAACAGCATCTAAACCTTTTGATAACCTAAACCAAAAGCTTTTTAACAAAATTTAGTGTCATAAACAAATATTTAAAAATTGTACTATTTGAGGAAAAAAACTTTAGTCAGACCCCGCGTCTCCGTAAACATAAATTTTACTTCCCTAACTGTGCTTACGAGTTGTTTAAGTGTTTTTTGTTAACCATTAAGGCCTATCTTTTCAGTATTTTTGTAGTTTTTAAAATGCTTATTTTTACGGCTGCATTTGCTATTGTTTTATGTAACAAAAATGTACTTACTTACGGACATGCACATTATTGGTAGCTTACCGCATAGCTATGCCTACGTACGATTCAGTAACGTCGATTTTCAAAACGTATGAGCCTAACTAAGGCGGCACCTATAATGTGCAATAAAAACTAATAAAAACAAACGCAAACTTGAGCGTTACATGCTTACAAATTTTGTTTTTTTTAAAAATTTTTTTGCGCATGACGTAGGTGCCTCGTTGTAATCTAGGCTGTTAGTTTTCTGCAAAAGTAAGCAATACGGCTAATAGTTTTAAAAGTAGTTTCGTTTTTACTCTCAACGTACAAGCAAACTGTGACAAAAATTTGTAGGGCAGAAATAAGGTTTGTTTCAGGGTCCAATCAATTACATTTTGTAATGAGCAACGGTCGTATAGCCTATCTGGATTTATAGTATTTTACAAGTATATAGGTTTTATAGACCTAAAACTTTTTTTTTGTCAAGCTCCGGTAGTAAGGCTTGAGCCGAGACCGAAAACAATTTAACTTTATACATTGTGTTTCAGGATACACCAAAGTAATCAAGAAAAAATAAAAAAGTGAAGAAAAGTCAGAAGAAACTGAAGTCAGTTATTATTCACCTTTACATTTGTAGACTACCTGTCACTCCGAAACATCATTAGAATTGTCTCGATTAAGCCTAAATTTCATAAAAGGGTTGGCGGCTAGGGCTTGGTCCCAGACAACAGTGAAATAATTTTGCAAATCGATCGATATTTGGCACGGATAACGAAGTGGGACGTTTTATGAAACGCGGTGTAGTTGTGATAAATTTTTATCAGTGATGCGTTTGTGCTGCAGATTAGCGACGAGAACGATGACGTCACGACTACTGCTGCTGCTGCTGCTGGTGCTGCTGGGTGTACTGATGCAGTCGTGTCAGGCGCTGGTGTGTTACGACTGCAAGGACTGTGATCACCCGACTGACAAAGTCTGCACAGCCGCCGCCGGTGGAATCTGCGCCATCATTCGCGACGGACAACGTGCGTCTGCAACAATATCATTAGGCGGAATCGTTTCACTCTGGCGCAAGCGATTTCGCTTACAGCTATAACAAGAAATTTGAGCAAAGCTCACTAGACGCGCGAAAGCCTATAGCATTTCCAGTTCAGTAGTTATAGTTTCGAAAATCGCATATCACTTGGACTCGGCCCATCGGGACCATAATACACATCGGCCATAGGCGCGTGTGGCGTTGGCGACGGTGGCGCCTCCTTGTAAATGATATAGACTTGCGCAGGCCGATATCGCGAAAAAAATCCGTAAAACCCCCTATTTTGGCGTTCGAGGTCATCCAAGGTCATTGAATTCAGCGCCAATCGAGAGCCAGTATACGTCCTATTAGTGATTAGTAGTAATCTAGGCCTTATCTCGCACCGTTACTGAGATACAGCGAGTTATAGGCCAAAAATCGCAAATTTTGCCTACCCCCCTCTCATTTAGCGCCCTCATTCGGGGTGACCCACTTCGAATTTATGAAAAAGCTTTACAGTTCCTGAAACTAGAGTCTTCCAGGCAGTGAAGATTTGGAGATCCTAGCTTAAACCGTTTTTGCCTGATCCACCCGTGTGACAGACAGACGGACGGACGGACAGAATTGCGATAGGTAAGACGCGCTGAAAGCATAGCTGCTTTCGCGCGTAAAAATTATATACACAATTCTCCTTAGCGTGATCCGTCGTCAGTCAGATTCGTGCACCGTGCTTACACTTTTCGACGGATTTAGACGTTTGTCTTGTGGTATCCAACGACCGTCTTAAGAGTCTTTTTCCCATTTGTTTGCCTCATGCTTGCTCGTGCGTGCAGCTTGAAAACAAAAAGACGAAAAACAACAGAATTGATTTAAACGGTCGACAGGAACGGAATAACCTATGTGCCATTTTTTAGCTTAAAAAGTCAACTTTTAATAGTTATATTTGTGCTAGGTTGACGGCCTAATATCATGTCGGCACGGCATTCCAATATTTTTTAGTTTCGTAATAAAGTGAATTTTACGAAACTTGTCAACAAATATCAACACAACCATGGAGAGACTGCAGGCATAAGTTACGATAATTTACATTGTAAAAATGCTTCGTTTATATATAGCGAACCAAAGAATAACTTCAAAAAAGAATAAATGATTTGGGTGACTTTTGGGTAATTTATATACGAAAAAATATGCAATGTCTGGTCACTCACTTCGAATTTTGAGGCAGCGTAACTCCTGACAAAAAAATTGAAAACTGTGGGCCAAAGATTTTTTGTTGACATGTACAGTAAAATGAATCATATAACGAAAAATGTTTTATGGATATTCTACTACCATACATTGTCAAGTGAAAATCGAAACCAAAAAAACAACGAAAAATGGAGGGGTATAGTGGGAAAAGAGTAAATAAGTTTGTTTTGTTTTCTTACCGAGATTTGAGCAACTTATAACTTTGTGATTAGGATAACTCAACCTCCTACCCTCAGCGGGATGGCGGGCTGCTTAACGTGACTATTTAAAGCAGTGGTAAGCCTATATGTGCGGGCTGCACCGCGGGTCCAATTTTTCGCTGGCGCGGACAATTGATGACCGCATAGTGTGCTGCGGTATCATTAGTTTATGCCAATCAGCTGCCACTTCCGAGATTGTAAAGCACTTCCGGTGACGCGTCTGACTCATTTAAGCAGCGCTATAACAAGTACCTGACCTTCGCACCTCTACCTGTGATTTTGATGTGTTCAGGTATGGATCGCAAGTGTGCTAGAGGCGACGAAGTGCCATCCAAAGGGTGCCTTAAAACTGCCGCCGGTGAGGTCTGCGTCTGCAAGTGGAATAGGTGCAACAGCGTTGTCAACGGCGCCCCCGTCATGACGTCATTCAGTCACGTGGTCATGGCACTGCCCCTTCTCATTGGCTGCCTTATCACTGGCAACCGCCTCATCTAAACTCCTCAGTCCTTGATCATGATACACGCAATAAACGTATCGACGAACATATGAAAAGATAACGTTGCAAACGCATTTCGAACAACAAAAAATTTCAAAGAATGTCCGTTTCTGGATAAACCTTTAGCTTTTCATTATAAGCTAGCCATTACATATCTGTCACCAAACACATCTGTTGCATTTGTAGGTACAGTGTTAAAACGCTATAATTCTACCTGCTTGGAGACAACCGTCACTTCACTTGTTTCTGTTTGATCGTTCTAAGCCGCAGCCATATTCAAATGCTTAAACGCTTAAAGTTTATTACAAACAAAAAGCGTCGAAAAAACGTAGAATAACGTCTTTAAATCATTATGCACTGATTTTAAATAAATGACGTTGATGTTGCTGCTGTTGCTGATGATGGTAGTTGACAAGTTGTACTGTGGTTGACTCAACGTAAGCCAACGTAACGTCGTAAATGAGTTGATTGGTAGTTTGTCGTAGACAAGAACTTGGCAGAGACATTGATTCTTTGCCACGTAGTGTCGTAGTTGGCTAGATGGCTGATGTGTATTTTCGACAATCGATTATAACGATGCTTGATTGCTTGTAGGTCCTACACACTTAGTAGTTCTTGTTATCTGTAGAAATAGTTGAAACTAAATGTCCGAACTCGGTATCTGCCAGATTTGAGCGTCGGCTGTGGTGGATTTAACAATCATTTTTTTGCATATATTGAGCAAGGAAATTGTACTGCTCGAGTTCTGAACTTGGACGGATTTAAGCGCACCTGCAAAGCGCGCTAAATATTACCAAAGGAAAATAATTAATAGGGTGTTTACGCGATCCAGCAAACATCCAGCGTTAGCACGTGTATTTTGAATACATTTGCTGGAAGTTTGCTGAACGTTTGCTGGATCGTGTAAACACTCCCATTATACGCTTTTGACTTGCGGTAGGCCCTTAATGAGTACTTTGTTAGAGAAGACAAAACTAAGTAATATTAGAGCCAAAAACCTTTCACAGTTTCACAGTAAGGGCGATATAAGTCAACACTCGAAAAAGGCAAAAATGGTTTTGGGGTAAAAATATCGCGTGTTAAATTTCAGACTGGCTTTTACAAGACTAGCCATGCTAAGCACTTGAAAAATATTTCTAAACAAAATTATCGTTCTAGATACTTTTGCTTAATTGACACAAAATACGTGACAAGCTAATCTAAGTGAAAGCCGCTTGTGAGAATGCCGCTACGTAGGTCTATATTCGTTAAGTAAGTTTTTATTCAATGTAATTTAATACAGTACAGTGAATTTGAAAGGTAAGATAATTATATTTTCATTCTTTCTTTCATAGCGTTAATTGCCTGTATATTGTAGGTATAGCTGTAACTTGCTGTTACTGGCACGCTGTCAGCGTTGCTGCCGGTGACGTCAAAGACAATGCATAATCTGCTGCTGGCCTACTGACGTCATTGTCATTATGACGTCACGCCACTGCGCGCCCACACAGACAGAACGGCAGACAGCAAATCAAGCAGACATGCCTGGACGTGTCTTCCCACCATGGGCATTAGCATTCACTGCAATATACGTATAGACCCGTATACTCTGTCTCACCGCGGGTACATAAATTTATTACTGGTGTCGGCGCGGACTGGTGTTCTACCTTGTTTCGTCCTGCAACTTCCGACTTTGTATTTTTATTTTAAGTATATAGAATGGCTAGTCTTGTAAGGGCCGGTCTGAAATTTAACACGCTATAATTTCGTCCCAAAAACCATTTTTGCCGTTTTCGAGTGTTGACTCATATCGATCTTACATAGCTTTGTAAACTGTAAAAGTTTTTTGCTTTAATTTTTGCTGTTTTTGTCGATTTTTTGGTCAAAATTTGTGTTGTTTGATTTTATGACAATAAATTTATTTGTTGTTTTTAGAATACCTCCGAACGAGTAATGAAAGTTAGAGCATAAAAAATTTGTGTGATGTAACGATGTCTGAGACATTTTAATACAAGCTGTGCTGTCGCCAAATTTGTCTTTAAATAATAACGGTTAGTTGCCAGCGAGCAATTACTTTTTACGTAAACCGAGTTATAGTCAATTTTGTCTCATAATTTGTTGCCATGACAACATGGATCATTAGGTGTTAAATTTAAATGGCACGCCAGAGAGCCCGGGCCCGAAAATAAGGGATAAGTGATAACATCGCGCAATTATCTTTAACAGGGACCGAGCTATAGTCAATTTTGTCCCAAAATTCGTTGCCATGGCAACAGGGATCGTTAGGGGTTAAAATTTAAATGTCACCATCAGATAGCCAGGGCCCAAAAATACGGGGATAGGTGGAAACAGCGTGCATGTATGTTTTACGAGGACCGAGTTATACCGCTTTGAAATTTACATTGGCTGTATAATGCAAAATATTTAAATTTTACATGGTTGTTATGGCAACAAGAGGCGGTCGGGGTAAATTGAAATAACACCAGTAGATTGCCTGAACCTGAAAATAAGAGGGTAGGTAAAAACAGCGCGCTATTGTCTTTTACGGGGGCCGAGTTATAGTCAATTTTGTCCAAAAATTCGTTGCCATGGCAAGAGGGGTCGTTAGAGAAAATTTAAATAACACCATCGAATAGCCCAGGTTAGAAAAACAACAAGGTAAGTAAAAAAACGCGCAATTATTTTTACGGAGGCCGAGTTATAGTCAATTTTTTCTCAAAATTTGTTGCCTTGACAACAGAGTTTCGTTAAGGGGTAAATTAGATTGCCCGACCCCGAGAGAATAGGGGGTAGTTAAAACAGCGGGCAATTATCTTTTACTGAGACCGAGTTATACAGCTTTAATATCCCCATAGGCCGTAATGCAATTTTTTTAAAATTAGCGCGTAAAGAAGGGTAAATTTTAAAAATTTTAATCGAAAAAATATAAGGGATGCAATAACCCCCAGAACGCTTCGTTTAAGCCATTAGCGGCGTCGGTCGGTCCAACGGTCTGTAGACGTGCGCAAGGAAAAAGAAAGAAAGAAAAAAAATAGACGCTTAACGGAAAATTTCCCGCATGCGCAACCACGCCCCCTTTGAACCGATTGTAACCAAATTTTGCACGTGGGGTTGAGTGGTCGACGTGATCACTGATGCCAAGTTTTATAGAAATGAGTTAAGGTGTTGCGGAGTTACAGAACCCCCCCCCCAGAAAAACACCATTTTTCTATAGTTAACAGTTATCGCCCTTACAACAGTGTCAGCACTACTGTGCTGCATTGTGACTATGATTACCACAGACAGTATTTAGTGCTGTTATTTGAGTTAAATTGTAGAACAGTAATGCTACCACAAATACATCAATATTCGATCCCGGTCATATTTTGCTAATAAGGCTAGCATATCCTTAGTTAAATTAGTCCAATGATTCATGGCCGCTTAATAAAGTAGTGTAAACCGAAAGATTTATTAAACTTCCGCAAAAATCTGAGGAAAAAAATGTTAAAAAACGGGGGGAGATGGACTTCTTCTTATGGCGTACTCTTCCAGAGCGTGGCCGTGTCCACGATGCGGCGCCAGTCCTTCACCCAGAAGCTTTTCTCCACGCAGAAGAAAGACCAATGTTCAGAGGTCTCAGGTCTGCCTCCACCGAACGTAACCAGGTGTAACTGGGTCTCCCTGCGGGCCTTCTC
>Ga0209671_1005418_pt1 | contig 12906 bp, 7 predicted proteins | sample WorMetHERISLAND2_2_FD_187401 | JGI IMG/M metagenome (GOLD analysis project Ga0209671, IMG submission 187401) | Marine gutless worms symbiont microbial communities from Max Planck institute for Marine Microbiology, Germany - Olavius geniculatus... | ecosystem: Host-associated > Annelida >... | reverse complement strand
CAGTACACTGTCCTGTGGAACGCCACTGATTAGTGATACAATAGATGACGAGTGACCATTTCGCGAAACCAGAACATGTCTTTGACACACAATGACACTTGCAAGAAAAACAAATCACGAGACGAATGGTCAGTGAGGCAAATTATCCATCAACGTCGACCTGACCATCGATCGCAGCAGCCGTAAGTAGTACGCTGGCAGTTGGAGCACACATAATGTGCGTCTTATTGATTACCCCGTTAATCGGCCAGAGACGGAAGAAACTGTGATGTCACGCGTGTTCCGGCTCACCTGTTTGCTTACTTGAGTGAGTGTCTCGGCCACGGCACGGGAATTAATTGTGTGCTTATTGGCTGCTGTTGAACGAATGTTCCCTGTGACTGTCTTCTACACGTGGTTTATCTCTTACTTATAATATGCATATACTGTCTCTCTATTACCTTTGCTATTTATACAAAGAGTCAAACAAACAGGCAGCCCAGTTGAAAGTTTAAGGTACTAGAAGTTTCAACGTACTGCGAGTACGTACATCACTTATTATCAATCACACACTCTCTCTATACTAGCTTCGTTTATGTCAGTTAATTAATTACGGTACGTGCTTAATGGCTGTTGAACGAATGTGTAATCGTGTATGTTCCGTGTGCGTGTTTCTGTCAACAATCTCAATGTCCTGCCGTCTGATTAAGCAAAGCTGTTTTTCCTGCTTTTTATTTTCTCTTATCCATTTCATTTTGTTTCGTTTCTTTTTTCAATACTTTTTGGGAAAAAAAATTAATTTTTAATTTAAGGTTTACGGTTCATTGCGCATCGATTTTTTTAAAAACCACAACTGCATTGTTCTGTATTCCTTTTTTATTTAGTTTTTTTCACTCACTTTTTCGTTACAAAAGCTTTACATTACGATTAGTGTTTTGTCCAAAATTGACTCTATACTAAAGACAAAACTTGATTAAGCCGCATTCTACTGAACGCAATTTCGACATACAGCAAATTCGGTGTAAAGTGTGGCAGGCTGCTAAAAAAACTGACCGTCTCGTAAACAAAAGCTGAAACAAGAAACATGTTATGTACATACATCAACAGTTGCATGACATTAACGGGTTTCACATAATTAGGCTTATCGCTTGAAAGAAGCTAGTGGGAACAGCTCATATACGCTTAGCTGGGCAGACTGCTGCGGCTGCTGCTGCTGCTGCTGATGATGATGATGACAAGACTATCATTCTTCCGATCGCGCAAGACAAGCGGAAATGGAAATAATGTGAGTCGTGAACGCCATTTCGGCGAAAGTCGCTAATATGATGCTAAAGAATTTACGACAGAAAGTCGCACGACAGCAAACATTAGTGATGATGATGTAAGGTGTATTGTATCATCGCTATAAGGCGTAGGCTAATGTGTGATTGGCTGATTAATAATCTATGCAGGTGCGTCTACCAACCACCGGGGTACTTGGAATGTTTCCCCATCCCTTACTTTTCCTCATTTCTTTTTTTTCTTTTTTTGTTTTTTCCCCAGACTTTTCGCTATTGATACAATAAAACCTACTCACTTAGCCCACATAAAATTACAACGGACTAACGGCTCACATTTCAATTCACTAAGACAGAAATCTAAATGTACAGGCAACGTCTATTAGGCATAATTAGTTGTTGCTATTGCTAATTACGTTCGTTTGCTATTACAGGCCGGATCTGTTAAAACGCATCGCAATTTGTTTTGCTTAGCGGTGAACACGGCATGTAAAATAAAATGCGAAATAAACGCAGAAAGCTTCCAGGAACATCATTTTACTCAATACTGCACTGTTTCACCTGTTCTCTTACTTACTGGCGCGGTTTAAGTATTATTTTAAATAACGATAAAATAAACTGAACATCAGTTAGTGACAGGGCACAGGTCTTACTCAAAACATTGGGCGGTGGACACCAGTAACTTTTTTGTCTCAACATGGAGAAATGATCACTTGGAATTACGGCTTTTAGGTGAACAAAATACATTACTAACGCCAGGAAAGTCGTTCTAAAGCCAAGAATGCATTATAATTGTTTGCGACCAAGCCTCCCAATACCTCTGTCGCCGCGCTTCGTACCCCAATAATATAGATCGTTGACTCTAGACGTCTTAAAGGGTACGGGGTGCCATGCCTCACAAGGGGCGTAGGTGGGGTGCTCATCTCCCTTCCTATGGCCGTTGAGCCGTAGGTGGATAGACCACTGAGTTTGTGACGCATGGCCAGTGCGACGCCAAACCTACGGTTACCTTCCCAGCCGTGGGACATCACCACTCTTTGGCCGGTACGAAATTATACCACTTGGTTAGAAGCACGTCTTGGGTTCCAAATATATTATAAATATTACCAATCAAATAACGTAGGCCGATGTGTCATTGAACACAAGGCTATAATGATTTCCGTTAGTTAGTACAATAATTGAGTCAGACCCCGGGTCACTACTGAAAGCCAGGTCTGTATTAAATGCACTTTGATTGCGAACTAATGGCATTATTATGGCTTTGATGAAGGAGCGTATTTCATTTGATAGACAGTATACACAACTGGACTCGTTAATCGGGCCTAATGTTATGTTGTCCTTTCAAGTGTGGTATAAAACATCCACTATAGTTTAAAGTTTAGACAATTAACCGGTTAAACCAAAAAAAATAATTATGTGCCAAGTGCCAACATAATATGCGGCCGTTTGTCTAGTTGCCGAGCCTCTCAGGCTTAAGACTTAATAGACTATTGCACAAACTGTGAGTACGGGATATATATGCGTTAGTTACCAGCGGATAGTGCAAAAGTGTGAATTAGGTGAAAATATGTAAAACTTCTGACATGCCTGTACATTTATACACCTAGTCTTTGGTTTGATGCAAAACTGTACAATATGTATAGCATACATAACGATAGAATACAGCTCTATTAACAAGCTATTAACATCATGACGGCGACGACGCGTCCTAACCAAACCTAGTCTGATCGATGCTAATGCAACGAGGCGTTAGCTAAGTAAGAGAAAACGATTCAACGCCTTTAATACATATGAACGGACCACTATAGAACCAGCAGCTTTACGTCTATAAACAGTGTCCATTTACCAGCAACTGCCCATTTTGTCTGGCGACCTACTTAGCACTATAGTCGTAAAAATCAGCAAACAAACTCTACGTACGTCATGCGGTAGCACAATTATATACACAAGCAAGCGCATCGCACGGTCCGTTCAATACGACAGTATGACACTTTTCTCAAGCTACAAGCACAAGCAAACATGTTTTTGCACAAGCAGCATGTCTTTCACCGAGAACTTCGATCTGTAGATGTAGATAGTTGTAAATATATAATTACTGTAAATTGTGTAGTATCCAGTGTCCTCGACAAATAACCGCCCTTATAGAAAGTTATAGTCTTACACTACATTTCACTGAAAAAGCACTCTACAGCAGAGAAAAATCGAGATAAAATGAGTTGTCATATAATAACCAATAAATGTACAAAACATCAGTTTATACACTTGTTAACGGCGACATGCAATGAGTGATACATCGAAAACAGCAAAAATCATAAAAAGGTGATATCACTCACCATCACATCGTCTAACAGTCAATGTGCTGTTGAATAATAACAAGTGTATAAACTGATGTTTTGTACATTTTTGTGTATAGACTATTATTGTCCGGACATCACCTAGGCATACGTAGAAACAGCGAACATGCGAAATTATTAATAATCGTCGCTGAGATGCATAAAGCTATATCATAGCAGATGTTTGTGGTTGTGACCATCACGTACACGAGACGACTTTTCTTCACTTATTCTCTGCACCATCAGCTCTAACCCGTGGGCGGACGGCGCTGCGCCCCCACGCCCATGGAAGCCTTAATACGCCCCTGTGCAACACAACACGGCAGGTAACAATTAATTTCTTATCAATAACTTCACCAAAATTAACAAATAATTAATTGTTAATTTTAATTAAAATCTAGCTGTGGTAATTGTCACGAAAAACAGTTTGATGTTTCGCATTTTTTCAGTTATTAAATAGTAGGCCTGTTTAATTTTTTTAATTAACCAAAATGTCGAAAATATGCAAACGCCACAAAAAGGCTAGATAGTACACTAAAATTATAACCTGGCAACGAATGGCGTAGAATTAATAGCTCACCTTCTTATCAGCGGCAGACTGTTTGTCGACAGAAAGCATTCTCTTCAGCAGATAAACCAAGTCTTTCTCCAGTCGCGCTCTACGCAACAAGTATGTTGTTGACAATTTAGTTCTATTTTTTTCGCTTTCACGTAGTGGCATCTAATATTCAGTCAAATCAACGCCAAAAACAAATTTTTGAATTAAAATTTTAAGGTCATTCAAGGTCAAACATTTTAGGGTCATTGGAAAGACTATAAACTACTCCACGTCGCCGTATATTAATGGTGGCCTGAGTTGTAAAGGTTCCGAAGACATATGCGCCCGAAATGACTAAAAACTGCATTTTCGGTAACCCCACTATGGTTTGAAGTCCCCTTGCCCCAAGAAAAACGGGTAACCTTATACCATCTGAAAGCAGACTCCGTGGACTACATTTTTTTGCCGATGATAGTATAGGTCTATTTAGTTTCAGATTTCCGCGGCGAGCTCCGAAAAACGCATAATCAGTATAACACAGTGCGTTATGACTCTCCCAGGTCATTCAAGGTCAATGATTTTCTTGTCATCTGAAAGAGCTTATGCGATTTTCTATTGGTGATCAATAGCAACCTTGGCCTTATCTCTCATTGTTTTTGAGATACGGTGAGTTATCAGTTAAAAATCTCTAATTTTTCTTATCCCATCTCTGTTCAACTTCAAATATGAGAATCTTTCTTTTGCATTAAATCGCTAAAATTTTGCATGCGAAGAACGGTGACACTGAGCTAATTAATAATGTTTAATAAAATTCGAGGTAGACTGGCCTGTTATCGGCGTACATCAACGTTATACCGGACAGACAGACGGACAAACAGACAGACAGACAGATAGACATCTTTTGTTCTACCGCGCCATATGCGGCGGTAAAATGATTTTCTTATCCCTAATATTTTTTCATTTTTGAGGACCTTGGTAAATGGTAGAGGCGGCGCGTCCGTGATACGAGTACAGGAGTGATAACTTTAAGCAGAGATAACGTTTCGAGCTTAACTCGGTATGCTAGCTTAATATGAGAGAAATGCTGGTGTGGTTGCAGGCAACGAAGAAGAAGACATTGCTGATTCATTGATGATTGATCTTTCTGTATTATTACATACTGACGACATCATAGCGTAGCGCATTGAGCAGCACAACACCACGCAACATCACGATATCCCCGGGGATCATTCTCTGTGACATCGCAACAACAACGTGACTACACGAATCGTCGACAACTATAGGCCTACTACAATGTCATGTTAACGACAGCATGACGGTGACTAACTTATACCCCGTTTACACGATGAAGCAAACTTAGAGCACACGTCGCGCACGTGTAGCCTATTCTGAATACGTTTGCTTCATCTTTGCTTCATGTTATTGTTTGCTTAATCGTGTAAACGAGGTATAACTGTAGGCCTATAGCAACGCACCGCGCCAGCGCAGCTATCCCAACGAGCATCGCTATAAATATGCAACGCGGTGATTGGCCTGTCGGCACGCCCGTGAAAACGCGTACAGCGCAACGTAACTGGTCTGAACTGACATAGTTTAGTTTCTGACGAAATGACCAATGGGCAAGCAGTACTGCATTACATTAGACAGTAGACACAGTCTAACGGCGTCGGTGACTACGTGACTACGCGCATGTACGCGTCACCCAGTAACTCTGCTCGCTCATTGGTCAGTTCGTCAAAAACTAAAACATGTCAGTTCAGTTGAGTTACGTCGCTCTGTACGCAACTTGACACTTACCTTCACTTTCCAGAAATTTATGGTACAAAGTTTTGAAAAAGTTTTAAAATTTTAAAAATCGACAGTCAAAATCTAATTTTGTACTAATCACAGCGTTGCATGCAGACAAAGCGTATAGTAATCAACAATACAATAATAAAACACGGTACACAACAAAATAATAAAAGGCATACGTAAAGAAATGATAATCGCTAATCGTAATGTGTCATTTAAGCTTTAAAGAAAATTGAACTGCATAACACGGTGGAGTGTTGTAAACTGTTGGAAGACATATTAACATTAAGCATTGTAAAATAAAGGAAAACAAAATTGAGTTAAACTACAACATATGCGGTGTGAAACCAAAAAAAACTTTAACATGAATGCAAATGCAATAGACGTTTCAATATTCGTTAGGAGAGCGCTACAGTAGGCTATATTTGGATAAATGGAGCCATGCGCTCATGTATTAGCCAGCCCTACTAGCTACTGTTCAGTCGTTAGTACGATACAATAGGATATAAATTTGCACTTGAAAGCTGACAAAAAAGCTGACATTTTAATCTAGCACATGAGCTAAAAAGATCCGATATGTTTTAAATGGAAATGTAATGAGAGAAACTGAAATAAAAGTACAGATAAGCTTATATTGTTTTTCTACCGTCATCGGTGAATTAAAGATTATCAAAACATAAAAATAAAAAAACTGCCTGAGATCAGAGTAACTAAAAAATAACGATAACTAAAACTAGAAAAAAAAACTGAAACGAGAAAACCGTTAAGCAGTATCAGATATCCGTGAAATCGTGGCTGAGTCACGTCGCTGCGACGACGTCCCGCGGCGCCCCGGGGATCATGCTGATGCTATGTTACGTATGATGTCGCTATTGTTAACGTGAGATATGTTATTATAAGAATGTGAAGATTCAGCAATGTCTTCTTGTTCCCGCACCTACAATTACATAAAAAGATGGTGGTGGTAATATAGCCCTTAATGGGACACCCATCTCAAAGCTACGGAGCGTCACCTGCCGTATGGGATCACACAGTATTACCTGCCACCCGACAGAGGTGAACGCGCCCCTCCTTAACTCCAGCCAGATAGGTTGGTACTTGATTTATTTACCCCGGAGAGATAAAAGGCTGAGTTGACCTAGGCGGCTTGTTAAATGCCGAGATAGTTTACCTGCCCGCAGGCAGTCACCCATCGCAGTACTAACCGGGCCCGGCGTACAGTAACTTCGTTGATCGGATCAAATGCGTTACCACTACACCACGCCACCAACCCGTACCTCTCGCATGCAACTATTAATAATCAACTATATTCATCGAAAAATTCGATAGCATCACAAACAAAAAAAGAACAAACAAAAAAAGAAAAAAACACTAATGCATACTCATGACAGATACACATACTGTAGATAGTTACCACAGTCTTGTACGTGGGCATACTCAACACGGTCTCATCTATATACAGCTGGATAGAGAAACATAAAAACCTGCCACCAGACTTTTCTCACTATCTCACTATCTCAATATTGACTGACTTTAATTTTTTTCACTAGCACACTAAGTAAAAAATAAAAATTGGTCAATATTTGACAAAGACATAGACAAAAGTTTAGTGGTATGTTTTATGGCTTACGTTTTTAGCACACACATTGTCTCTATTTAAGCCTAACATAGACACGGCAGTCACGACCAGAACATAATAATTCTAATTATCACTGAAAAAAACAACGTTAAGTACAGAGTTAATACTGCAACATCGATACATCAGAAAAATTGACGGCGTACTTATTGGACGGTGGAGTAGTTGTAGTTGTATTTGTAGACGTAGTTTTAGTTGCTGTAGTAGTTACGTCGTCTTCACTTGTCTGCGAATCATCATCTGTATCGTCACTAGATGGCGTTTCGTCCGAAGAATTCTACCAAAAATTACATCATGACAGAAAAAAACGATTTAAGGTAGCCCAACTTATATGATCAGTGTGCATCAACGTCACAGACGGACAGACGACATAGAATGGCATTACCCACTCACACAAATTTTACAATCTGCGTTAATGATTTAGGCCTCGATTTCAATTAAGTTGATATACACGCAAAACTAAGTAGGCTATAAATAAAGCTACTTCTAAAATCGTACATAAATCTAATTGTTAAATGTACAATGTGTCCCAAAAACGTCACACTTTGTGATTGTTTATATCTTCGCCAAATATTAACCGATTTTCAAAATTTTTTCACTGACACATTCTGCGGACAATTGGCAATAAAGTAATTATTAAATATCTTACCACACGTTAACTGCGTCGCTACACTACCTTGTGAAATATAGATGCAAGAAAAACTAGCAATCATAGACAGCAAGCATGTTGGTAAACAAAATACGCTTCCAGCCAAAAATGCAGTGAATGATCTGTACGATGCTAGACTTTGTTAAATATGTTTCTTTGGATATCTGGCGTATTGAATGATAAATTTGTTTTTAACTTTTGTGGTTTAGCAAGCCTACCATTTCATCCACAACGCTCACGTTTTCTTCAGTACGTGTCTGCTTCAGCTTGCCAGTCTCATGCTTTTAGTCATATTTCCCAAATTTCTGTTAATAACATTTCCATCTTTCCCCATTGCAGTTTATCTTCAAAAATTCTGCCAGTATTTTTCGAAAACTGTATTTTTGAGCCGGACAAGTTCCTTATCAGAGCCTTGTCTCTATTGCTAAATGGCACATTACATCACCGGTATATCGTCACTGCATTAAAAATTATTATTTATGACAATATCATCTGTTTTTGTTCACAAACATCTGAAATGTATTCAACACTAAACATAATTTGATTTTTGTATAAAAATTAGTAAAAGTTGTTTTAGAAGATGATTTTTGCATATGTTTTATAGCGAATTTAGTGATTTTTGAAAATTTATGTTTCACATGGTAGTGTAGCAACACAGTTAAAGTTTGGTGAGATATTTAACAACTAATTTATTGCTAATTATTCACGGTATGTGCCAGTAAAAATTTTATAAATCGGTTAATATTTGGCAAAGATATGGAAAATGACAAAGTGAGACGTATTTTGGGACACATTGTAGAGTTATGTTTATCAAAGTTCCTTATAAGTTGGCTAAGTTATAAACAAAGACAAAATCTTTTTACAAGTTTCTTTTGTCACAGCAAGCATCATGCAAAACCATATAGCGTGTGCTAGCTTATAGAACATTATACGCATACCCGACACACTAGTATCAAACATCAAAGATGTTTAATATTTGTATAATATTTATTTATTAATAAAAGTATTTTAATATAAAAAATTCGTACCGGAAGAGTACTTGGTTCTACTACAACACACAAAAACACATGCATTATAGTAATGCTTAAAATACACAACATAATACAACTTTATAGTGACATAATACAATGCAACATAATACAACGGTACAACGCTCTTGATATTGTTGTGTTGATGTTATAGACAAGCAGGATACGACGTATTATGCTGCCTATTAAGATTGCCACATAATGGTGTGTTATTAATGATAATATTACGTTATAACTCAATTCTTTGTTTCACATTCATGGGTTTCTTTTTCTCAAGAAAAATTTGGTGCGCACGCTGTTTAACTATCTTGGTATATAACCAACCACCAAAAACAACTCAGTCTCCTCCCCCCCTTCGTTTAAGACGTCGATGACCGCTAAACAGAATTTATTATTTTTCGGCGAGAAAAGAATGTAGACGAACTATTATGTAAAATGATAATCTTTATTTCACCAAGCAAACATTGGTAGACAAAAAATTAAACAAAAACAACAATATAGACTCAGAGAATTGTCATGTTGGGCAACTAATTATAGAGACAGTAATATCGAACAGGGAAAAAACCTGAAAAATCTCAAATCGCCTTAACTCTGGCTGCGAATTTGTTTACTCGTATCGAAATGAGAACACTAGGTAATTTGAACGAAAAACAATTTTGACAAGCCTTTATGTTTTCCATATTATTTGTATTAAAAAGCTTCATAAAGAAGCGGCTAATGACAAAAAAACGCCAGACACCTTTTATCCGCCGGACGTAGACTTGTTGTGCCATCATTCTCATCTATTTAATTATTTCAACAACAAAGGAGAGCACTGACGTCCAGTTTGGTTGTATATCCACGTGAGAAACATTGTGACGTTCGTGTAAACTCCGGGGTTGTTTGGTTTGGCGCAGCCGCTGCCCCAGCTGACCACGCCGTGTTGCCACCAGTGTTCGTCCTGCTTGCAGACCAACGGACCGCCGCTATCACTGCGACATGCGTCTTTTCCACCTTCCATGTATCCGGCACACAGCATGTTCTTGGTCAGCGTGATACGGAAGTTGTAGTTGAGACGCTTGCATTTGTTCCAGTTGACCAGCGGCAGAACAACCTGCCGCAGCACGTTGTTGTCTCCCGTGTCTAGACGCAGTGACAACACAGTGACAACAGCGACAACGTTTGACCAGACGTGATGAAACAAGCATGCGTCTCCGCAAGCGATTACCGACAACGAGCACCAGAGTAATTTGGTAAAAGGCAAAATCGCTCTTTTTTATTTGTCAGGTGGCAAGCAGGATAAGATTGGCAGATGCATGTTTTGTTCGACCGGCAAATCTTTCATTCCCTTTGAGGTCATAAAGCATAATGTGTTACTGGACCCCGCGAGTGTACCTGCTAAACGGCATTTAAATCAGTCCAAAGGTTAAAGCAATGTGCATAAATGTGACATCAGACAGACGGCAGATAGACAGACCACGCCACGGAGAAATGTGTAAGAATAGGCAGAATCGATTGCATCGCAAGAGCGATTTTGGCTAATAATGCATTATACCGGAAGAGCGAACGCTCAACGCTGGCCACCCCATGTAACTTAAGACGGCATCAATATCGCAACTAAACGCACTTACAGTATTGCAAAGCGAAAGACGGCAAAAACAATAAGTGTAACAAGTATTACAAAAAAAATCTCTGCGGCAAGCTTCTCATGTTACAAGTTAATTTCGATGTACCGTACACATTGTTTACAGAAAAAGAAAATTTGTCTCGCCGCTGAGAGGGAGAAGAGATATCGAGGTAAATTCGAATTACTTTTGGTATATCCCCATCCAGTGGCGACGCAATTTGTGCCGTCAGGAGCTGGAGTGCTCGGCAAACAGACGGGTTGTACGTATTCGTTGAACGTCAGCGATGACGCGAGGCGTATGACGGCGATGTCCCAGTCTTTGTTCGACCACACGTAGTTCTCATGAGCGACTGATCTTACGCCGGTGAACTTCTGCACCCGCCCGTCCGACTGTATCTGCACGCAGAGTCAACCGCCTTGTGTCGAAACCTCGTCACTGAAAGAGGTGAAAGTAAGCTAAAAGATATGTCATCCATCCAACTTTTTCTCCTTACCAGTTACATACTAGATAGCCTGCCTATATGGCATTGTAATTACTTGTGTATCATTCCAGTGTTGACTATAAATCTGATTTAACTTCGTTTTTACGCGATGACTATTTGCCTGGCAAATAAGCAAGTAAGTGACACCCTTCTCAAGTACGTCAATATAATGCCACATAAACTGCTAAACGCTTTTGAACAATTTTCACACTTGCTCACTAATTTAAAAATATTTTCATAGCGTTTTATTCATCAGGTAATACATTATTGAGCTATGGCGGGGTTTCCGGTTGCAAGATGCAATTATTTGTAAACTGGTTTAAAATTAGGGAAAACAGGAAATTGTAGTAAACTTAATTAAATTTTTCCGCTTGTTTTTTTGTTAATTGTGTTTTTTATTTAACATATAACATTAGTTAAGAGTCCCAGGGCCAATTACTAACACTGCCTGGCCGCCCTAGCTCCCCGGGTTCGCGAGTCGGCCGTGGGACGAAGAGGTTTGGGGCTCTGTAGGCTTAAATATCCTCCCTTTAGAGACCACCCGTCCCTATAAATTATAAATTGATTGACGATGTAAGAAATTTACATTATGAAAAACGTATTAAAAACTAAATTTAATGACATTAGAAAAAAGAAGGCATAGGAGTGATTTACCAAAAACATTTAAAATTATTAATGGTTGTTATAATTTGCAATCAGATTTATTTTTACATATGATGAAGGTCAAAGTAGAGGCCATTCAAAAAAAACTATATAAAAACGCAGTAGATTAGATTTGAGAAAGTATGTATTTAGCAACAGAGTAATTGATCACTGGAATGCACTGTCTGACGTGTGTGTAACCAGTAATACATTAAATCAATTTAAATTGTTTGAAACGGGAACTGCAACCGGAAACACATAGTTAACCTTAGTTATTTGGATAGTAAGCGTTATATGGCTTTTGCCTGTGCTTACCCAGGCCACCAGTAATTCTGGTGGCTTCGGTGAATTCGGTGAATGTGTATTAAAACGATCTACCAGACTAACCAGAGCCAGTTGTTTTTGCATTTTGTTTACAGAGCATAATAGGCTTACACATATAACGAAAAACGGCAGTTTACCTGACTGTAGTGCACTCCACACGAAATCAGAATTGAACCATCCGGAATTCTCTGTCCATAGTCGTTATACCTGCACACACCAATCGTAGTATTACTACATTTATAACCAATTACTGTGTAACGTTTCAACCCTGCCACTGCCGAAAGGATAGCATGTCGAGCAGTGGCGGTTCTAGCTCTCAACATCTGGGGGCCTGTCCTAATCCTCGAGGCGGGGCGGATCGTCGGGGCGGATCAAAATACAGTCTGAATCCTCGAGGCGGATCATACGGTTCACGAATTCTCGAAGCGATCGCATGGCCTCGGATCAACTCGGGGCAAACTTTATAAAACTCGGATCAAGATGTGTCGGCATTTACAGGCTTATACAGCGCGGATTTCACTTCTAGAAGTTTTCTATTAGTCTTTTGAATAAAATATGAGTAACAACAGAAAATATGCAAGATAGACGGATAAAAGGAGCAGCTGTTAACTTCAGGTCGAG
>Ga0209671_1005417_pt1 | contig 12908 bp, 8 predicted proteins | sample WorMetHERISLAND2_2_FD_187401 | JGI IMG/M metagenome (GOLD analysis project Ga0209671, IMG submission 187401) | Marine gutless worms symbiont microbial communities from Max Planck institute for Marine Microbiology, Germany - Olavius geniculatus... | ecosystem: Host-associated > Annelida >... | reverse complement strand
CATTAATAAGTGTGCCAAAAATTATTATAATCGGACATTCATTGTTCAAGTTATTGCAAAAAATGTAGTCACATGCTTTTTTTTGAGACACAGTGTAGTAGGCTCATAAATCTGACATTTCTAGATTATGAGTATAATTGAATTAGAGGTCTTATAAATTGATACAAAGAAGTTTTTCTTGTTGGATGATGTTGAAATCGCATAATTTGGAATGTCATAAGACACATAAAAAGTGATCGTAAGATTTTTGTCGTAAAATTTCATAAGATGTTTTGTGAATTAGCAGATTGGCGTACGTGTGCAAAATGTCATAATATTGTCGCAAAACTGTCATAAGATGTTTTGTGAATTTGGCCTCTGGTTATGAGAATAAGAGAAAAACAAATTGCCAGCAATAGAACTGTAAATCAGACTTGCCTTGGTCAGGACTCTTGTGGCTTGGAGGTGACATCTGAACACAGACATACAGAGGCTTGCAGAGCTATGTTAACTGTCGTTTTTCATACTAACAGCTTAGCTGGTACTGCTCAAATGATCGCTAAGTGATAAATCCAAAACTGCAGTGAGAGACTGAAGCCAACTGCAGCTGCAAATGAAAAGTGTTGTAGTTTCATGCACAATACAAAGATGCTGGCCCATGCCAACATACTACGTGGCTATCTGTATACTTCTTCAACAGATGCTCCTGCTCCACCCATGATGATAGTAGCTGAGTTAAAATAACAAAACCTCACCTTCAGTACTGCATAGAAATCAATCGACATAAACAACAACAGTTATCCCAGCAACTACTGAAGTCACTGAGCTTCTGCACCCATGACCTGTTGTTTATTGAAGCAGCGATGCAGTTATTGCATACAAAATAACAACTTCAATGAGAAAAAGAAGATACAAAAGGAAATACTTTAACTCACTGACCGACATGGATGAACTGGACCTGCGTCGAGGACTGGCGTTGCGATTTGGACTCGGTGGCAACTGCTTGTTTAGCGAACTCTCCATCTGAGCGGAACTTTTTGAAAGCTGCTTGGTGAGCAGTGACAGCTGTTGGGTTACCAAACTGGCCTTGCGAGCCGGACTACGCGACGGCTGCTTGACAACAGAACTAGGTTTGCGAGGTGGCGGACTCGGCGATTGTTTCCTGGCTACTGAACCGGACTTGCGAGGAGGACTGCGCTGGACTTGCTGCTTGGCAACAGGAACAGGATCAGCCTCATGAGAACTCTGTGCTATTGGTGTCTGAGTAACAGCAGGAGAACGACCCGCGTACATATCCAGAAGTCGTCGACACACATCTGACACACACATAAAACACTGCTGTACTATCTGCTGCACGTATTGAAGCAATCATGATATTCAGGAAATGGTAATTTAAACCAGCAGGACACTTTACAAATCCGGCTTTGTCAGTCGGCAATTAAGATAACAATGGTTAACTCCGAGGTTATCTCCCAGCCTCACTGCCATCCAATACACCCGTTTGTTTGAGCTGTATAACAAGGGATAACAATGAAAGTGTTAATGAACAGCTTCTGTAACAGTGTTGTGCTCTGTTTCTTACATTTTAAATCTTTATCAGTTAAATTTCTGATGTGCTACAGCTATGCTGTAGGCATCTATGGCACAATTGTTGTCTATCTGAGTCTGTCCAGATGTATTGTGGCTAAACGGTGCATGTTGATCACTAATAGGACATTGCATATGTCCTTTCAGATGAGATGAAAATCATCATCCTTATGACCATAAATGTCAGTACTGCAACAGGAACTGTATAGGCTGTAGCGTGTCTTCCCTAGCAACAGCTGGGCTTTCTTGTTAGTCCGCCCAAAAACAATAGTTTTCGGAAGGACTTATGTTTTACTGCAGATGTTATTTATTCTTTTGCAACGCGAGATCTCCAAGATGCGTGGGCCGACCAGCGTGAAATTTTGCACCATGGGCAATACTAGGCCCAATTTTATAATGCTGGTCCAAAATTTTGGGGGCGCACCCCAAAAAAATTTCAGGGGCCAAAAACATGCAAAATTTGACCCGATTTCGGACGACTTCGAAGTTCGGCAGCGAATATCTCCGAAACGGATGAATATATTCAAAATCGGATTTTTATTCCGTCTACCGCGATTCCTCCTGCGTTAGGTGAAACAAGTCTGGTGAAGTTTGGTCCAGTGACCTTGGAGATCTCGATGTTGAATCGTACCCACCCAAAGTGCATTTTTCGGAAGACCATATTTCGGCCCCTAGGGGTTGCTGCGGCGTTATCAAATACAGTTAATTCCGCGTTGAATAAAAAAATTGTGTGAACTTCAGTCCACTAACATCAGAGATTACGCGGCTAATGTTTACCCACCAAAATCAAATTTTTCGCAAGGCCATATTTCGGCCCTTAGGGGGTGCTGCGCCCCCAAATTTTTCCACGCACTAGAGAATGACCAAGTCTTACTAGCGCACCCCACACCGGGGATGGGGGCCCCCTTACAACTTTTTTCAAAGGGGGGTCAAAAATTGGCTTAAAATGGAATAAATGAGCCATTATAACTTTGGAGTTAGGGGGTGTAGCCCGATGAAACTTTGGCACTTGACGTGTCTCTAGGTGGGGGTGTTAACGCAAGTACAACTTTTGGGGGCACTGGCCCCCTTAAAATTTGGGAGGGCAAAAAACGTGCAAAAATCAGTGCGATTTACGACAATTTTCGAGTTTGAGCACAAATATCTCTGTTAGCGATGAAGATAGCGACAATATGTAAACGGCGTTGACGAAAACGATCTTTTGGGCATTGAACAAAAAATTTTTTTGTGAAATTCTGTTCACTACGAACAAAGTTATAAGCGCTCATGTTGACCTACCCTAAGTCGACAATGCGCGTTCGGCGTATGCCAATGCATTTGAGTTCGGGCCACGTGACTTTGGTGCCGACTTTGGTGCATAATTTTACCCTTCCCCCTAATTTCCCCCAATCGGACTTAGAGCGCCAGGTGGACTCACGTTGGGCTTTGCCCCAAATTTCTAGTTCTTTTTGCACCATGTGTAAATAAACCAAAATTTTTTCTTTTGTCCATACTATGACCTGTAATCATGATAGAGGAGTACAAAAGTATGCGCAAAAGGCCTTATTTGCAGCAGCACCTTACACGTTACAACTGCAGTGGTTCATTAGTAGTTACCAAAATAACAACATGAGAGTCAACAAAATTCAACATATACAGTAGTTCAACAAAAACTCAAAAAATGCATTTACAAATAAGAAATATTTCAAATATGGAGAAAATATGGAGAAATCTGCTAGCATTAGCTTACTATTACTTTACGCAATCCAACCAACAAAAATGGAAACAAAGAATATACTATGGCACAACTCACTTTCAATAATATCAAGGTTGACATCGTCGACAAAGAAGCTGTACCACTTGCCAGTATAACCAATGGGCTTGTCAACCCAGTTGTCCACCCTGAACTTCATTAGATGGCAGGACAGATAGAGCAGAGAGATTGCTATCAGGTCAGGCTCCCATTCAATGCAAAGCGTTGTGCACAAACTGCACATGAAACATACGTCAAATCCTATCCTCGGGAAGAGGAAATATCAATTCACATGTCAAATGTTACTCACTAACAACATCAAAGCACTAAAGGAACGATATGGCTTGAAATACTCAATTCTGCTAGGTCAAGTTAAAGATAGGTCTAAATTGCAAGACAGTTAATGGAAAGGGCAACAACCATATATTAGCTACAAGTAAAGACCACAATTTTTGGTAGAAAATTTTGGCACCACGGGCAAGTTACGAGAACTTAGTTGGCTTACTGGGAAATTTGAGCTGTCTTCTGCTGACTTACTAAACAGCATAACTTGTAAAAACATCTGTGTCTAGGCATAATTAAAGGGAGGCAGTCTGCAATGAAAATGGAAACTGGAAAGCCACACACTGACTGAAAAAAGATATAGAGGGAAAAGTCATGAAAGCAATGATATGTGAAAGACGAAAAAAACAAAGAAAGGTCATGTGCAGAGCATTGGTATTCTGTTTTGCATCAAAGTCCCAAGATGCCAACATAATTTGCATGAAAAGTAGATACACGGTAAATAGAAAAGCTGTAGTGTGTTCACATCTTATAAACTAGAAAGCAGTCAGAGACCGCACACCTCCGCCAACGCCATGTTGTTCGCCAGGTGGCAGCACCATATTCGGTTTGGTAGCAGTTTCCCGTATGCCCCGTTGAAAGCAATGTTAACGAAAATTTCAAAGTGATCCAGAATCCAGGATTCCTTCCGGATCACCCCCAAAATCGAATCACTGATAGTTTTTGCCATTCCCGACATTCCCAGAAAATTTCAGAAAGATCAGTCCATAACTTTTTGAGTTATCTTACTAACAGACATACAAACAAACAAACTCTGGCAAAAACATAACCTCCTTGGCGAAGGTAAAAAATCTGAAATCGATGGTCAGCAATATGATAAGCAATAAAAATGGTAAAAATGATAGACTTTTGAGGCAAACATGTATGACACACTGGAAAGCCGGCTGGCACACCTAAAAATGAGAGTGTGAGAATGTAAAAGTAATATACAAAGTAAAGATAACTGCAGCAAACTGATGATAATCATGATACCTGTCATTAATGAAGGTCCACGACATCTTAAGTATCTGCTCAATAGTTTCTGACTCACCTTCAAAAGACATAAATGTAATCCATCAGTACAGCATTGAAGTTAAGTTAAGGCCAATTTCCGGTCAGTGAACCAAGTTAATACGGTAACTATTCAAGTTAAAATGTGTTTCTGGAATGACTAACTGGCTGTCAAATGTTAGCTAACTGTAGCTGGCTAGTTAACCATCAATAGAACGATTAACTGCTTGCAAAATGACTGAAGATTGTATACAACTATTACAAAGTTACTTAGTGATACTGATGACAGATTTTATAATAAAGCATTCCACTCAATGCACTCGAGCAGTTTTTGCTAAAAATCTTTAGTAACAAATGCATTCACCAAAATGGTGCATGATATCAGCGTCAATACGCAGGCCTGCACTTACACAAAAGACTGTCAGCTACTTCTCCATTCACATAATCACATGACCACCATTCAATCAACTCCAACGGAACAGTTCAGAATCACATCTATGACTAGCTAAACCTTGAGTCAACACAAACTAAGGTCTTCTGATAGTTAACGAAAAAAACCGCTGTTATTGATTTGCAGTGGTAATCGAGCATGCAAGAACGTGACTTCGGACAGAAGCAATAACAACAGCATATAACCTTGCAGTAGCTTAATAAACTTCAGGAGATGGGCATAGGGCAGTTCAACCAGGAGATCAAAGCGAAGCCCCTCAACCAACACCTTCTCCATCACCAGAATCTCTTGCTGCATATGTCCACAACACAACCACAACCCATCAGTTGTGATATAAAGCCCAGAAGCCACTGGATGACATCGTAAAACTTCTGATGTGGGCCAGTTCTTATATACAAGCTAGGTGTGTACCTAGTACCAACTTACCAAGCATGACGCTGTTCATTATGATATGTCTTCCGAATCAGCTGTTTGGACAGTGCAAAAATAGGTTACAGCATATAGAAAAAGCAAAACAAAAAGTTTAACATATCAATTTACCACAAGCCAGATCAGTATTTGAATTCAGTTCTACTACAAGCTGGGGATTCTACTAAGGTTAGTTATTCTATAACTAACAGAAGCAGTAAGCATGTGTTAGATGTTTTACAATCACATGTACTGTCAACCACAAGTGATGTAACATTCTCATTGTAATAAATGGAAACAATAAACTGTCAACAAAACTGGAAGTTATGACCACAGTACAATATCAATTATCAACAGATATGAATAAAAATCGATTTGGACAGTTAGTAATTGTCACAAAATCTCTTTTGAAATTCAATTTTCACACTTAACAACTGCTACGATGCAGAACACCTACCTTGGGATTTTCACCAAAGACAGAAAACTGTGTTGGAGTGAGAATTGATTGGACAGTAATAATTACTGTGTCACAAGTAACTTTGGACTCATCCATTTTGGCTGACAAGAATAAACAACTGCTTGCAACGACCTGACACCACACACAACATTGCATATACATGGTGTTTCATTAAAAAGGCACCCTTTTAGTTTCTTTTATAACTCGGTCAAATGATGATCAATTTACACGAAATTTTTACCAGATGTAGCTGAAGATATATTAATTTAAAATATTTGGACAAAATATGGCTGATAGTTAGACATTCTTTGCTAGTTGTGACATAATTCTGACATCATAGTGTGCCACAAGTACAAACTGGCTTGTTGCAACTGGTGCTGACAGACTTGCTGAATAGCTGCCCTGCATCAATGGCAAACTTCATCTGGTTCATTGATGACAAACTGTTAAAGTGTTAACATTGTAGCCACAAAAATGCCTAAAATGATCACTTTCACACACTTGTGGGGATAACTTAAATTTTGCACTTACCAGCAAGACAATGCACCAGCAAGCACCGCTAGCGAGATGGTTAAGTTTTTGGATTGCGAGATGCCTGATTTAATTCCCCCACATTGCTTAGTGCTGATATGATGAACATTTTTCATCAGTGAACAAGATAATGTTCACTATCGAAGCAAGCCAGTTTGTACTCATGACACATTGTGACGTCAGCATTACATCACAACTAGCAAAGAATATTTAACAAACAGCCAAATTTTGTCGAAATATTTTGAATTTACATTTCTTCAGTTACATCTGGTAAAAAATTCATGCAAATTGATCATTATTCAACTGAGTTATAAAAGAAACAATAAAAAGGGTGCCGTTTTATGAAACACCGTGTATAAATACAGCAGCAGATGCTTAGCAACTTAACACATTTAAACAAACAGTAACAGAAGTGACCGGCAATAATGATTGACGTTAAACATCAGAGAATGTCTATATGCACATTAACATTAAATGTGCTGCATCAATCACTTTCTGTTTTAAACCACAATTTTCTTCAGTTGACATAACTGCACTATACTGAAATTTTTATCGGTCCCATTGCTATAGCATAGCATGGGACAGATCACTTGCATCTGTCTGTCACTCTGTCTCTAAACACTCCTGCGGCCGCAATTTTGATTCGATTTTGATGAAATTTTGCACAATGATTCAGGGCCCAAAAAGTAAGATCGAGTTTGTTTGGAATAAAAATCTGATAACTCCTTCCCCTATTTTACCCCAAATTTTTAAAAATTTGCATTACGGCCTATGGGGACTTCAAAGCAGTATAGCTCGGTCCTTGTAAAAGATAATTGCGCGCTGTGTTTACCTACCCCCTATTTTCGGGGTCGGGCAATCTTACGGTGTTATTTCAATTTACCCCCTATCAACCTCTGTTGCTATAGCAGCCATTCAAAAGTTGCAAAATTTTGCATTACAGCCAATGGAGATTTCAATTTTATTTTTCAGTACTGGTTGTTCATATTTGATCTCTCTTATTATACCATGCTACTTTTTGTTATATGGGCAGCTGTAAGTGCCGTTGCAGCCTTTCTGACCCTTGGAACACGTTTTATTGTTCACATACTGTTTTTCTGTATTTTCTGACATTGTCCTGTCCTGTGTTTCCAAAATAAACTGATGATGATGATGATGATGAACGTAGATTTCAGCAATCCAACTGCTGACCCCCTAGGTTCAAGGAGGCCTGCACACGTGAGCGTCAAAGAGGGGTATCTCTCTAAAAAGTGGTTATTTTACTGCTATTGGCTCATCTATCATGAAAACAATTGCAGATAAGCACAGACATCCTGCTTATCATAACAAGCACTAGTGACAAGCTTTTTAGGGTGTCAACATCGATGACCTTGAATGACCTTAAACCCCCAAAATAGGGTTGTTTGGTAAATTTTTTGCGACACACATTTTAAGAGTGAATTGCGCCGAAATGGCTGGAGATAGACCTGGACAACCTGTGTGTGAAATTTTTAGCACAGAACATATATTTTTGACAAGCAAGGTGGCAGGACTGCTGCTATCGCATGTCACATGAGCTATGCTCAAATTACTTTTACAAGTTATTTAAAGCTACACAGAAAACGATTTTCAAATGCTAACACAATAACTCGAATAAGCATAATTTTCTTCTAGTTGGATAACAGCACTTATAAATTATTCTTAAATATACTTGGTTCACAGACTAAGTTGAGATTGTACAAAAACATTGCCAGAAATTTGTCAAGTAGGGAGGTAAAATCAGCTGACTCAGTCACAAATATTATCAAACAAAACCTAATTAGTAGTAGCAATCTGACAAATATGCCAGAACATACATAACGATGGAAATTGGTGAAAGAATGAAACATGTAGAAACGATGAAAGTAAACAGCAGCCATAGCACACACATCATAGCGGCTGAATTACCAATGTCAAGGAAAAAGATCAAATGAAAATCAAACAATTGTCTAGAATGTAACACCTTAGCTCATCATGCACTTGCACTTGTTGCATCACAATAACCAGACATACGAGGGTCGTTCAATAAATAACTTACAAAACAGCGTCATTCTTTTAGTTTTCCAAATCTAAGAAATCTGAAATATATGCTTTGTAGGGGAATTTCATTCTGAACACGTACAGAAAATTTTTTGGATGATGATGTTATTATTGTGACGTCATCTGTTCACAGAACACAGTCTACACATGTAATATTTTCCCCGCCAGTAATCTATCTTAACTCGCAAGTGACAAACAGCATAGGAACAAAAAAGTGAATAAACTTAACAAGTTAATGCCACCTCTTTAAATGCTAAAGACTAGTCTTTCACTTTCAACATATCATCTGAGTTTGCTCATACATTTGTCCTATCTGTAAGCAAACTTCTGAATGTCTGATGCAAAGATCGATGCTGGCTGCTGTCCGAGCCACTGATGAATGACCGATTGCACCTCGGTATATGATACAAATTTCTGCCCACCTAGCATTTTCTTACACCAAATGTGAACTGTTTGCTTCGTAATACACACGTCACCATTTATTGGATGCATCTCAGAATGAATCTGATTTGCATTTTTTGGCCCACAAAAATACGATAAAGGCATGCTGTTCCTTACGGGAGGGTTTCAGCGGGAACTTCGTCATATTTAATGTTTATAAATGATGTCACAGTGACGTCATCGTCATGAAACTCACAGCTGCCACTCAGAATTAAATTCCCTACAAAACGTATATTTGGAATTTTTAATATTTGGAAAACTAACAGAATGATGCTGTTTTGTAACTTATTTATCTAACGACCCTTGTATATACATATCATATGTCCTACATCATAGCCCAGACAAGAAAAAAGCCTGTACACGTCTGTCAAACAATGTTAAAAACAGTACTTAAAATACAGATTTCATTTTTGCAGACTGTGTGAGAAAATAGTAATAATATTTTACTATGTTCACTATGTTGTCACACTATTATGCATTCTATATTTATGTAATGCTAATAATGATGACATCATTTGACACATCAATTGATAACAGTGACCCAAAATATTTTGCTCTGTAAAGGTATGTATGAATCCAAAAACAAAAGTATTAATTGAATAACAAATGCATTATTTTTACTGACAATACTTGAAGCTAATTTAACATGTTTAACAAACATGTTTGATTAGTTTGCCTTAATTCTGTTTTGCCACCCTGTACAAAACTATAATTTTTATTGTATACAAATGCTACATACATAGCATTTTAAAAGCCATTGCTCAAGTGTTACTGGTTTGCTTTTCTTGTTTTCTACCTAACTTCATACTCTACTGCAATTTTTAACAAACATTGCATTACATATATTTTAGTGGCAGGTTTTGTTACGTAACAAATATTATGGGATACAGTCCAAGAGAACTGCCAGCATCCGTGATCAACTTTGCACCCTCACGACGATACTTTTCCTCAGCTGCTGCATCCACTCCACTGTGAAACGATGGCGTATTCTGCAGCTCACTTTTATCAAAAAACCAGCAGGGCATTTTCTGTAACACACAGATACAGTAAACCAGTCAGCATATCTGGACAATTGACTGCTAAAAGGGACAGCATTTTATTATCTTACTTGTTCTTGTACTTTAAGGTGATGAGCTTTGTAGCTTGCGCTTTATACGCCCATATCCAACCATCGTTAGAGTCAGTCACATGTCTTGTCTGCCTGGCGTCATGGAAAACTGCACCAGCATGGAATTTGATTAGATCAAGTACCGTTGGTACAAAGAATTGGTAACTGGAACTTTTGTTCCCATGTACTTTCGCTCCCAGGAACTCTCGTTCCCAGGAACTTTCTCCCCTGAGCGAAAATGAGGTGAAACTTGTGCTCCTCACTCAGAGTTGACATTATATGCCTACACACTTAATGCTTAATAGAAGCAGCTGAAATCACAGGACGTCAGCATGCAGTGTAAATGTTCAATGTTCAAAACAAGAGAGCCCAGCTGTCGCTAAGAAAGATGTGCTACAGCTAGCCTATAAAGATTTTCCGAAAAACTAAAAATGAGTTTAGGGTTTAGAGAAGAGTCTAGAGTTTAAAACTTGGCAAAAAATATAATTTAAAGAAGAATTTATAAAGAAATATAACATGACGAAGAATTTAGAAAACTTAATAAATTTAAGATAAAATAATTGATAAAATAATTTGCTAGAACCTGCCATCTTTCACCATAATGAAGCTGTACAAAGATGCGAACAAGCTACAACACCTTAATACCATTAGTTTATCAATTGAATAATCATAATTCGTATTGGGGAGCGAAACCACGTTACTTTGGCTGCGGCAGCAAAAGTTCCAGGGAACAAAGTTCCTGGAAGCGAAAGTTCCACCTATGGAACTTACGTTCCTGGGAGCAAAAGTACATGGGAACGAAAGTTCCATAATTCCTAGCATGGTCAATCCAATGTGGCGCAGAAAATGTTACGGACCGTGCATGCTACAGCATGCATTGCCTCTCTCTATTGAAGTTGCGGTTAACTTTTGTGCCTGTGTACAGTCTGAACTTCTGAAGTGGATTGGATGACATTTGGTTGGCACTAGGCATACATCATCTAAGAACGTACACCACGGTTGGTTTCTTGGCCAGTGGTTTGTCATAGTAAAGATTGACATTAATCGAAACTGATTATCAGCTACCACCGAAGCTGTCCGATTATCCCTAAGTGACCCAAAAAGTTATTAAAGGGATGCATCCTTCAGTTGATCATGAAGTTGATTATTGCCAATAGGCTAAACGTTAAACTGCACTATTTATTCTGTTTAATGCTGCCTAAAAGTTGATTAAAAGTATGCCATCCAATTGTGTGTGATTTGCGCACGGTAAATAGCACTTTGTGACTGCATATGGACCATACGTGTGCACAGCAAATATAATCATTGTAATTCCTAAGAGTTAAAGGTGAAGATTGTGGTCAGGGTTCTTCTTCTTCTTTTTCTTCTTCTTCTTCTTCTTAGGGTTGAGTGCAAACTTCAATAAGTTGAAGGCTCTAGCACTTAAGTCAAGTGTGCATGATCAGAGGTGTGCTCAGTTTTGCCAATAAAAAGTGTTGGTGCAGATGGTTCAGATAGAAGCAAACTTCTGGCTCCTATGAGATGAGGCGTGACTCCCATTCACTGCAAGGCAGTGCAGTGGAGCACCCGGGTCCATGTTAAGCAGACATCAGCACACTCCTGAAAGCCTCAGAAGCCTAAGAACAACGTGGTTATTGGTTAACGACAGACAAATAAACAATGTCGTGTATAGTGTGCCAGCAGCCGGCAGGCTAGCCGTGCAGTTAGGCTGCCGGCAGCAGAGGCCATGCTGTGATTGGCTATTGCTCAGGCTATTTATAAGCAAATGCAAATTGGTCCACAAAGCCAGACTTGGCAATTTTTATTGGTGGAAAAGTGCCATATCTAAAAAAAATAATACTCGGTACTCCAAATGGCCTGAAGTTTTGCCGTCTCTCAATACCATGGCACATTCATGTTGAAGTGAATAATTATATGGCATAATGTCATGCTGTATAGGTAGGCTTACAGTGTGTAACTGGATTGTATTCTGATACCGGTAGGCCTATATTCATGCAAATGCATTTATCTAGGCCAAGTTGATTGCAGTATCATGCATTTGTTCTGTGATTCAACCTTATCAACTTATAGTAATACTAATACAGTAATACTAGGCCTAACTTGAAACATAACTTTGCATAGGGCCTAGTTCATGTTGGCAACTTCGAAACAAAATTTTTTCAACCAAAAATTTTGTACAGGCTGTACTTCCAGAATAAATATATCTAACAAGAAAACGATTCTTCAACAGGCCGTAGCACAGACCAAACAAATAAGTAGACTGTTTACTCACCATTCGCCTAATGCAACGAGTTGAAGCCAGTTTCATTAAACATTCATCGTGCATATTTCAAGTGGTATGATCCACTACCTATAATTGCGTTTTTGATGCCTAATGCATTAGTGTTAGTTAATTATAAGTATATTATAAATACATCCAAGCCGGAGCACGAAAAGCAGATTTTGTAGTATATTGTCTCAATACAACAAAACTAAACTCTTTAGATTTTTTTGTCTGCCATGCCGTCAGCAGATATACCTAACGCGTTAGTGTTGAATATGCCATCAAAAAACGCAGTTTACGCCACGAACGTCATTATTGTCTGCTAGCAAACCAGATTGTTTTTGCGACCCGCAGTACATTATTTTTTCTAAAATGCATATTATGAATTTTTAGATCATGTAGCTGTAACCTTACGACTTTTTGTTGCGCAAACCAAATTAAAAACGCTTGTAATTCGAAATATATTAAATATTTATCGTGCATATGTGGAGATGGGCGTGGCACTTTTGCGGCTTCAGAGTTTTTGCTGAGTCCATTATCTATGGTATATCTTATCTATGG
>Ga0209671_1005416_pt1 | contig 12908 bp, 12 predicted proteins | sample WorMetHERISLAND2_2_FD_187401 | JGI IMG/M metagenome (GOLD analysis project Ga0209671, IMG submission 187401) | Marine gutless worms symbiont microbial communities from Max Planck institute for Marine Microbiology, Germany - Olavius geniculatus... | ecosystem: Host-associated > Annelida >... | reverse complement strand
TTGGACTGTTAAAATCTACGTTTTATGCTAAAAATTTCGTACGCAGGTTGTCTTGGTCTATCTCCAGCCATTTCATCGCAATTCAGTGTTGAAATATGCGCTGTACCCAAAAATTGCGAAAAATTCACTAAAAACCCCTTTTTGGGGGTTCAAGGTCGTTTAAAGTCATTGATGTTTACAAATCTAAAAAAACTGTCACCAGTGCTTGTTACGATAGGCAGCAAGTCTGTACCTATCTGCAACCGTTTTCACGCTATGCGAGCCAATAACGGCAAAATAACGTCTTTTTTGGGGGTACCCCTCTTTGACGGCGTGACGCCCTCGTTTGAGGGAAACTCCCTTACCCAGGAGCACGAAATTTTCTCGCGAAAAACTAAAAATCTTAAGGCAGCCTATGGTGAAAATTTCGTGATTTTAGCTTGCACCGTTTTGATACAGATCACGAGTGTGTCGGACGGACAGACAGACACCTAGACGATGGCTAAGACGCGAGAAGCATTCTGCTATCGCGCGTAAAAATTATTGTCACGATCATTGACAACTTTTTTCCATATACAGAGTGGTCCAAAAAAACGGATACCCGGTTTTATTTTTGGGATAACTTCGGTAATTCAGCACCGATTTTAACCATTTTTTCACTGTTACAAGCAGAAATTTATGGCGCATTAACGTGAAGTTCTTCCACCCACCGCACCTGTATTGTGTGACCACATTACCTAGCAAAACAAACACTGTCAAAGCTACAGTGGTTTCGGAGAACAGGCAACACATAAAGATATCAATTTCGTAGCATAAAATAGTTAAGCTCACTTACTTATTCGCAGTAGTGCCTTGTGACGTCACTGTTACGTCATATTGTGTTTATTAACTTTGTTTACCAGTAATAATTTTTAGAATAAATCGTTTGATATGGGCAGAATAACAAAGGATGATCGCTGTTTGATCATGGGCTTACGAACTGAAAACTGTTTTACTAGGTAATGCGGTCACACAATAAAGGTGCGGTGGGTGGAAGAACTTCGTGTTTACGCGCCATAAATTTCTGCTTGTAACAGTGAAAGAATGGTTAAAGTCGGTGTTGAATTACTGAAGTTATCCAAAAAATAAAACTGGGTATCCGGTTTTTGACCACTTTGTATATTAGTCAGCAAAAATGGTGGCATTTTCGATAACGGTACATTAAGGCCAGTGCTACGAGCGTACATAGTAATATGCTAATATGTGAGGTAAGAATTCTAATGTTTGAAGTATAGTGGAATTTGGGGGATGGTTCATGCCACAGATTACAAAAGATAGTTAAAACTTTTAACTTTTTGTACAAAATAATACTGTAAACTTTTTTCCGGGCGCGATGTGTGATAAACCAGTCGAGCGTGTTTAAGTCGCCACTATTATACCAGGAAGCAAGCGACATTTGAGCTGTTGATTGCTGCAGCGTTCTAGCTAGCCTCTTATCTTCTTGCTGTTACGGCTGCTTGCTCATGTTTGCTGCATTTCCAGCAGCAACAGTAGCAGTAGCAGCGCTAGCGGTGGAATTACGCGTGGCTGGTCGTATTGCGCCGATTAATGCTAGAACAAATTGCCTGCCATGCTGTTTACACGCCGTACGGCAGCGCGCCGTGCAAGATGCTGCCGTCGTCGCATTATCTCATTTGTCAGCTGCTGTATCCGACGGACGTGCACGGCGTCTTGCAGCGCAGCAGTCGGCTCACATAAAAGATTGCTAACACTTATTAAAACAGTCCAACAGCGTCTAGCGTATCAGAACAAAATTGCATACTAAGCATCTCTTTCTCCTCTTCCTTTTACTACTACCACTGTTACTTTTAATTTTGTTAACCGGCTATTTTTTGTTAGCCAGAATTGCGCTTTCAAAAGGCAAATGTTAAAATTTAAAATTATTGTTGTAGACAGGATACCTCATCAATCAGTAACATCGAATTAGTAATCAGTTCATCAAGATCAATATACACGGGCCAGTAGAATAGTATGAAGTTTATTCGATTCAAAAAAGTATTTAACAGAAAAAAAACAATTAAAGTAGAGTGGAGAAGTAACTTGTAGCTCACCGACAAGCAGAGAGTGTACAATAAAAATACCAAAGAAATCGTGTACAAACTGTGACGTATTAGGCTACATAAAGAATTTACTACACCAAATCGCAACGAGACTTCCCACGAAACGCGGCCTTGAAATTATACAGAAAATTACTTTAAAACTAGTTTAGTCAATCGGATTTTACGTAGGGAGTTATTCGTGCGGAGCAATACTCAATACAGTGGTGGTAACGTAACGGTCGGTTGTCAGGTTTACTGTGGACCGAGTGTAAGGCGATGTATAACGCCGGACTGCGGGTCTACATGCTAGACAACTACAACTGGATCGACTACATCGTCCTGTCTGTCTACCTGTCGTCGTATGTACTGCGTATCCTCGTCCAGCAGAGAATCAGGATTGCTGACCTGTACTATAACGGCACGGCGCGAGCTCGCGAAGCGTTGCTTCAACGCGATCTACCGCTGTACGAGAGTATACGCGACGAAATCTTCACCGACGGCGAAGAACCTTCCTACAGCTACTTCATGAAAGCTTGTAAGTAACGCTGTTGAAATTAGTTACGATTAGTTATTATAAATCGATTGATCGTTGAAAATTGTTTGATTTTTTTCGATCGATTGGAAGTTAAACAAAATTCTGAATTTATTAATAGCACTAACGTCACTAAGATTTGCATTCAAGTACTCCTTGAATGGTATTAGTTTTGCAGTTTGCATTTTGTAAGCGCTCGTGGTCAGAATACTAATTTGACTACACATATAAACATATACACTTTTCCAATTGCGTTCTAGTTTTTGTAAGATAACAAGTAGTGTAGTAGCGGAATTTTGCAGTTTTCATGGTTTTTCTGATTGAAGTACAAAGTTAATCAATTTTAAATTAAGCGATTACAAATTTTAATCAGCACTACAGATACCACTGTCATTGTCATTATTTGCTTTTTCACGTAATTTTAACTAAGCTGTAAATGCTGCAGTCGGTTTAATTGACTTTCTGGTGCTCACTGTCAGACGAACTCAGAAATTCGACATGCGATGTTTACATGTATTATGTACAGCTTTAAGCAGCTGGTTTCTCAAGACAATCTTGTTCGTTCTGTACTAATGTGATCAGCGTTTCTTTTGCGTTGTTTCTTTTGCGTTTAACTCTTCGACGGGAAGCCCAATTTTATAACGCTGACGGGAAGCCGGGGTCAATTTGACCCCCACGAATATTATCGTGGATTTTGTCCGTTTTAAGTGGAGTTTTGAATGTCAACTAGTTGCTCTCACTCAGAGAGAATGGGCTACTTCACTTTTTGACTCAGACTTTCGCTGAGCTTTTTCGCTGCGCCAAAGCTAAAGCTGAACGCTAAAGTCTGTACTTAGACGAAAGTTCAACTAAACGATTAAAAATGGCGGAAAACCGGTAAACCTAACAGGAAATATATCAACCAGTTACGCTTGGACTTGCTTATTTAATTGCACCGCGCACGCAAATGACGTAATTACGTAATGGCTTACGTCATTGTGTAGCCATTACGGCGTTTATTTCCCCTTTTAATTTACTACAATATCCGTGTTAGTCGCCATGTTTTCGCTCAGCAAAATTACTTCACTTTTTGACTTAAGTAGGTACTTAGACCGAAGTTTAGGCTCAGCGAAAGTCTCAGCGAAAGTCTAAGTCAAAAAGTGAAGTCGCCCAATGTTACTATTATTTCTGTTATCTAATATCGATCGCGTTGCCATGGTAACAGATTTTGATAAATTTTAAGACAAAATATGCTACATCTCGCTTTTATATGAAATACACACCGTATTTCGAAAATCGTTGCATAAATTGGAAAGTTTTCAGGGTCAAACAATTAAACTGCATTATTTAAATTTTATTGAGACCAACCTTCTTTGCCATGGTAATTTAATTTTGACAGACAACATACAGAAAATCTGAACAATGTAGCATCCATAGCAACGGATGCCACACAAAACTATAGCCACTGGTCTTATTTTATATCATAACTAAAATTTGGTACAGGTTTCATGTTAATATATTTGTTAAATAAGCTGTTGCTATGCAAAATCATTGCCATAGCAACCGTTACTATGTGAAACATACACCGCTAGATTCGCTGTAGTGAATAGCGTAGTAATAGGTCATCACAGCCATAATCGCTATCACATTAAAAGACGTAATACTTGTGTTATAGCCACACTAATTTTGTTGCTAAGGAGTTTTTGCTGCCATAGCAACAGAAAGTAACTAAAACTTTTATAAAAGATATCTTCAAGATTTATTTTGTATCAAACAGAATGTTCTCAGAGTTGGAAAGTTAAATGCCATTTATTTAAATTTTATTACAACCAACCCTGGTTGCCATGGTAACGAAATTTAGACAACATGCACAAAATTTAAATATTATGGTGTCCATAGCAACGGAGGCTACGCAAAACTATAACCACTGGTCTTACTTCATATGGTAACTAATGTTTGGTAATGGTTCCATGTCAATATATTTGCTGGATAAGTTGTTGCTATGCAAAATCATCGCCCATAGCAACCGTTGGTATGTGAAGCAAACGCCATTAGCTTTAGTGTAGTGAATTGCATAGGTATAAATTACCATCGCCATGATTTCTAAAACATTTAAATTTTAAACACTTAGTAATTGCGTTATAGCACACTTAGGTTGTTGCTAAAGGCTTTCTGCTACCGTAGGAACAGAAGGTCGCTGAAGGGCAGAAATTGCGTATTTCATCATTTTTGATATATTGTCACCAAATGTAACTGATTGTGCCAAAAAATCAATTTTAGTAAGCAAATTCGACGGGAGCTAATTTTTTCGACATGTCGACCCGCAAAATTGCGCGGAGGGGGTGTCGAGAAAGTTTTAATAAAAGCGCCCCCCTATCGGCATAAACAGAAACTAAAAGTGCCAGACTGAAGGAAATAAAAAATATTAAAAGTCACGAAGTCTTGTCTATATAAGTTTAAACAATTTTTAATATGAAACAATTTATAGGGTCTGGGGTCAATTTGACCCCGGCTTCCCGTTGAAGGGTTAAGTACGTATTTTTTCTGACTTTCTTGCAGCGCGGTTCGAGTGGCAGCCGAACGACCCAGAGATCGTGTCGGATGTGTTGTTCGCCATTGCCAATGTGCTGAGTATCGCGCGTACGACTTACCTCATGCCGGCGTTCGAGGTGCTCGGCCCGCTGCAGATCTCACTCGGTAGAATGATTGGTGACATCACACGTTTTCTCGTCCTCTTCTTCCTTGTACGTATCGACGTTCACTTTTACTTCCATTACGCGCCAGTCAAAAAAATGCAAAATTTACTGTCTGTATTTTTACAAAATATTGACCGTTTTTTGAAAGGAACTAATAAAACGGGAAAATAAGTATCAGGCTGTTTCGTCTCTTTAACGTTACCCAACAAGGACGTTTTGCCGATAGCCTAGGCGTCTCGCCCTCAAAAAATGCGGACGACGGGTAAGACGTATGGACGGCTGAGAAGACGTCGTCTTAGTTGTCTTTTCTGTCCGTTTTTCTCTGTTGTTTTCGTCGTCCGACCGTTTTCGCTGTCGTCCGCAATTTTTTTTGTGGCGAAACGTCCACTCAGGGGTTGAAACTTTTTGGAGCGAAACGTCAATGGGGCGAAGCGTTCGTAATTCCGCGTAACATACATGTCAACAACTGTATGAATTTACGATCACTACAAAAAAAACGACAAATATGCAACAAACTGAAGTTAGTAGCAGTTTTTTTAAAGCAAATTTCACCTGCTTTGAGTTACTGTGGATTTGTTGCTCAATATGTCGTTCAACAAACTGTAGGCCTAAGCTTAAAACAGATCGAAAGTCTACAAGTACAGTAAATCCACAACGAGCACGTTCATCCGCTGGAACTTGAAAGTCTTCGACAAATCGACAACAGATTAAAGTTGTGGAGTTTGGGTCTGAACGCGGTGTCTCATTAATTGCACCGCTGAGTGCAGTTTTAGTGAGGTTTCTAGCCTAGTGACATTAATATGGATTTATCGTGCCAGCCATGCTGAGTTTTTATCCCCGAGCGTCGTTCTCGGTATTAAGTTGACTGCTGCTGACAATCAGTGCGCGCAGGTCATTAGGTCATTATTTACCACCACTGATAGATGCAGGCTGTCTGTCTGTCTGTCTGCTCTGTGTGATAGGGGCCTAATCATAAGCTGGCCGGGCGGACGGGTATATGGACGGATGGCTAATGTGACAGTTGTGCTGAGCTGAGGACAGTGATTTGATGCTGGCCTTTGGCCGTCATTGCTCCGTCCCGGCACTAACTGACCACTGGCCACCCACGTTGAACATAACCATCGGCGGATGACAGAGTTGCAGATAGCCCGTGCTGGCCCTGTCCAATAGATCACACTCGCACTGTGCGTGTCGCATGCCAATAAATATTCACTGCGATGGGCACGTGCTATCAGTCGCTTGCTTGCCCGCCTGCAGTACTCCCACGCCGCAGTGTCATAACGCATTCCGCCCGTGTCAGCACAACTACTTTCTTAGTACGGCGCCCACACGGGAACGCTCGTCGATATTAGTCCCCGTGGACTCGCAATTCATGAATGAAAGATCACGTAAAGTTACGTGCGCCTGCGGAAAAATTCTGGAGAAGGGGGGGGGGTAAGATGCAAATCTTTTTCGTCGTTCTGTTTTATTTTCTGTCGACTCTTTATTTCGACCATTTAAAAAATTTATTTTTCTACGTTTTTAGAGATAGTAAGTTAGTAAGAGTAATAAACCTACATGTAGTTTACGTTTATGGATGGTCGCACTAGTCTGTATGGCAGCTTGTGTAGAAATGATATTTGAGGCCCAGCTGGCTTACGTATTTCTATATTCACCATGAAGAAGGTGCACCTTCTTTGCCTACGGCTATGTATGAATTATGAAATTAATGCAATATGCACATATTTTCTTGTTTTTTTACATAGCAAGTCTAGCATGTGGTACAGTTTCGAGGCAAATAAGGGATCAAAGTCTAGATCGCAAGGCGTAACAAAGCTCGATATCAATATGTTTGCAGCAAAGACAGTGCAAATAATGCAGTTCAGTGAAGTATGTACGAGTGGCCTTTTAATGAGCCTCTGCAAACTGATTTACTAATAACCAACGTGTTAAGTTTTTTGTACAGATCATAATAATGATGACCACGATGACATGATATGATGCTTTATAGATTGTAATACACTGTAGTATGTCTGCAGGTCGCAGTAAGCGTTGAGTGAATCTGCTGTTACAGGTACTGTTCGCATTCATGGTAGGCTTGCACAACCTTTACTGGTACTACGGTTCACAGACCTACAAGCAGGAGGGAACTGACAAACTCGTTCATACTTCCGAAGCTTTCCAAGGGTCTGTACACTGTGTCTATAACACAACTTGCTCTTAGCTAATATATTCGACTTTATTTACTACATATCACGGTAGCACTCATAAAAAACACACGCTCATACAGGGTGGGTCAAAAAATGGCACGTAGTTATTGATTCAAGTCTTAGAACTAGGGGGCAAGAATGCCTGAGTGGCCTAGCTGAGCTAGAATTGGGGTTTTAGTTTAAGCTCCTGTGAATGGTATTTCAGTTTAAGCTCTTGAGAATGGTATTAGTATTCTACTGTCGTTCTTCCTATGGAATGAATCCACTGATTTTGCTGCACCAGTAGAAAATAACATCTCTTAGTAAAGTTCAAAGATATTTTGAACGATACTTTTTTCATAGTTATTATGCTGCTGTCTGATAGGCCGCATTATGCGTCACGTCCGTCCGTCTGTTCGTCTGTCTGTCTCTTTATTGTTTGCTTTTTACGCATAAAAACAATACTAATGTTAACAATTTTTTTAAATTTTTAATTTAAAAGGTTAAAGTTTAAGGTGACCGGACGTCCTAACGAATATCTCGTGTAATAAGCTCTACTGGTTGTTTGTGTTCTAACGAAACACTGGAGTTCAATGAAGTCGTAAAATACTGCTACCGTCTATCGAATGATTTTAAAGCAGCAATTTCTGTAACACCGATTTTCTTTGGTTTTCGTTTGACATACATGTAACCACGTCTTGCCTTCGATGCGTGTAGGTTGCCGAGGACGTTGTATAGTTTATTTTGGTCGATGTTCGGCCTGGTTAACGTCAATAGCATCGAAATCAAATACCCGTCCAAGGAACACGGCAGCGAGTACGCGGTCAGCTTCCCGGGCGGTAACACTGCGACGTCAGTGGTCGAGGGAGTCGGCACGTTCCTGTTTGCGCTGTACCACGTCGCCATTATCATTGTTCTCATCAACATGCTTATTGCCATGATGAGCCATTCCTTCGAGTGCATACAGGTGCCCCTTACATCTCACGATACATAGGACATAGGCTACGTCTAACTTTGTTTTTTAGTTTCCGCCAACCGCTCCGAGTCGACAAATAGCACTTGACAGCGTTATACTGCACTGAATTGTGATGTTTATATGTGTTCGCTTCCAAGTTTTTCTTATGCGGACGTCCTGATAGGCCGTGTTTCGCAGATTCTGCCTATCCGTCTATCTGTTTGTTTCAGGTGAGCTTTTAGCTTAAAAACGTTAAAACGCACCAGAATTTTCCAAGCGTTGGAGTAATCAGTGTGCCAATTTTCAGCTATAAAGGTTATTGTTCCGTCACGTTGAGGGTGAGGGTTTTGCAGTGCAGTGGGCGAGTGCGCGTGTCACGCCTTGGCGGAGGCCGCATGTCATTCTGACATCTTCGCTTCTTTCAACCGTTTCATTTCAAGATAGTCGAAATGAGCTCGCTGTAAGATTATGAGCCGTGTGACGAAATTAGGCGGCGAATAAAAAGAGTAAATTTGCTCATTTGCGCGCCGGTATATCGTACGTGGCGGCGTTCAGTGATGAATGTTGTGCTGTAGACGGACTGCGACGTGGAGTGGAAGTTCGCTCGGACTGGACTGTGGATGAACTACATTGACGAGGGTGGCACGCTGCCCGTGCCGTTCAACATGATCCCGACGCCCAAGTCGTGTCGCTATCTGTGGCGCTGGTCACGCAGTCTGTGTCGAGAGTATATAGGCGCTGATGACAGCAGCGATCTCGTCGACAGCGAAGCCTGCAAAAGGAAAACCTTCATCCGGGTTTAACAGCTGCGCTTCTCCTCTCATTATTATAACTATCACGTTTTACTTATTGTGGTGATGCTATTCGTGTAGCTTTTGGAGTTTAATTTTCAGTCAAAACTCGTTTTGTTCGGCAGTAGCTAACAGTATACTTTTGCATTTTGTAGCGTTTTGTGTCGTCCATTCCATAGTTTCGTGGCGGTAACAGTTACGCACTTAAACGAAACCACCAAAATGAATGTATAGGCCTAATAGCAGGTAGAGAAGCACGTAAGCACGGAAAAGAATCCATTATTAGCTGTGATATAATAAATGATAATGATTATTATAGTGGGCATTAATCTTTGTACTTGATATTATCACTATATTAATGCATTAATGTGCTAAACTTGTTGACAGAAACGGCGAGAGAAGGTATGTCAGAACATGCACATTGAGACGCCCAACAACTCTTATGCCGACATACTGCAAAGACTTGTGCGACGATATCTGTTCAAACTCGAACGACAGAAAGAAGAAGGTAATATACACTAACATTTCCTAACCGTGGCGAATGGCGATATTTGTCGTCGAGTGTTGAAGAACAACGTCCGAGGTTTAAGTCTCGCTGTGTGAATATGTAGAATCCATGACGTTGCAGTACGTGCTACGAGTACGGTACTTAATCTACGCTATGTCCGGAAAAAATAGTAACCCCTTAGACATCGGACAACAGAAATGTCAAATCTAAACGAATCTAAATAAAATTTCGCACGCTTAATCTCTAATAAATTGCTGAGGCGATCATTAAATTTTGTTGAAAAATATTATTTTTAACGGAGTTATGAATTGTTGAATATTGATAACGAAATATCTTCGTTACCAATATGGCATTACATAAATAAACCCCTCTGTAGTCTGTACATTTGCGTAACTCTAACAAACAACATTTGATTCTAGCAAAATTTTACACCAACAATGCACCATGTATTGGCAATTAAACTGTTAAATTTCAGTTAAATTTTCCAACGCAAACATTACTTACAGGCTTTTGTGAGATTCCCCCAAAAGTGAAGTGTCCAGTATTAAGCAACCGCACGAACAGTTTGTTTAATCTTGACAGTGTCCACTGCTTGCAGGAAAATTTTGCATTAAAATTTTTAGCACCATACCCTTTATATTGTTTTAACAGTTTAATTAAAACACGATCGTCTGCAGAAAATACCATTTTGTTATTGTTTACGTTAATCGCGTTAACAAACGTCACTTATGATCCCGCGACTGCGGTGGGTAATTGAGATATTTGTTATCGATTTAACAATTAAAAACTTCGTTAAGAAACAATATTTTTCAACAAAATTTGGTGATCGTTTTAGCAATTTATTGCGAATTAGGTGTTTGAAATTTTATTTTGATTTTTACAGATTTGGCATTTTTATTGTACATTGTCTAGGGGTTTACTTTTTTCTGGACACAGTGTAGATACGTCGGAGCTACAGACAGTTGTGAAAAAGTTAGGGGCACAGGTAGATATTCGCTGTCGGTGTGGTCACAATAGTTTAGCCACGTTATGACGTATTAAGATATACACTATACAATTATACCATGAGTTATACACACGACTCTATCTCAATATAATGTTTAACTTTTCCTGTTTTGTTGTGGTCAGCTAAACGACAAAAATGACATCCGAACCCGAAGAGTATTGCTGCAGCTGTTCCATAAAACATTAACTTATGGATAACTTACACCAGTCTGAAGTAAGAAAGTAACTGAGCGGTTAAACGAAAAAGCGAAACAGAAATTAGCAGTTGTAATAAGAATGCTGGTGGCAGTAGTGGCAGTAGTGAGTGAAAGTCTACAGACTGAAGACGTCTTATTGTGTCTGTCTAGGCAAAGACGCCGTTGGTGTCGGCGGTGAAAGCGTTTTCTCCGGCACGACGTTAAGCACCGAAGCCAACGAAGCCGCACATTCAGGTTTGCTATATATGCATCTTTATTCACCATGAAAGGTAGCAAACAAATACAAATAAAAGAAAAACTTAACTATACAAAGTCTACTGTTCGATTGCATTTCGCACTCACTGACCATCCCGCTGGCGCTGCTTTGTTGCTTAGTACTACACATTTCAATCTTTTTTTCTTGAGAAGCAGCTGGAGCTATTATTTATACGTAAAATAAAGTTAAAAATTTGAAAGATCAAGATAGTGCAGAACGAAATTAATTAGGTAATTGACTGCAAAAATGAACGTAGCTTGTGGACGTGAACTTGAGCAGTTGTTTGATTTCAAGCAGTCACAGATCGAGACAAGGTGATAATGAATGTGAAGCAGATTTTGAACTTAAACGAGCTTATCAGCAATTACGGTGGCCACCGTGTACAAATCACGTCATCGTTGATATAATCGCCAGTTTTTGTATATTATAGTTTGTTAGTTGTGTCGCAGCAGATATGAAAGAAATCGCAAGTCCTCCGGGCTACAAATGTCTGACGTCGGGCGTTCGGCAAGGAGCGACAGCTGGCGACCCAGAGTCCACTACCACCGGACCCGCTGGATCCGCCGTTGCTCCAGCTTCCAATCTCCGTCGTCGGATGTCGATCAGGGCGACTGGCGTGCGTCCTCGTCGGTCGACGTCTTCAGTGACTCAGTCGGGTGGTGCAGGCGGCGGTCTCAGCTCACCAGCTGTGTCCGGCGGCGCCGCACAGATCCAACTGTTGTCCATCCCGCAGCTGGACGCGATCCAGCGAACTCTGCGGATTTTAGACGTGCGGCTGCAACACGTGCAGAGCAACGCGCGTGATGACGAAAGGACTCGTTCCGACATCGAACACATTCGCCGACTTATGTCCGAGAACCAGAACGCCCTGGCGACCGTCATCACGGTGTTGTCGTCGATCCAAGAAGAAGTTCGACGACTCAGTATCACCGTACACAAACAGCAGACGTCGGTGCTACAGATTCAGCCGCCTCCGAGCGGCAGCGGCGCCGGCGCTGGGTCCAAAACTGTGTCGGCCGTTAAGGACAGTCACAGACAGCGAGGGGCACTCTGGGCACGGGCGAGGGCGGCTGTAGACAAGACGGCGGCAGTTGATAGTCACAGACAGCGCGGTTCAATATCACACGTGCCGGCGCCACTGACGTCAGCGACGACGTCAACATCGACGTCAAAAGCAACTGCTTCCGGTCCAACTCCCGCCTCCGCTTCCACGTCCGGTCAACCGTCGACGACGGTGGTACTTGGCTCTGGAGTGGAGTCGTCTCCTCTGTGATAACAGACCGTCAACTATGTCGATAACTAGAAATATATGTCGGCCCAGTACCGACATACTGTGCGGCCGTCCGCTTATTTAAACTTTGCACTGCACCACAAGAATGACCTTTGACTTCTAAAGCTGAAAACTGCACACCGTTTATTTATACTTTGAGAAATGTTTACATTTATTTGGTCTTTTAGCTTTGCTTTTTTCGAGTTAGGAGTTTTTACGAGACGGACATACAGGGTGGCCCAAAAAAAACGAGGCCACTCTGTTATATAGCTTCTAACTTCAGAAACACTGCTTAGATCTACACGATTTTTTGCAGAAATCAAGGTCGTTTCATTTTCAACACGAAAACATAAGTTATTGAATTTAATTATGTGCAACAGTGGCGCCACCTGGCGAATACGAGTCATATTGCTTCAAATAGCGATCGGTAATAGTTCATGACGCTTAATAACAGAACAAAATGCACATAAAATTACAACCACATTGTAACACTT
>Ga0209671_1005414_pt1 | contig 12915 bp, 10 predicted proteins | sample WorMetHERISLAND2_2_FD_187401 | JGI IMG/M metagenome (GOLD analysis project Ga0209671, IMG submission 187401) | Marine gutless worms symbiont microbial communities from Max Planck institute for Marine Microbiology, Germany - Olavius geniculatus... | ecosystem: Host-associated > Annelida >... | reverse complement strand
CTTCAGGGGGGGATGGAAGGCCCTGGTGTTGCGTGTGGTTGCAGAAGTCGAAAGATGAAGCGACAGACAAGCAGCCGGACGTACAAGTACAGGAGCTGACGATCATAGAGAGGGACGCATGCAATAACATCACAGACACCAGTGTCACAGACATAGACTCTAGCTGCACCGAGTGTGTCCAGAATTTGTCATCACAGGGCTCAGACCAGAATCACGTTCTTGAAACCTCTTAAGAATTTTCCTAAGATGTTTTTCCAGAATAACCTACATGCCTTCTTTCCTAGGTTTTCCTAAGTAAGAAAAGAAGTCTTCCTGCAATCTTCCTACATAGGATGGTAATTCACTGGAATAGAAGCTTACAAGTCATATATTTTTATGACGTGTAGGCAGCGTATTTTTATAATCAAGTTTTATCCTTTTCTGTTCTGTTGCATGTGCCATGATACACCAGTTTGCTAAAACTTATCATATTGTTAACAGGTACTTATTATGTCTCCGTTTAACAGCTATGTTATTGTTATTAGGTGCAGGGGTGTAGTTTGGCAGCCCGGGTGCACCATACCCACTTTTTATGGGGAAGGGACCGGTAGGAATGTGCTCCCCTACTGTTTTACAAAAAAGAATAATTTCATTTTCTACTAGTTACAAATTTACATTAACTTTCAGCGTAGCATAGTAATTTTATAGTATTTTTACGACCACACAAAATAAAGTGCAAAGTATGCAAACATCAAAGCAAGATTTGGCTGTATGCTACGGTATTCCGCTCCGTTTTTTTCGGTCTACACCCCTGATTACGCGCTATAGACTTTTTGCTCAACTGGCTGCTCTTAGCTGTTATTCATTTGAGCCTATAGTATAATATACAACTTACAAGTGCCTTAATATAATGAGTAACAAATACAAACGCCGAGTTCATGATTTTGATTAGTTTATTAATTGATTGGCTGAATGTCTTAAAAATACCCCCAATCACAAGTATAACATAATTAACATTTCACGAGCACCATCGATGACAGTCGCAACGTCATAAAAACGCCCTAAAAATCTTACAGGCTCAGCAGTGACACCCAGAATTTCATAGTGGAGCAGTCCCAAGTGTTGGGTATGCCCTGGGTAAATTTTCAAAATTTAATTGGTGCACTTTGGCGGAGAACCTGTGGTTATCCAGTTTCCACTTTGATGAATAATTCTTTGTCAGAACCACGGGGAATGCCAGGCCGCCTAGACACCCTTGGCCCCGAGAACAGTCCACATGAAAACCCTCAGCGCCACTGAAGTTCAGCTGCTGAAATATGCGGTAGGGCTGAGACACCCAGGCACTCAGTTTCATTGGGAAAACCTAAGAAAGCACCGGAATAATCCACTCCCAACTCAACCTAATTTTAGTTTCTTGACTATTCCACTAATAATGAAACGTTTTCATTAGGCTACAGTGAAGCAACTAAAACTTTAAACCTATGAATTCGCATTGCATATTACGGATATTTACTGCACGTGGACATTAGTAGTGCTCATTATAATAAATTAATCAAAACTCATAGAAACACCAAAATCGATCAAGTTGGGCCTTTTTAAAAAAGGGTTTAGCCCAAAAACCCAAAACCAAATATAACCCACTAGTTGATTGGCTTGAAAAAAAACCGTTTTTTCAACCCTGATCCTTGCTGCTGCTGCTTCCGGTGTGAAACTGTTTGAAGTTCTCATAAACATCGCTGAAAGATCATTTTTCAAAAAGCCAGGGTTTAACTCAAAATACCCAAAACTCTGTGGTTGGATCGGCTTTATAAAACCTGGGATTTTTTCAACCCCGATCCTCGCCGCCGCCGCCGCTACCAGTTCGAAGCTGTTCAAAGTTCTTGTAAGCATCGCTGAGGGCACGTGCACGGCGCCAATGCTGACGCAGTCGACCGTCGGTCCCGGCACAGAAGCGCCGGACATCAGACAGCATGCGGTCCTGTAACATCTCGATCTCATCGCCGGTCACCATGTTGCGCCAGCGCTTGTTCAGCATGAAGTTCCACGCCCACAGGAAGCCCGGCGGCAGCCGGTCCGACACGTCGCCCAGCCCCAGGAACTGACACAGTAACACACAGCACTGTTCTATTAATAAATGTGACAAACGCACAGTAGCAGTGGCAGTCACCAGCAATACAACAAGTGACCAGGTAGCAACAATAATTTCTGGAGGCAACTACGTATTATAAAATCCAAAAGACATCTAGGCCTAACTATAAAACAACTGCTTGTGGAGTTTAGTACTGCATAAAGCTAACGCAAAATCATGACCTCGTTCACCTAATTTTTCAAAACGCTGAGCATAGGATTTCAGCACTCACTCAGCAGTTAATGGAAGCAGCGGCTAGATTTCTTCATATTGTGAAATGGGTCAATAGAGCATGCATTACTAATATCATTGAAAGGGTACTAAATGAAAGCGGCGTTGTGGGTCAAAAAAGTAGGTTAAGCAGAAAGTTGCAATTTTCTTAGAGATACCGCAAATTTTTGACAAAAGAAATTATGCTGCTCAAAATTCCAATATCGCCCCTAAATTACTGAAAAATGGTTTTTAACAGCCGCACATTTACATTTCTGGACCATAATTTTCAGCCAGAAAGATTTTCCAACAGCGAAAAATTTAGAGTGGGCAACTGCATCCTCTGCCCCCTCCCCTTGCCACAACATCGATGAATTCATTGAAGGATATTGGCTGAATAATACGCTCGTATATTATGGTAACCAAACCTGACACTGGCGGATGATGTAGTCGCGGTAGAAGTGCTTATCGCTGCTACCCCTAGTCTGCTGCTGCTGCTGTTCGAGGGCTCCCAGCTGCGGCACTGTGACCAGCATGCCGCCGGTGCAGTGGATGAACTGAGGCCACTCGGAAGCCGAGACCCCGGCCACACTGCCCGCGGTTGGTGGATGATCGCGGATGAAGCCGAACAGGTCGAGGATGCTGAACAGCAGCAGCTGCAGCCGGCCAGGTCCAGACTCCGCCGGGAATTCGTCGAACGGACCTCGTCCTAAACATCGACCAAAAACCACCACCGGTTTACATGTTTTCGGTCCAATGGCGCCAAAAATGACATCTTGCGCTCGGCCGATACCGAAATGAAAACGAAACTTGGCAATCATTTCAGGCCAAAAAACGAAACCAAAAACGAAAAATCATTTTCGGCGGCCGTAAAAAACCACCAGAAATTAGAAAATTTGAAAGCTGAAAACATAATGTAAAAAACGTTAAGCCCTTCCCGCGCCATAAGGCTCATAGGGCGCGCTGATCTCAGTTTCCTTAGCCCTCAGCCAGACACCAGTTTACACTGCCAGACCACGGATACGAGGCTAGTGCATAGCGCGGTGTGCCTGCTTACGTCCCAGCTTTCGCCGGGACGCCTACCCACTTATACGCTGCGCCTATCCACGAACGGATGGCCACCGCCAGGCTAAGTTGCCGAAATTGGGTCGGTCTTTACCTGGTACCCCGTCGGTGTCGTCGTCGCGCAGACAGTCGAGGTTGATCGGTACAAAAATGGGTGCTCGGAGTGGGTCGGCGTTCGGCATGGCCGGCAGGACGAATGGGTCGTGAGGCACGGGCAGGAAGTGCAGACCGTTGCTCTGAGCCTTGCGGGACCAGGTCGCTATGAGGTCACCGAGGATTGGACCGGCAGCCGCCAGCCACTCGACCGTCAGCTCGAACGCAGTGTCCGGGTTGAACGTGGAGTGGTAGCGCGCTGTGCCCCAGACTTCACGACTACTCACCCGACCAGGGTCCACGTCTACCGACACCTAAGAACAACAGCATATTAGCCGACCGTCATATACTAATGACCAATCGACGCCGACGTGACTCAAATCAACTCTGCTCAGCCAGGCTAGCAAACAACGCGTGGTCTGTGAACAACCGCGTGACGTCACAATGCTAATGACGTCATTGCATTGTCGCCCACACTCACGACAGTTGAGTTAATTTGAGGTGCGTCGTAGGTGTGAATTGGCCACAACGATCGCGCCCATGGCACAAACTGTCTGTTTGTCGGTGTGTAACGCATGTATTGTGTTAAACCGTACGTCGTAAGGGGTCGGTGATGGTATACTGTTGCATAGAGCAATGACGAGTTCCCATAGGCTACCAACAGCAACCATGCAGCGGTTTGGCCGCAATTTTGAATGCAAAGTTGCCGCCTGCAGCCATATCATATCGTATTTTAGCGTTGGTTCAAGCGTTCAATATAGCAGCGTCAGCGTAGCGTGTATAATACTGTAGTCACTCTGGAAAGACACTTTCTTTCTGTGACTGGAAGTCAAACGCTGGCCTTCAAATATAGGCGATACGGTCGGCCCATCCTAGTGATAGCTGGGCTTCTTGTTTGATCAGCTCACACATCCTGGTAATTGTCTTGCACATATGATACTATCGATACGTGATCTGTCTAACTATACTTGTATGTATCTGCGCCATGAGAACTCTCCAAAACAAACAAATCGTTCTGTGCACGAAATCGTTTTTAACGTATCGTTTGTACACTAATGTAGGCATAACTGCATGTGCGTTTTTCTTATTTTTACCTATGGATTTTAAGTTAATCTAGCAACACATAATAAAGATGTATTCATTCACTCACCTCCTTGCCCCGACACTTGGAGTGGTAGGCGGAGGTCTCGGAGGGTCTGACGGGCGGCGGACCTTCACTGAACATCTCAATACAAGCCGGCATCGACCGGTAACTGCTGTGACTGATCGCCACCTCACACCAGTCCCACTCGAAGTCCTGGTCCTCGGTGTATCCGAGCGGCAGCACGCTGTTGCTGGAGGACTCCGCCTGACGCCCGCCGCCGGCGCTGAGGACCACGAAGTAGAGGTAAAAGCCGTAGATGAACGGAAGATCCTTGTTGCCGCTGGCATGTCGGATACACCCATCCTGTACTAGCTGGTGCATGTACTCTATCGCTGTCCCGAGACTGTCGACGCCCTCGACCGCACGGATGGCCCACAGCGCCCCCTCGGCCGAGATGAACGAGCACTCGGGCAGCTGGTGACACCACGAGCCCGGCTGAGTCTCGACGAAGCTGAGTCCTTCGACCGGATCGGTCAGACAGCGGACCACATCTGCACGGTCCGACCGCAGCGTCAGCCCCTTGCGGCTGCGGCGCGGATCCCAGTTTGCCAGCCGCCACTCGATCCATGAATCCCAGCCGAGTTCCACCTCGCGGACCGCCCGCACCACCCTCTCGTCCAGCTCCCCGGGGTCGATCTCTGACAGGCTGGCCAGCGACTCGGGAATCAGCGGTTCCTCGGAGTTCTCGATGGTCCGGTCGGCCATCGGGTTGCGCATGATGTGGGCCGGGGACGCTGACGGCAGGAACTCCGGGTGGTTGTCGACCACGGCGTTGAAGAAGATACTGAGCGGATCTCGGGTGGCGGCTAAGTAGACGAGGTTCATGAGAGAGTCGCAACGACTGTAGCTGTTGGTCGACACTCGCTTCAGTTTGTTCTCGGTTTCGAGGAATCTCATAAGAGCCTCTATGAGCAAGACGTGGTTGTACTGGTTGCGAAAGCCAAACACATCGCACCGGTCGTACATCGACGAGCCGGCCTGCAGGCGCCGCGAACCACTCAGATCCAGATGAATCAGACAGAACCTTAAACGCACGTACAGAGCGACGTAACTGAACTAAACTGAACTGGCGTGGTTTAGTTTTTGACGAACTGACCAATGGACCAATGCATTACAACAGGCACAGTGTAACGGCGTCACGGCATCAGTGACTACGTGACTACGCGCACGTACGTGTCAACCAATGACAAATGGGCTTTCCTTGCTCGCTCATTGGTCAGTTCGTCAAAAACTAAACCGTATATCAGTTCAGTTCAGTTCAGTTACGTCACTGTATGTGCCTTAACAATCAGTCATAAACAACGTTCTCATTTAGTCATTATCATTAGTACAATTCAGTATCACAATACAAAACAATACACACGCACTATACAGCGCAGAGGCGCAAAAAGTCTCTAATGCGCTGAGCGCCGAGATTAGGATGGTTGGTATACTGGCTGTAAACTTTAGAAAAATAAGTAAATGAGAAGTTTATTGATGCATGTGGAACTCGCACGCTTTCAGCAATAAAACACAATCAATTCATCAAAACACAGCACCACGTGTGGCAAAAAAATCAGAGTGCACAAATAAATCTATCGTTCTTATACATGTATCTATCGCAAAGCACAGCGCAGCGCGTCATAGAGCTGCAATGCGTCAGCTATCTATCACTATCGCTCGTAACACAACGCAATGCAATGCACAACCGCAGAAAATATAAGCCGTTATATAAGAAGTGTACACAGTGAAGATTTCGTAATCGTAGCTTGCACCGTTTTGATAGGGTTCAGGGCGTTACAGACAGACGGACGGACGGACAGACAAACACCCAGGCCATAGCTAAGACGCGCGAACATTCTGCTGTCGCGCGTAAAAAGCAGCAGACGGCGAACCTTGAGCGCCAGTACTTGAGTGACTCCTGTAGACGGAACGTGCGGTCCTCGCCTCGCGTGCTTAGGTACTGATCGACGTAGTTCCACCTGTACAACTCAAGCGGCTCACAGGTGAACTGAGTGCAGGATGCGTCGAAGCCGGTCGGTGAGTCGGGCACACGGAACCTATACGTGTATTTGTACGAGGTACGTGGAAACGGATGTCGCGGCGAGTAGCTCTTGACCCGGATGACAGGCTCGCTTAGACTCAGAATGTGGAAAACTCGTCCGACGCTCAGAACAATTTCCTTCGACACCGAACCCGACTCCCCACCTGCATCCAGCGTAACTACAGTGTTATTCAGACACTTTAGTATTCAGGTCAACTCAGCCTCCTACCCTCAGCGGAACGGAAATGAGCAGTAGCTTACAAGCCACAGCGTCAACGCCTAGTGTGACTATTTGGGGCGGTGGCATGCCTGCTAGCTGCAAACTGTCACCGTGAGTCAAATTGTTTGCTGCCGCAGGCAGTGGATGGCCGCATAATGTGAAGTACTTAACTACAGATCGGAAGAGGTTGAATAGTTAAAATGGTCCTTAAATGGTATAGCTCTTTATGGGAAACATCACAGAGCTACGGAGCATCACCTGCCATATGGGATTACACAGCGCAACCTGCCACCCCAAAAATTACACAAGTGAACACGCCCCGCCATGACTCCAGCTATAGACAGGCAGATACTCGATTTACCTATCCCAAAAAGATGGAAGGCTAAGTTAGTGTTGGTTATATATCGAGATGGTTTACCTGTCCGCAGACAGTCACCCATCCAAATACTAACCACTTGACAGCAATGTGACTGGAAGTCGAGCGAACGATGTCGCGATCGCAAGTCCAACGTCCCGACAGTTGCACTACCTGTGAGTTTGCGTGATGACTGGACACCACCGACGGAGGTCGCCGATGTCATGGCTGCATTTGTAGAACTAGTGGGTGGCGGCTTGGACGGCAGCACGATCTGGAAGTTCTGCGCCAGCCTCTGAACCAGCATCTGATTGTAGACCAGGGCTGCCGTAATCTTCTCACGGTCCGGGCTGATGTTGAGATCTGCGCACATGTCCTCCGGCAGCAGCGTGTACTCGGACGTCACGTAGTCGTTCTCCAGGCTGCGCCGGTCCGGGAAGAAGTCGGTCGTGAGGGGGAGAGATGGCGGATAGGCTAGCGACTTCCAGTCCATGGTGGATTGCGGCTGGGCCGACCATTCCCGGTCGATGCTCGACGTGCCCCAGTTCACGGTGCCCCCTCCCTCGCTGTCGCACATAGAGTACCGCGACCGATGCCCGGCGCCGTTCAGGTAGAATCCTCCGACGGACGATGACAGAGATCCGACCACCGGGTTGGGCATGCTCGACGTACTGTCCGTTCGGCCCATCATCATGGCCGACGTGCGTGCTGGAAGCCCGGTGGCAGGGTCACGGTGTTCGAGGGGCGAGCCGGCCATCGTCCGCCGCAGTGCTCCACCGCTAGCGTCACTGCTCTCCGAGATCTTCCGGGTGGTCGATCTCCTGGAATGACGTGCCCTAAGCTCACTGCCTAGGAGCAGGGAGTCCTTCGGAGTCACCGGCGACGTCCCGAATCCGTCGGCCGATCCTACCTCTCCGCGCCTGCAGCGACCGCCGTATGTCTGGACGGAGGACTTTGAAGCTCTGCCACCAGTCATGAAGGCATGCGACCATCGACGCTGGTTAGCCGTCACCTTAAAGTGCAGACGCTGCGGTGAGAAAGGGTTAATGAGCGGGAGTCCCAGTGCCACCGGATCGCTGCGACGGTGGGCCGTTGGTGTGCCGACACTGCCGATGATCGAATCCACATCCACCTTGTTCTCGCTTCCGGCGTACGACGAAGATAGGAAGATCTTCGACAGAGCTGCAAGATCTGCAGGTTTGCTGAAACACAAATGACGCAACAGTTGCACCAGCAAATATGATATTTATGCATAGGTAACACGCTCAACCAATGCCGTACAAGCAGCCCAGCTGATGCTAGGGAATGCCGACTGTACCGCCTATGTCCGAAGGCCAGCGCCCGACTTCCGGTCGCGAAGAAAGAGCAATTAGCCTGAGGTAACTATAGTTCCATAGGCGCTACGTTAACGCTGCTCTGAAACGCTACAATCAACGCTAATATAATAGACGTTATGCACGATCATCTCGTCAGGCATTATCTCGTCATCATCATCATCGACAACCGTGGGCTCAATGCCCGTTGGTGTCTGAAAATGTATTGGCATCAGATTTCATTCGTGTTGTTACTTTATGGTCAGCGCATCGACACTCATCTGACCAGATTATCTCGTACTAATTATAAATAAATTACAGACCATTTGGGAGAATGGCGGTTTGTAAGTAGAGCCGGCTTGGTACACAGGGCAGCTGTAAGGCATTTTACTTGCTGAAACAGTTTTCCGGTAAGATGTACCCGCCTACCCGGTACTGTTTAGAGACGACAGACAACCTTCAGTTGGCCAAAAAATACACATGCAGCCACAATGTATAATGTGACGTGTAAATTCTACGGCTGTGAAACTGGTAACTATGCTAATGCCCTGTAAAAATTGAAATCTGTAGCAAAACCTGTTGCAGTGGCTGGCGATAGTTTCAATGGTATTTGGCGTGATTGGTGGACAACGTCGACGACGTCGTAAGTTCGTGGTCTTCTTGTTCTGCAGAGCTCGAACGTGCGTCAACGGCGGACGAAACGTCTTTTCATCATACTCGACAAAATCAACCAGCGACAGAGCTTCGTTTGGAAGAAACGGGGGAATAACGTCATCAACTGGTAACGCTGTGGCCACTTTCGGATTAAGCGGACCGTCACACCAGGGTGCGAAAGAGCCAAGGATCTGTGTCTCCATTTGTTCCCGATAAGTGTAGTAGCTGTAGTTGATCCAGTGCGGGATGTTGTAGTCGTTACTGCAGCCGTCGGCCTGGGTGAATATAAACAGTGGGATGGCCTGCTCTGGCTGTGCTGCCATACAAACCACATTGCTGCTGCTGCCGCAGTCGATGGTTCGCTGTCGCGTGATGTTTGCCAGAGATCGATCAACTTCAAAGACGCCAGCTCCAGGAGTCAACACGATAGACAACTTGCCGGTGCGATCAAAGCTGCGGTCAACGTAGTACTTGTCGAACAGGTTCAGTCCCATGTTGAGAACTTCGAGGACGTTGCCTTCAGCAGCGGTGGAGTTCCATGCACGTGGGGTCCGGTGGGAAATGGTGGAAGCTTTCTCTCGCGGAGGTGGTCGAATTCCTCTCGCTGCCGACACCTTCCACGGCTGCTGCTCCTCTTTGCTGGTCTGATCAGCCAATTCGTCCTGCTCGTGGTAACAAACCACTGACCTCTCGTACTGTTCAAAAAGCGTGTGAAGAAAGTTAAGAATCAGCGACTTGGTCCAGTCGTCGCAGCGCTCGTTCTGCAGCACCACGTGGTAGAAGTCTTCGTAGAACCGACCATGCCGGTCCTTCCGCACACACTGGCGCATCGACTCTGGAAACTCATCCAACGAGCGAGCATCGTAGAACGACCGCGAGAACAACGTCAGCGTCAGATCATGGTTGCAGTTCTTCTCGGTCCACAGCCGGAAGAGATCCTCGAGAAATGCAACGGTCTTCTCAAAGTGGAGGTAACCGTAGCGGTCAAACCACCACATCTCAGCACTCATCTGAATGAAGATGTTGACCTGCGACGTCAGCGACCGGAAAGCAAACAGCGTGTCGGGAACGACGCAGCCACAGGTTATTCGTTCGCCGTCAGACCAGAGCTCGGCAATCACTGCATACTGATGCTGGAAGCATTGAATGCGCTGTGCACGGTACATGCAGCTGCCCAGCAGCAGCTTACGAATGTCCCACATGTCTGCACGACCCCAGTACTGCTCTTTGAATGTTATCTACAAACACAATCATCAGGCTCTGTATTAATATTGTTGTCGTTGTTGTTGTTACATCAATCAAACCACCAATGTAAAATTTAAAAACAAACTAAATGAATTAAATAAACAGATAACTAGAAGGCGATCTTAGAGTACATATCTCCAACAAGTAAAGTTATTTAAATAACTCTGCTGCTGCCACTACTAGTAATAGTTTTTGTAGTACTAACAGCAACCACTACCATTACCTCACTACCACCACCAGGAGGGAAGAAAGCGAAAGGCCATGCCAGCCACACCCCTCAAGATGCCAAAGTCGCCTTTTGTATTGCCTTGGCAATGCAGTGCACTATTAATCTGTGCAGTAAAACCAACAAAATTTATCACTGCTCCATGCATTTTTAAGGCTTTTTCATGCCCCAAAAAATTTGCTGCCAAGGTTCCGCTCTGAACAGGCTCTCCCCACCTCTGCTAGCAGCTTTCAACTTTGACTCTGCACCGTTTGGGTCTCAGTCCTCACTTTGTGACTCCAATTTCCGTAAATGTAAGTATGTAAATGTAAGTAATAATAAGCAATAAATGCAATAAATAATACTCTTTATTACATGCAAGTCAATCTTCCTGGCAGTCATACATTCCAGATATATTTTCTACTGTTTTTACACGACAGAGCTAGCATAGCTAACTATAGCTCGTATTAGCTATGGTAAAGCTGTCTGTCTGTCCATCTGTCCTGGTGTCATGTCCCAGTACCGTTTTAAGCCCAGGTGAAATAAAGATTTCTGGTTTTCACAGTTCACTGTATGATAGACTAGAGTGTCTAATATTATGTGACAAATTTTCATGCTGCTGGGTAAAGGAGTACCCCTAGAATGAGGGGCAGAAAAAGAGGCACACCCCTAAAAGATGTTATTTTACCGCTATTGGCTTGTCTAGTGGTAAAATGGTTGCAGATAGACACAGACATGCTGCTTATTATAACAAGCACTGGCAACGAGCTTTTTAGGGCTGTGAACATCAATGACCTTGAATGACCTTGAACGCCCATAATAGGGGGTTTTAGTAATTTTTTTTCCAATTTTGGGCTGAAACACACATTTCAACAGTGAATTGCGCCAAAATGGCTGGAGACAGACCAAAATAACCGGCATATGAAATGTTCAGCAGTGAATGCAGATTTTAGCAGTCCAAGTGATAATCCCCTACTTTCAACGAGGCCTGCACACTCGGGTGTCAAACATGGGTACCCCCCTAAAAAGTGGTTATTTTTTTGCTATTGGCTTGTCTACCGTGAAAACGCTTGCAGATAGGCACTGCCATGCTGCTTGTCATAACAAGCACTGGTGACAGGCTGTTATGTGCTATCAACATCGATGACCTTAAATGACCTTAAACTCCAAAAATATGGGTTTAAGTGATGTTTAGGCAATTTCCGACTGCAGAACAGTGAACTGAGACAAAATGGGCGGACACTAGACATAGACCAAGACAACTTGTGAACAGTAACTGCTATAGGCTCTCGCATATCTCATAAGCATTAGCATGTTCACCTGTGTCGGTTGGTACCACCTCCTTAACCCCAGCAGGCTGGTACTTGATTTACTTATCCCAGAGGGATGGAAGGCTGAGTGATCCCATACAAAAAGTAATAATGCTCCATAGCTCTTAAGGAAACCTGAAATAATTCCACTAAAATGGCAAGCCCGTCAGAGAATCACAGCAGTAAGAAATATAGACAACCTTTAACCTTTAAACACACCTCAATCAGGGTTATTGCAACATCTGATGGAGAGACAACTCGGACGTAGACGTCCTTGTGTGTCTTCATGGAGAAGCTCTTAACCAGGTTACTGGACAGACTGATCGTGTCCTTGGGTTGCTGAACATCATCTCGAAGCACATGAACCTGGACCAGAAGACGACTCTTTAATGTGTCTGGGTGGTAGACCTCAAGCACGCTGCTGACCGCTGCATCCGGCAAGTCCTTGGGATTAAACACAACATCATACTCGCTGCCTGTAGCCGAAAGAGGCAGAAGCTTGAACAGTTTTGCCATCTGCAACAAAACAAAAATAGTCGCAGTTTAAATCACATGCTACACCTCAGTGCACAAATCACGTGTCGCTGGCTGGACGACAAAAACACATATTCTGTAAAAAACATGAGACAAATTCATCATCATCATCATCATTGTTGTCGTCGTCATCATCGTTATATAATCATTTAATGTAAAGATGACAGATGCAATTTTCAACAATGCAAGCACAAGATACATTTAGAAGTATGTAAATGAAAAATGCCTCATAGTTTGTCTAAAATCTAAAAAAAAACTTCAACAAAACTTACTTTAAAAAAACTATTGTTACAGACAGAACAAACGGGTGGATGCATGGTTAAAAACATTGAAAACAGACAACCAATAATTTTCAAAAGCTCACATCTTGGACAGAAAACCTAATATAATTCCACCAAAATGTCAAGTGCAACAGAAAATCATAAAAACAGATATAT
>Ga0209671_1005412_pt1 | contig 12916 bp, 8 predicted proteins | sample WorMetHERISLAND2_2_FD_187401 | JGI IMG/M metagenome (GOLD analysis project Ga0209671, IMG submission 187401) | Marine gutless worms symbiont microbial communities from Max Planck institute for Marine Microbiology, Germany - Olavius geniculatus... | ecosystem: Host-associated > Annelida >... | reverse complement strand
TCGTAATACCACCCAAGATGTCACACAGCCAGGAAACAGCAGCTGCAGTGCAGCGAACTTGCTCGCGATTACATGTCGCACACGGTCGTATCAGGTTCAGCGTAAATTGCTTGCGTCATTGCATTACGTCACTCGCCACACGCCGTGCTCGTGGACTACTCCATAATAGCAATACGGACTCGACAGTAAACTAATTCGTGCAGTGACGTAGACACGGGTAAGGGACTGAGCAGGGAAGGGGGTTGATTCAAACAAAAAGCCCAGATGTCGCCAGAGTGAGCCGACAGTACCGCCTATGTCCGAAATTCAGCGTTCGACTTATACGGTCGCGAAGAGAAAGCGATTTCTCAGAGGTGACTATAGTTGTTCCATACACGCTATGTTAACGCTGCTATCGAACGTTACAATCGACGCAAGGATGCGGAAATTCGGCGCACGTACGTAATAAGGTGTTTACACGATCGAGCAAACATCGAGTTGGCTCAAGCAGGCCTATTGGAATTCCGCCCCTGGCTCAAATGTAGGCCTAGGCTTAGGCTCTTGGCCCACAGCTGATCACGTGTTTTATAGGCCTTCCAATTACAACCCGCCCGCCCTCCTAATTAGCATGCTAATTACCATAGAACGTCGAGCTAGCTGCTCGATGTTTGCTCGATCGTGTAAGCACCCTATAATGGATGCATTCAAAATTGCGGCTAAACCGCTGCAGATAGAGACATGGTTACTACTGACAGCCTATTGTAACTCGTCATCACCCTGACCAACGGTACAATTGCCGACCCTCTGCGACGCACCGTGTTTAGCCACAATACATGCACAACAGGCAGACGTCAGACGCAACCTTGTGCCACAGGCGCGACCGTTTGTAAGGACGGCCAAAAAGTGACTTACTTTGTAGGGTTGCAAAAATGTTAGGGGAACGAAACGCCTATATGGGTCCGAATGGGGGACGGCGATCGCCGGCATCGCAGTCGGCGGACGCCTATGGTTTTGCCAGCAGTCAGCCGGCGGTCTGCTTGTGTGGTCCTTGTCGGTGAATACTAATTGCCGGCGGCACGGCTCGTAATAACAGCTGTTGGGTGCCGGTTGCTGAGTCTGGCGTGCGGCGGCCCAATCGACTGCATGCAAGCGACGGTCGCCGCCGATTTATCACCGTAATGCAATACACCGGCGCGGCGGGCGTGTCGGCGCAGTGGAACAGTGGATTAACTGACTTCGGACTGTGGAACTACCCTACCAAGTAATAATCACCAGATCGATCATCGCATCCATAGCCGATACCTCCCACCGCATCGACACCGTACACGGCATCAACCGCGACGCCGACCGTGATGCACCATTTCGGCAAATATTGTCGATAACTAATCAGAGCTGGTGGACGGAGTTCCGAATTTCGGTTTCGGTTTCGGTTTCTGCGCCGAATGCAGCTGGATATTGGCACTTTCGGCGAACGCTCGATTGCACAACTCTACAGCGGCATTAAGACTAAAGACGTCCTAAGAAGCATGCACACATGAATATAAGCTACGCACGGATGTCTGTACGCACGTATGCGTCACGTAGGTCACGGACAGCACTGCGTATACGCAAAAAGCGAGTCGAGTTCGATTTGTGCGTACTGCGCATGCGTATTATGCGTGCATAGCAGTACGTCCGCATATAGTGTGAATGCCTGGAAATGCCGATGCTTACCTTTGAAATTCTGAACTGACGACTGGCACATCGGAAAGTTCACGCCAATTTTGCTTTTTTTGTGAATCTATGCTTTTTCGGGTTACGAGTTAAAAATCGTCTGAGACGAACGGACAGACAGCGACGAACGGACGAGCAAAAGTTGTACTGCGGCCTATTAGAACGACCGCACAACAAGCGGTGAACGAAATGGCTTTTTCAGCCCATCTCTAATATCGATCGACCACGGGCCAAGCTGTTGGGCCGATGCGGGAATTAGTATGATCGACGACGACGCCACGCGACCGGCCGACATATACGCTGGCGCCATAACAGACTTCCATCAATATGATGAGAACAGAACAGATGCAACCAACGCATGGTGATGGCGTATCGACAGCCACGCTGCTATACTAGGCCTAAATGCTATGGCGGGCGGGCGGTCTCTTATTTAATAGTACAGTGTAGGCCTACTGTAAGCTAGCCAAATCCCCAGCGATAGTCTTTACAGACTTCACGACCTCGAAACACGCAAAACTCGCTTCTTATAACTACAGACCATGCACTGCTGCACTTGACGTGATACACAGAACATGAAAGCGACGGATAACAGACAAAATCTTCGCCCTAGGTATTGCCATTAGTTACAGAGTACACACGCATTTGCTCTCAACCATAACTCATGTCTGTAGTGGTTTGGTCGCAACTTTGAATTCAAAGTTTCTGCATGCAGCCATCAACCACGTGCGTCGAATTACCGCATCGTACGCTAGCGTTGAAGATAGCGCTCGATACAGAAGCGTCACCACAGAGTGCACGGGACATGTGAGGCAGCGAATCAGTCAAAGTATACGGGCGGAGAAGCGGGGGTACGCCGTGTCGAGACAAACGAGCGACTGTGACCGATGCGGTGACCGCGACAATCCTTCACGGTCACCGACTGACCGTACAGACCATGCACTGACCACGCACTGACCAGTGACCGTGGCTGACAGTCAACGATCAAAGTCAACGCTCGCTTGCTGAGCCGGTCACCGGCATCAGGAATACAGACGACGACGAAGCACGAAGCAGAGACAACGACATCCACTCTTTATCCACAGACCACTGAGACCAACCACGCCAGACGGGACATGATCAGCCAGCGTCTGCCGAAAAACAAAAGGAAGGGGGGTGACAAGTTCCAATTTTCGTCAGTCAGCTGCAAATTTCTGACTAGAGATTATGGGTGTTCACAACTTCAATTGTGCCCGTAAATTCTCTCCGCCAAAATGGGTATTTACAACAAGCACTGTATTGAAACTCTGCGTGTCTCAGCCTCAGCCTTTGAAGGTTTCAATTACTGTAGTTGTGCAAGTGCGAAGGAGATTCGATGCCCCCTCCCAATCAGCTGGAGGTCTGCCCTTTTAAAGTTCCCAAGCGGGGTTCGCCCCGCAAACGCATTTTTGGGCATGAAAAACTTTTAACATGCGTGTAGCGACGAATACAAAGTTTTCCAGTTTTACTGCAGAAATTTGCATTCACAACTAAAGTTAAGGAAGCAGTCGCCCCCATAGTAGGCGCCCTTTCCTGGTTACGTCACTGATCGCTGCTACTGATATACTGACGACCCGAGGCCAGCACTGGTCAACTGTATAATGCACTGCACGCCTCCATCCATACAGCACTATAGTGATCGGAATGTTTTACTGCGTTCAACCTGGAAAATCACATCACATCTTGGCCCTGAACGTGACCTCCATAGAATAACGACCTGACCGGCCGGTCAGCGCATATATTCCGCCTCGATCCCATCGGCACATCAAACAACTGAGTATCCTGCCCCTATACAATGACATTGCAGCATACACCAAACTACTGGCGGATTCAGAGCTGGAAAATGTGGAGATGTGGTTCGCACCGCGCCTATAATGGGGGTCTAGTGGCTTAGCCCCCAGCAGAGTCCAGGGGCAGAAGGTCAGAGGTGAAGCCTCCCCCAAGCTGAAAGCGTTTTGGCAAGTACTTAGTCTACAGTATTTCCGCATCAATCTTAATCTTGTCTGAATATATTTATCATGTAATTTAAATGCTGCTTCAAAGAGGAATGTAACCGTATTGGCCACTACATATGACTGAAATGGGGGGAAGAACATGGCCGGAATCCACCTAGATCCGACAGTACTCCAAGCGTAGACTTATGCGGCCGTCTAGCGTCGTCATTAGGTTACGAGTCGGCAAAACAACAGTCGTAAAACGACGACACATGTCATCACACGATGACAGTAATGCATTTAGCACCACTACTGAAGGCCAACGCAGCCAGAGAGCATTATTATCAGTCACTCACGGTCCATTTGATAGTGCAATTGCCACAGTTATTGAAACAGAAAAAAATGTACAATAAAAAGAAAACAAATGGCAGCAGAATTAACACAATAGATCCGTCGCCAATTACGAGAACAACCGCTGCTGCCGAAACAACAAATTAGTTAACAATTGTAATCTGGTGAAATTATATAACCCATTAGGGGAAGTGCGGCTAATGTGAGCATGCCATGCCTTTAAGTGTGAGCACCCCAGATAAATAAAAAACAACGAAGTGGACTTATTTAATACTTACTCTCTATATACGTTGCGTGAGGTCATCGCTAGTGTTTTTGTGTAAAAAAAATTTTCGACAAAAAAGTAATATTTTTTCCGTTAGCACCGTGTACCTGAAACCGCAAAGAACGGTCTTTTATCGGAAAATTAGCTCTTTGTTTCCATTCGAACACGAATTAGATTACTTGTCGGATTAGTCGTTTTTTGCTATTTGCATAGTGTCTGTCTAATTTTGGTGAACGATATTAAGAAAGGTGCTGGTCCATTTTTTGCTGTCTGGGCGTTGAAATGAAGCTATATAGCGGCCCTAATGTGAGCATCCTCGCGCGATTCTAATGTGAGCCCCACGCCGGCGTTGAGCACGTAAAAGATGCGCGTCGATGTGTCGAAAGATTGGGAAGGAAATCATTTGTCTGGTCGGACTGTGCATAGATCCGAACAGACAAATGATTCCTTTCGACCCAATGTCATAAACAGGACTGACGTTGTGAAGACACGTGCTCACATTAGAGGACGGGTGTGCTCACATTAGGTTGCAAGTCTCCTAATGTAAGCATTTTACTGTTGTCAAAGCAGCCATAATCTTGATACATAAATCGTCTCGCAGAATCCTTTAATAAAAATATTCCAAAGAACTGCCACGGATTTTAACACCGGAAACCATATTTTGGTGTCAGAGCTGATAGAGTTTGAATGATGGACGAAAAACAAAAAAGGTGCTCACATTAGGGTTACCGTTGTAACCAATGAGTTTATCAGAGTTGCCTCAGCTTGTGGGGAGAGAGCAATTCAAGGACTTTTTAAGGAATTTCAAGACCTTTACCAGACCTAGGCCTGCAATATTATGCGTTTCCGGCAGCATATAAAATAATTTTCAGACTACGATGATTTTTAAAAAGTGAAATTCAAGGATGTTCAAAGTTGTAAGACCCTATTTAGTTTACAAAGACTTTCCAAGTCTTGAAAAAATAATAAATCTATATAATTTTTGAAGACTTTCAAGCACAGGCCACCCTGCATGGTGTATTAAAAGAACAGCACTAATTAGCTGTTGGAAGCGCGCACCTGCCGTAGGAAGGTCCGACGCTGGAGTCGTCATAAGACGAGCTTGCACGTAGAGCCGAATCTGGGATAGCACCGGATTGCATGCCCAACTGCCGATAGCACGATGCTATACACAATACACAGAGACAGACACATGCGTAATACCCCGTTTACACGATCGAGCAAACATCGAGCAAACATCAAGCAGACCTGATGGAACCCCGCCCCCTGGCTCAAATGTAGGCCTAAGTTTAGCTCACAGCTGATCACGTGTTATATATAGGCCTTCCAATAATTACAACCGCCCGCCCTCCTAATTAGCATGCTAATTACCATAGCTTGTCGAGCTAGCTAAATGAATGCTAGCAAACATCGAGCAGACGTCGAGCAGAGGTCGAGCAATTAGCACGTGTAATTTGAATACATTTGCTCGACGTTTGCTCGACGTTTGCTCGATCGTGTAAACGGGGTATAAACGTAAAGTAAATGTAAAGTCCTTCCCGATTCATAGGGCCCATAGGGCGGCGCTGACCTCTGTTGCCTTAGCCCCGAGTCAGACAGCAGTTAACACTGCGGGGCGACCACGGATACGGCACTAGTGCATCGCGCGGTGTGTCTGTTTACGTCCCGGCTTTTGCTGGTACTCATTGCGCCTACACGCGGAGGGATGGCCAGGTTGAGTTGACCTATGTAGTTGGTTGGTTACTTACAATACGTCAGATGCCTCGTCCATAATGCCTACTGCAGAGCTTTGAAATCGGTTCGAAATATGTAGGGTGTTAATTTTTAAAAACCTCAAAATTCTACATTTTAAGTTTTAATGTTTTAAAAATTGTTGTGCAATTTCAACTACAAATCACTGACATAACGTATGCACGCTAGTCGATCAGAGGATACGCGTATGCGGTATTTGACTGCGGTTGTTAGCAACCGGTAATTTTACGATCACCAGTGCAAAAAGTCGCTTTTTTATCTTACATCCGGGCGTCCTATAGGCGTTAACTTATACGCGTGATCTGCATGACTCATGCGTGACATCACACGACGACGTGACGTCATCAAGGGCAAGCAATGTGTGTGGTCTAACGGTGGTCATTGGCGCCTGGTTTATCTCCACCTGCAGCAACGCGCCTTCTTGCGTTACCGCTGTGACCTTGGTGTCACCTTCAACATCAACGACCAACTGACACATTGCCATAGTGACAATCAACACGCTGACCGAACAACTGGCCTGGCTACCGGTCTATTCCCAAGGGATCGTCTCTGCTAGCAGTGTGACAGGATATAAGGATAGCCTATACATTGCGGTGACGTCACTATAAAACCAAGAGACAGACTACAGAATCCAGAACTGTGCCAGGCGTTGCCAGTAGAGGACACTAGTTCACTATATATTTCGAAAGGGCGCTATACTGAACAGCGCGATAGTTAGGGATAGCGTTAGGGTTAGGATTTGCGATAGGGTTGGGAATAAAGATAAATAACTGTACCTTTGGTCATGACAGACCTATACGCTATGGTGGTTTCTGGCTACGGGGGACCAGAATCTGACCTAATTCGGACTAGTGCCTCTTCAGAATAGTGACCAGTCATCGGTAAAGACAAGAAAATTTATAAGATGCGTGCACAATATCGGCAAGCCCCGCGGAACTTGATAAACAGTACTAAACGTAACTTTATTAGCAGACACACCAGACACACAACCAAAAAGTGTTATGATTCCTTTAGTGTTTTTTCTTAGATTAACGTGTTTTGTGTTTTAGGCCCTAAATGGGTGCTTTTCTTGCGAAATAAAACCGCATACATAAAGACGGCTTCCAACAGAACGAGAAAAGCATTTTTTACTTCTAATGACTAAATTAATGTAAATCAATTGCAGCACATTTCTGGTCACCAATTCGTGGCACACGATATAGCAAGCAGCAAAAGATGTGATCACCAAGTAGCGACAATGCGACATGATATGCGGCTGTCCGCTGTCATTCGACCTTTAATGTTTTCAACCAAAAACTGGCACATTGGATCTTCCCGCGCCGCTAAACATTCACGTCGATTTTGGTTTTAATTTTTCTACGCCTTATTTCTAGTCAGAAGCCACAGCGGGACGGACGAATAGACAGACGGACAGTCAACTTGCTTACAGAAGACGGCCGCGCAAAAAGGCAAAATTAGGTATTCGAGGCACAGCGCGCAGACTTTGATGTGAACACTCCACGATAAATAGCTAGCACTAGGCAGCAACGTTTGCAGAATTTTGCAATAGATGGAGCTCGTTCCACTATTTCCTTCCTTTCTCCTTCCTCAGTCCCCTCCTCGTGGCACGCATTCTGCCATTTCCCTTCTTCCTTTGGCCGTCCCCATTCGTTATTCGTGTTGTTTTTATTTCTTCAATGCGGAACCACATCCCCAGCAGCGAGCATCTCATCCTCCAAGACACAAAAAAGTTCTCGTTCCTTGCATGAATTCGACAGTGTTGTAACGCATATGTATTTAGAACTCATAAGTATTAAAAGAACATAGCAGCAGAGAAACTGCGACTGTTATGAAGTCGACCTCAAAGATCAGTATCTATAGATAATGTCTGTGGAGTTACCAGGGCTTAATGTGTAAAAAAATAGCGGTACCGCGTCAGTAAAGATGGCGAAATCAAAACGCCGACCGCGCCATTGATGGAAGGAAACAGAGGGTCGTATACGTAGGTCGCCCCCCACCAACCGCCGGACAAAAACTATAGTCTTGGTAGATTCTAAGCTTGAGAGTTCAATAATATATCTGCACTTTGGTATCTTTTTGATATTTTGACAAAATCTGCCGCATATGGCTGCACATCGCACTGCCAGTGCATGACATCAAGAACTGGCGGTATACGGCATAGTGCCTCCAAAATAAGTGCTGGCATATGGCCTACGCCGTACCGACAGTTATACCGGCGAAAATTGAGCCGTGAGAGTCACGCATCAACATTAATGTCTTTGATTATTGTCTTCCAGTTTGTAACAGCATCAGTGGGTTGCAGCCACTGCACTGCATGCAGTCATAGTAGGCCTACTAATCAGCAGATGGCGCCACGCAAATTAATTAATGTCATTATTATCATCTATCAAAAATCACTGTAGCATGATCAGACACACGCAGCCGGTATATCGTGATCGGTCATCAGTCAGCAGCCAGTTTCGCCTCCTGTCCAATTACTCTGGTCCTTATTACCAGTACTTTATTACCGCGACATTTCTAACGCTCACTGGGCCTAGTAGAATGTGGCGGTCTCAGCTGCTGAAAACAGCTGATTATAACGAGAAGTTGCTGCAAAGTAAGGTCGCCCATAATACAGAGAAACGGCAGTGAAAACTGCAGGGAAACATAGCGACGAATGGGTAAGACGCCGACAGACTAACTAACGACAGAAGTAATTGGACGTAGGCTACTAATGTTATGTACTACCCATACGTTGGTAGGCCACGTACATCGGCGGCAGCGGACAAACAGTATCCCCAATTTCCTCAAGACAGTAAAAAAGGTAACCAAACCCGACGAAAGCTGTCAAACGTTCGCCTAGAACGGTATTTAAAGGTCCTAGTTTTGAGTGAAGGAAGAAGAGAAAAAGGGAAAAGCAAGAAAAGCAAGAAAAGGAAAAGAAAAGAACTCTAAGAAGCCCCTCGTTTCACATTTCTGGCTACGTCACTGCAACTAAAAAAATATAACCTCCACGTCAAAAGTAACTTGGTAGTGTAACGGTTGAACGTTTGACTTGCGATCGCTAGGTCGTTGGCTACACTATGCAGACAGGTAAACCATCTCGGTATATAACCAGCACAAAGATCAGCTCAGCCTTCTATCCCTCCGGGGGAGTTAAATCGCGCACCGGCCTGTCAGGCCGAGGGCTGTGCCCATGGTAGCAGGTGTGATCCCATATAGCAGGTGACACTCCGTGGCTTTGAGATAGATTTCCCACGAAAAGCTCTACCCTTTTAAACATTTTTAAAGTAGAAAAGAAACACACTGCGCATCTCTAGAATTCACAGGCTGGACTGCTAAAAGGCTGGCGTGCGAGAACAGAATGCTGCCGTTGCTACAGTCTTTAACCCGTGCACGACCTGCGACCTTGCAAGCATGCAGCAAGCTAACAAACACTGCACTGGCATATCATCTATCATCAGCATGTGCTTGCTATACCATGAACTCCCATAGCTAGCATGTATAGCTATGGCTAGTATACAGCCGCCAGGCGCCCATGCACCACGGTATATGCTTTGACCGCCCATCCATGTCTCATAACTCTCTATGGCCGGCTGAGCTTCAGTCAGTATCCTACCTTTCTTCCTCCAATGATTTTACGGCACGTGTCACTATGAGTCAGCGGGGTCTTGCGCTAAAAAGTAAGGGTGGGGGAGTATAGAAAGATGCCATCTTTCGAGAGAGAGCTGCAAAATTTCCGACAGGAAAAAATTGCTCAAAATTTCAACTGCGTCCCGAGACTGGCACAAATTGGAGATTTCCACTTTTCAGCTCAAAATTGTGTATTCTTGGAAGAAAATTTTTTTGACAGGCTACTTTTTGGGGGACAATTGTCCCATGGCACCCTTACAATGACGCAACTGATCACAATCGTCGTTGCGGCCACCCCCCCTTCTCCCAAAAAAATGCGGCGTGAAGCCACGTAACAGCTGCTTCAGCGGCGAGACAAGCAAAGAAGGACTGAAGGCGCGTGCGCCGTGCTATGCTATGATGATGGAATCATATCCCGTATACCGCACCCACAACCGCTCACTCGAGTCCAGGACCGGACATTTCCTCCTCGAACATAATCCCCCAAGCTAGTTCCGCCTGGACAATTCTCCCTACATATAATAATAATATATAATAATAATAATAATAATTCCCCCACCGCTTCTGCGACACCCGAACATCCCCCTCTCACTACCCACGTCCGGAAGTCGCAAAAACGGGAAGGGGTAAGTCCATTCAATAGGCTAAATCGTATAGCTATTCAAACGAAACCCATCTCAGAGCTACGGAGCGTCACCTGCCATAGGGGATCACGCAGCTTTACTTGCCGCCCGACAGCCGCGAACGTGCCGAGGTGAGAAAATTATGCGGGAGGGGAATAAGTCCAGGTATACATGTCCAAGCAGAAGGGGGGGGGTTCCAGGATCTCGCTCACTCGCGCTCGCACTGGTGCGGAAGAAAGCAAACGCGTGTACACCCGGGCGGGTGCAAGCATCCAACAAGGCGTCAGCTCACTGAGCTCAGTGATGATGGACGCTGACAGGCAATAATAACCAAGTAATTGTATAGCAGTCGTGTCGGCGTCGCTGTGGATTCATGTTTTCCGCGTCCGGGAACCCACAGCAGCAGCAGCAGCAACAGCAGTGATGGGAGTAGGGCGAAGTTTCGTTGCCGACCGACCGACAAGAAAGTGTGAACCAGTGACGTCATGCGGCAGAGGGGCAAATGTCAGGCTCCCCACCTAAATTTCAGTCTGTCGGAAATTCTCTTCCGAAAATACAAAATTTGAGGAAAATCTCCCATCGTAACCGAATTTAAGGGCAAAATAAAAATTCTGGGCGCACGTAAGCTCCTCTGCACTGTAGAAAATTCGCAGCTTACTGTGGCGCAAAAATGGAAGATTAAAACATTGTTTTAACCAACTACGCCGCTTATATGGTTAACAAAGTTGAATAATATAGGCTAATATTATAATTATAATTATAACCGCCGCAGATCTCACGAACACAAATGCCGGGACGTTACATTTCTGGAATCACGTATGGTCAACCAATGCGGCTAATCTATCACAGTTGCAGCACACTCAGTCAGCTAGGCAGCCGCCGCCCCCTCGAAGTTGACGGTTTCCAGCCAACTGGTGAATTGTTTTGCCCTGATCCAATTACTCTCATAATTGAAGCGCCTGGGCTGATGGGCGGATGGGCAGCACCGCACACACACACACCGGCAGAACACACTGTCTGCAGTGGTATTACTCACAGCCAGAGCAGAACTATATACATGTACCGCGCAACAATGCCACGGGCTTGCGTGGCATGCCATCTTCACCAGCTGGCACTGACGAATAGATAATAGCCGCGAACCGGTAAAGATCCAAGGTGGTATACTGGATTCCTGGAAGCGACACCTATAGCAAGGCTGCTGCACCATTATAGAATAGGGACAACAGTCAATAGTAAATTTTGCAACGACTTTGAGCTAGAATGAAAATCAGAATGCACGTATACAGCATCAGCATTTAGCATCATTATTTTCGTAAGCATATCGTATACAATCGTAAATTATATCTGATTATATCTGTGGTCATAAACATATTAGTTGGTCTGTATGTCAATATTGTCTATAAGGCAATCACGTATGGCGAACAGAAGTCGTAGTACAGTGTCCTACAGAATTGTATATGAAATGACCTAGCGCGGCTGGGGCTCTGTCCCCTCAGATCACTAGCATCCCTTTGCCGCTTTCCATGACTCGCATCCACGGAAACAGTTCACTGTAGTCCGAAGGGGCATTAGTCTACAACGTAAGGGTTAGAGATAGGGTTAGGGTTAGTGATAAGGTGAGGCATAGGGATAAGTTGTATTTTTGCCTATGGCGGACCTTGGCTATGGTGGCCCTTGAATATGGCGGCCCCTGGCGGGCTACACAGCGGAACGGAATCTGACCAGATTCGGACTAGTCCCCTTCGGATTAGTGATCAGCCACCACATCCACAAAATTTGCTGCCCTCATGCCCCAAAAACGGACAGACGTCGTCGCCACTGCATACTGAAACAGTGTCGCGTTAAGGTCATCCGTATAATCCGTATAGGCCTATAGGTCTACAACAATCACTGCATGTGACGCATCCAATTCTCTATGCGTTGATTCGTTGCAGACGCACTGAGCTTTAGATCAGATTATAGCAGCAGCTGCACCAACGCTGCCTGTGACAGTCGTATTTATCAATAATCGCAATATCATCAACGATATGATTGAAACACGCAGATTGGATTAGCTAATGTTAAGCGTAGAACCATGTCCGCGCCATGAAAAACATATATCCCCGCCGTTTTCCATTTATTTCTCCACTTTTTCCACATCTGCCTCTCTCTTTATCCCTCTGTCTCACTCCCTCCCCCCTTTCTTGCTCATTTCTTACACAATAACTGTAATTTTGTGAGCGCGACGCCGATTTCCTCCACAGCGGTCATTCGAGATATAAGTAACGCGTAAGTACATTGTGTCTAAAAAAACATCCCCGACATTTTCGACGGTAACTTGAAAATCAATTATCAGATTCTGATAATTTTTGGTGTGAATATTCCTGACACAACTTGCCATCAAATGACCATTCACTTTCCCACCTCACCCAACGTTTGTTTCTGCACTACCTGGGAAAAACACAACTAATGAAATATCACTTTTTACGCGCGAAAGCAGCTATGCTATAGCGCGTCTTAGCTATCGCAATTCTGTCCGTCCGTCTGTCCGTCCGTCTGTTCGTCCGTCTGTCACACGGGTGGATCAGGCAAAAACGGTCCAAGCTAGGATCTCCAAATCTTCACCATCGGCTGCCTGGAAGACTCTAGTTTCAGGAACCGTAAAGCTTTTTCGTAAACTCGAAGGGGGTCAC
>Ga0209671_1005411_pt1 | contig 12916 bp, 12 predicted proteins | sample WorMetHERISLAND2_2_FD_187401 | JGI IMG/M metagenome (GOLD analysis project Ga0209671, IMG submission 187401) | Marine gutless worms symbiont microbial communities from Max Planck institute for Marine Microbiology, Germany - Olavius geniculatus... | ecosystem: Host-associated > Annelida >... | reverse complement strand
AAGTAAGAGAATCAATAAACCTGTTGATGTTACTCCAGTCTTGATGTATTTGGCATATTTCATCAAGAATCGCCATTTTTCATTCAATTTACGTAGATGCCGCTTTTTTGCTGTTTGTTTATATTTATATGCTAGCCTAGCGCAGTGTCTGGACGCGCCACAATTATGCTAGCCTAGCGCACGCCCAGCTACCATAGCGGCTACACGTAGCGCCTAAACGTCCAGACGCGCCCTTTGACTGATTCACCTGTGTGACGGACGGATGGACAGACGGACGGACAGAAATGCGATGGCTAAGACACGCTATAGCAGTATCTGCTGTCGCGCATAAAAATGGAGTCAGTAAAAGTTTGTTGGTCACACACATATGCCTCTGTCACCAAGCAGTATAATTTGGTACTGGCCTAAGCACCAAAAAAAATTAACAACAGCAATAGCATATGTCCATATATGTCCGAGTTACGTTTCTCAGTTAACATCCATGCATCCATGAAAATAGAACTTTGCAGCTGAAATTTAAAATAAGTAACAACAGTATACATTTACAAGTACTTTAACGATTCGTTACTTTTCGCGCAGCACTAACAGCGACAACAGGGGAGACAACGGGGTTACATATTCTATGTTTCATCCCCTCGCCATTTTTTCGACGTTTTGTTATTATTGTTGCGTGTATGAAGCTTTAGTCGTAATATTGGTGGTTTGGCACAGTAAAAGACGCCATGGAGGGGTAATTTATGTCACGTAACATTTTTAATTTGAGTGGCAAGCAGACTTGTTTTCAGTACTTGTATAAATGGTTGTTGCAACAATGGCATTTTTCCGATCACTGTTTCGCAACTTGTCACGACGGTGACCAGTGATGTGCGGATTCCAAAATGTTGAGTCTCCGTCAGTCCGCACATTTTGTCCAAGGATTCGCGTCCGTGACAGGAGAGAATTGTTGGATCCGTTGTTAGTCTGGGTCTGCACTGAATAGGCGTATGGTAGGCAAGGGTCTATAACAGATTAACTGACAAAATAACTGATCTCAAGGGTTTGGTTATGCATTTTTTTAAAAACACAGATGTTAGTAAATGCCGCGCACTGTTTCACAACTTGTCACGACGGTGACCAGTGACGTGCGGATCCCAAAATGTTGAGTCTCCGTCAATCCACACATTTTGACCAAGGATTCGCGCCCGTGACAGGAGAGAATTGTTGGATCCGTTGTTAGTCTGGGTCTGCACTGAATAGGCATATGGTAGGCAAGGGTCCATAACAGATTAACTGACAAAATAACTGATCTGAAGGGCTTGGTTATGTATTTTTTTTTTAAAACACAGATGTTAGTAAATGCCACGCAGCGCATTATATGATTATATGTCGATATAATGACGGCGGCGGCACATATATGCAGGCACAACGTCAACCACCCATGTGCACTGATGTAGTATTTGTACGCCATTGTGAATGAATGTGTTTGTTGTGTGTTTACAGTGGGGGCGGAGCTGTGGAGAGTGGGAAAAGCCAGACTACATATGGCATGACGTCAGCCATCAGTCTTGCTGGTCCCACAGCCCATGACCTTCGGCTGTCAAAGACACTCGAAGAAACGTTGAGGTCTTTTGACATGTTCGAGTCTGATGAACAGATGGCTCTCAGGTTTGTAATGTATGTTAACTAAGAACAACAATGTCTGAGTTTTCTCAGCTCTTAGTTAGACAACAGTTTACACTTCCAGACTGATTCAGATTCACTGCCACCAAAAAACAGTTTTAGATGATGACAAAACCATACTTATTGAACGTAGCTAACACTGACCCGTTATTTTAACTCTATTTCTATTCCTGTTGCTAACCGTGGCAATTTTTCGGAATGGCAGACCTTCAGAATTGTGGACTAACAACCTGAGACCATGGATGTTGTGACTGTTTACATCCAGGTTTTCTCTCATACGCATTATGCTTATTCACGGAATGATGGTCGGGCTGACCTGATGTGCGTCTGTTGCATACTGCGATGGTTTACCTTCTGCCAACGGTCACCCTTACCTTACCTTACCTCCGGGGTGGGCAGGCTTTTACACCTGCCCAGCCCTGAAGCCGTATCAGTTCGGCCCAATGCGCATCCCCGAATGTAACCACAAGGTAACAGGTAACTGCTATAAAGCCGTAGACGGCTGTGAAGCCGTAAATAGACGGCTGTAAAACCGTAAAAAGATGGCTGTAAGGCCGTAGTCAGCTGTGAAGCCGAAACTAGCACAAAAGCACTGGTAATGTGTAGCAAATCTGTTCTCACGGGTTTAGTCAGCTCTTGGTTAGCTCCTCGCCTCCAGATTTTAGAAATCTTTCGGGTCATTGGTGTAAAACCCCACCACCGTGACAAGGTGGCCGACCACGGTGGGGAACGGTCACCCATCTAATTACTAATTGGCTCTGCATTAATTAACTTTGTTGATGTTACCAACTAAGTCAAACCACTATCTCTATCCTGTGTAAAGGGAATTATTCTTTAAGTAGATTTACAGGGTGCTTTGCATGCCAGTTCGATCATAGTGTGGAAATTTTTACCAGTTTTCTGACCCACATTTTTTTCCCCTTCGGGATTAGGGTCTGTGTCTAATACAGTGTTTGGGTCCATGCAAGTGTCTTTGCCAAATGGAATTTATTTCACTCAACATCTTTCACAGGATGCACATTATTGTGACAGCTATACTGATGGATAGACCGTGCCACAGTAACATCTGTTGCAGTAGCTGATATCACTATTGCTTTCAGTGACTCCTGAATATGAATAGGCTATTTTGTGTGTTTGTTACACTAGATATGATTTTGAAGTCCATTGGTCAGATAATAAGGTCATCCAGGGGAGAAAAAAACACATTATTTAAAGTCTGACACTGTTGGTTTTATTGGATTATGGGGTTTATTGGATTATGGGCTTTGGGGTTGAATCTAGTTTTTTTCAAAAAAGCCCAACTTGATGGGTTTTGGAGTTTTTATAGTTATTAGAAAGAGTGCTGCTATTCTGCTGTCCGCGTCAAAAAATATCAAATAATTTGCAAGTTGTTAGGTGTTAAAGTTTTAGAAACTTAACTGTAATCAAATATTGCATAATTGCTAGAACAATAAAATAGCATTGGACATAGTTTATGTAGTTTTTTTGGCAGGTTTCTAGGTAGTAAAACCCAGTAGGTTTTTTCGTTTCTGAGGTCAGCAGTTGATGATTGTAGTGCATGCATTTCTTCTAGGACCACACATAGTGCTACAAACAGTGGCAGCAAATCTTGCTAATATTTTTTATCAGTTGCTGCTGTTGAATTGCAGGCTGGAAGTCCTTCATAAGGTGAACAATCTCGTGAAGGAATGGATTCGGGATATTAGCATCAAGAAGGTTTGTTGTGCATCTCTGCTCAAACTCATTGGTTTAAACAGTAACTAATGTACTATAAGAATTTATTACCTAATTAAAATCTTAATTGGCTGATTTACTTCCTAAGTATATGCTGAAGTAGAATTAATGGCAAGCCAGTAGGTGACATGCATGCCATTTGTACTGCAAAGCCACAACTGATCTTTTGGTCAGCTATAGTGACAGTTACGTGGACAGATGGAAGCAGAGATATTTTGTCAGACAGCCGCAGACATGCTGCGTGAATTCAAGGGTAGCTATTGCTAAGTGTTTGTAGAAAATGTACTTTTTACAGATATATAGATTGTGAAAAAAATTAAGTCTAGTACATTGATTCTCAGTACTTATTGATCAACCATTCAGCCCTCATATTCGGATTGGTTGGTTTGTAATTTTTGTTGCCAGAACATTCCAGATGCTTTGATCGACAAAGTAGGAGGGAAGGTTTACACATTTGGCTCATTTCGACTTGGGATCAGTGCCAAAGGTATACGTAGTCGTATCTCATTTTTTGGTGTTTCTGTGTGATTTTCCTGTTTGTAGCTCAAAATTAATAACGTTTAAAAGTTTTTAAAACTTAACAATAATCACATTTCATTAACAAGAAATTACTACAATTGGATTAAGTAAGTCCAAGTTTTCAAAGCTTTTTTTACAAAACTCTCAGTCATCTTGTGTCTGTTGATTTCGTGCTGCAACTGCCGATAATCTATGAAGTCCTCAGTGTACAAAAACAGGATGCCTACAAAAGCAGGATACTGTGTTAGGAACGGTTGCTGCATCGCTTGGCAAACTGGCTTGTGGAAAAATGCAGAAGTTGAAAAAAATTACTGTGGAAAACAGTGCTGCCTACTGGTGGCTGAAATGATTGTGTTTCAGGAGCTGATATTGACACGCTGTGCGTTGCACCGCGTCATGTTGAGAGAGCCGAGTTTTTCACGTCGTTCTTTGAGATGCTGAGGAAGGAACCTGGGGTCAAAGAACTTCGGGTGAGAACTTTGCACCATCTGTTGCATCACATACATATATGTACACCATTAATTACTTTTGTGAAATCTGATTTTTTTCTGCGTTTTTGTAACTTATCATCGGGTAAAACCATTGATCAGTTTTGAATTGCGACAGCCTAGCAAAGCATGCGGTTGTTTGCTCAACATAATAGTTTTTTTATCCCGTTTGCCACTTTTGTGTCAATTGTGTGATATCTTTTGTGGACGCCCTATTGTGATTGTGCACAACTGCTGTGCAAAGTGTGCATGCAGACTAAACTAAAAGTAGAGCATAGTGAATCTAGCCTTGACTTGTTACTATTTGAGTGATTTAGACATTTACGACACTTTTATTTACAGCTTATTGAACTAAGCATGATATTATATTTATGACATGTTGATGATGCATGGTCTTTGATCATTGCTTCAGGCATCAGCGTCATGTTTTGAGGGGTGATATTTGATCCTTATTTTTAAAGTTACTGACCAGTTGACTCACTGCTATAGATTCATCGAATGTAGGCTGCCGTAGCTCCATGGCAAGTCCATGGCATTTAGCAAATTCAATCAAATCTGTCTGAGAAAAGTTTTTGGTCATGTGTCTGGTAGCAGAGCAGATTGTGCACAACTGCTGTGCAAAGTGTGCATGCAGACTAAACTAAAAGTAGAGCATAGTGAATCTAGCCTTGACTTGTTACTATTTGAGTGATTTAAACATTTACGACACTTTTATTTACAGCTTATTGAACTAACTTGGTGACATTTCATGATAACAATTTGCTCACTAGGACTTTTTTGGCTAGTGTATATGCTTAGATTTAGGTTAGGACATTAGCTTAATGTTTAAAAGATTGTGAGTTCAGCTCCTAGTTGAGTCACTTATCAAGTGCTTACTTGTTGGATGGATTACTATTTGCGAACTGTGAACCATTTTCACATATATTCAACACCTACCAAGATCAGCTCAGCCTTTTAGTCCTCTATGGATGGTTAATCAAGTTCCTTCTACATGTTTGGCTGGGGTTCAAGTGATCTGCATTCACCTGTGTCATCTTGCAGGTAACACTGTGTGCAGTGTGTGATTTCATATGGCAGATGCAGCTCAAATAGTGATTACTGGGGCCTAATTTACAAAAAATTGTATGACAAAGTTATGACAAAATGTACGACACCTCATTAGCTGTCGTACGACAGCATCAAGCATGCATGCAGTAATTATTTCGATTTTTCATTAGTATATAATTCTCACATAGTGCCGTAATACGTATAAATTTCGTTTGCGGTAATTTCAGGCATCGAAACCGTCTCAAAATCAGTTCACTTGTTATTGTTTACATTGGTAACCACTGACAGCGGTGGAAGCAGACAATTGTTGTGCAGCGCAGTGCGCTGCCTGGCTCATTGACATGCGTCTCGATTGGTTGAGGCCATGATTGAGGTCAACGTACGGCGGTTGATTGGCTGGCTAATTTTAGTGACTATGGAGTTATGACGAAATTGCGAGAAAGTTATGAAGTCGTAAAATCACCTTCCAAAATTCGGATACGATGTTTTTATGACAATCTTACGACATCATAACTTGTTGATTTACGGCAAAGATATGACAAAGTTGCGAAGATTTTACGACAATTTTACGATTGTCGTTCAGTGTTTTGTAAATTATGCCCCTGGTTGTGTTACAGGCTGTGGAGGATGCCTTCGTGCCTGTCATTAAAATGACATTTGACGGCATTGAGGTCAGTTATGATTCTGATATAGCTGCCATCCATCTTTTTGTTGTTTTTTGCTTTTGTTTGGTTCTTATCGTATGTGCTTGAGACGTGAATTAATAATATACTGTAGTGTATGTTATCAATAGCTGGGATGAAGTTTATAGGTGAAAATTCATGCCGTTGCACGAAGACCACAGCAGTCTATGCATTTATCGCTTTTGGGCTGAATGGCCTAGAGAGGTAGACCATAGAAAAGCACCTTACCTACACCAGCAAGCAACATAATAACCTTTGCATTTTTAAGTTTTGTCAATGCAGAGTTTGATTCTAATCAGAATTTAGTCATCCAGGCTGTGATTGCAACTAGGTTGGCAATGACATTCGCTAACCACATTCAGCTGTCTCCTTTGCATGTTCGGTAGCACATCCAAGGATAGGACTTGTCAGATCATTTGCAGCCATCGGCTCAGAAGCCTGTAACTCTTTGCCGGCTTTGTTGCTAGTGTTAGAAGACTCAAACAGTTGAGTACCTAAGCTACTAAACACATCTGTTTGATAGAGGCTGCAGCATTTTGTGACTTTTCATTTTTCGCGTGTTATTTGCTTGTTACTGTGTGTTCAGATGGACATGCTGTTTGCAAGGCTGGCGCTGCAAGAGATCAAAGAGGACCAGGATCTGAGAGATGAAATGCTGCTGAAGAATCTCGACATGCGTTGCATCCGCAGCTTGAATGGTACGAGCACGGTCCTGCTAATGGTGAAAGAGTATAGCTTATCATAGGAAACCTATCTCGGAGCTCCAGAACATCACCTGCCATATTGGATCACACTCTGTTACCTGCCACCCGACACAGGTGGATCCACCCCACGTCATTCCCAGCCAGACAGGTTGGTACTTGATTTGCCTACCTCGGAGGGATGGAAGGATGAGTTGACCTTGGTTTTGGCTAGATACCAAGATGGTTCATCTGTCCACAAACACTTACCCAGTTTAGAACTAACCACTTGATAGCAACCTGGCTGGAAGTTGAACAAAAGACCTTGCGATCACATGTCCAACATCCTAATTATTACACTACCAAGCCACTTGTATTACATGCACATTGCATGCTGTGACCATCTTCACGGTCTTGTCACTTTGCAGCATGTGGTTTTCTTGTTGTCATTAGGAATATCTTTGTTCATGTTGGCCACACCTACTTGAAAGACCTTGAGAATGGAGTCAATTTTTCCAGAATTTGAAAGTCCTTGAATGCCAGATAATGCCTTCAAAGTATATTGGATTGTGTGTAAGATGGTCCTGAAAGTCCGAATTTCAGTACTCCATAATCATCATTGTCACAATGTGGAAATTTTGATATTCAAAGTGTTATCCGGTATGGATGGTCCAGTGTTGAGTGGTCTGTGGACGTGTACAGGCTGCAGAGTCACCGATGAAATACTGCATCTTGTCTCCAATCCCGAGACCTTCAGAATGACACTGCGAGCCGTCAAACTCTGGGCCAAACGTGAGTAATTGTTGCTGCTGTGCCCAGTATATTATCATTACTATTATTATCTTATTTATTACTAAAGAAATGGTCAAGGTGACACTGCCACATCAGTGCTGTTGCAGGGACACAGATGAAGTGAAAGTAGACCTCTTGTTTGCACTAATAAATGTGCATCATAATGAATTGATGAATTGTTATTAAATTGCGCTAATAAACATCGTGCACAATAACTTGTTTAACTTTTCATCATCTTCATGAATGCTTTCAATATCAGGTATATGGGACTATTCGAGCACTCAACAAGCTGGCTTCATGAGTGTTTGCACGATCATGCTGGCTCGGCGAGTTAGCTTGATCATGTAAACAATACATCGAGCTGGCTTAACAAGCTGTTTCATTGCAGTCTATGCACCAGTGTTTTTTTAATCTTTTTGCTGCAGCAGAACCCCGCATAAGCGTGAAGGTCACTCACGGAACCCCATGAATCCGTGAGTCCAGCGACGTAAGGGAGCCACAGATTCATTTCCCTAGCAGGGCAGAGCCCCCACGGGAAAGACAAAGTTGACCAATTATAACATGAAATTTGATCATATTAGTAGGCAGCAGTATGGTAGGACTATTGTATTTAACCAAACACGACGGGCAAGGCGGTCGTCGGCGGCCGCTTATATAGTCTTGCCACCACTATTTCTACGACATTGTCTCGCATGATTTTGCACGCTAGGTTATTTGTTACTGGCCAGCTGCGGAACTTTTTGCAGATGCGAGTTCCGCAGAACCCCAGTTGAAAATCACTGCTATACACTTTCATACTAGCTCATATTAGTGAGTAGGGTTAGAACGATACCAGAGAAGCTACCCAATACCTGATAGTACTGGGTCATACCGATACCAATACCCAATACCGATATCCGTCGGATCATCAGCCTCCCGCCACGTGCTGCCACACTATCGAAGCTAGACACTGTGTTAATCTAATGAGTAATGTAATCTGTTTGCGTTGTTTTGCTCTCTCTGTCCATTGCCTCTCAGCCTATGCATGCTATGGTGTATGCTGTTCCAGGAGTAAGACAGCCACATCTGACCCTCACTGCCATATACAGTACTAGACTACATTATATTCTGCCTTTTAAAATTTCCATGCAGTTACCCCTCAAGTGTGAACAAACAGTAATACCCTGGGAAAGTGTTAACACTGGCTGAAGGCTCCGCATGACCACCCACAGCTGTGGCAGCATGCCTTGCCCTCCCTTCCCCCTCCATCCCACACTCAGTGGGCAGTGTGCCTGGACAGACCCCCCCCTTCGGGCGACCCATTGTGTGTGCTATTACAATGATTCATATACTTCTTTTATGTCTCTTGTGCTAAATTTTATGTACATAGGCTATTAGGCCTTCAATAGCGTGGATTGTGCTCGAATCAATGACTGATTGATATAAACGTAAGTAAGTTAATAAAACGTGAATTTATATAGTGCATTATGTTCAAAATTAACCTCTAATGTGCTCTAATACAACAACTAAAACCAGCAGTTTTGTACTATAGTTAAATCTACCACGACGCTTATTCGTTACCACACGTCATTGGTCTAATAGCGATTTACTCTAATGTTTTCTCATGCAGCAGCAGTGATATAATCGCAACAGCCGTCAACCAGGAGCTTTGAAGACCGTGTAGTGAGGTACATAAACTGTCACACAATCGCCTGTGCTTCCTGGTGCTAGTAACAGTGCACTGGTGACAGGAGAAACCGCCAGGCACGGCTGGCGGGCTGGCGACGTCGCCTACCACTCTAATTGCCACACGTCTGCTACTGCTACTGATCGCACGGCAGGTCGTTGGTTACTGAAATTAGACCTAGAGTGTAAGACAGCGTGCGTGCGGTTGAGAGGGGATACCCGGTAATCTTTCCAATCTGTCATAAATGCCGACCGTTCTACAGGTGCACTTCCTGCCTCCCCCGCCCCACCCTACTCTTCCTGCCACTGTTGTTTGCTAGCAAATTGAGATAATTATGTTGCATAGTGGCCGCCGCCCGCTGCCAACTGCTGTTTGATTGCGGCTTAGACAGCAGACAGCGGCGGGCGGCGCGAGCGGATATCGGTAATCGGTATCGGGTTTCACAGTCAAAAGAATATCGCCCCACCCCAATACCTGCCAGTATTGGCCAATACCTGGTACCCCAATACCAGTATCGTTCGAACCCTATTAGTGAGCTAGCCAGATGTGGTGGTTGAAAAGCTAGCTTGCTTCGTTATGTAAATGGAGTCTATGACATACACTCAGAAGCTAGCATGTAGGCCAGTACTTTTCAACTGGGATTCTGTGGAACCCAAGGGTTGTGCGAGCATCTGCCAAGGCCCAGGGGTTTTGCTGCTGGCAGATTTATTGTCAAATGATTGGAGTTATGAAAGAAATAAAAAAAGTGTTTTTTTTATTGAATCAAAATAGTTAGGTAACACTGAGTGGACTCGAACATTCTTGTTCTCACACTTATGATAGTCGTTTATTATGTTTTAGTTTGTTGTGACTTGTGTTAGTTTTGCTTTTATTTGGGGTTCTGGTGGTTTGTACTTAGGCCATGTTAAAAAAACTCCTAATTCAGTGTAAATTAATAGTGTGGTTTTTGCTGCTGGTGTGGATGTCAGGTAAAGGAATCTATTCCAATGCTCTGGGCTTCCTTGGTGGTGTGTCGTGGGCGATGCTCGTAGCGAGGGTCTGTCAGCTTTATCCCAACGCCGCTCCTTCGACGCTTGTATTCAAGTTCTTTCTTGTCTTCTCCAAGTGGTGAGAAATAACTACGTCTCTCCGCTAATTGTACTTTTGTTATATTGTACTTTGGCTGCATACCATAAACTGGAAAACCGCATGATGCATATCACAGTGCCAACTGGTGTCTGGCTGAGGCCTAAGGAAGTGGAGATCAGCAATGCCCTATGTGTTTTCTGGCTCGAGCAGGATTTTATATAACGTTTACACTATGTCATAATGACAAATCATATGTAGTGTTATTTACTTTTCCGTTAACGTGGCAAATGCACATTCTGATCATTGGTCTGTATTCATTTTATGCAGTGCAGTCACTGCAGTTGCGATGCCAACATGGAGTTATCTTCAAAAAACCCAACCAAGTGGGCTTTGTTGGGTTTTGTTTTTTAAATTAAACCCAGGTTTTTAAAAATCCCCTATTTTGGGGGTTAACGGTCATCTATGTTGATTGTTGACATTTTTAAGAAGCTTGTCTCCAGTGCTTGTTATGATAGGCAACGTGTCTGTGCCCATTTGCAACCATTTTCATGTTAGAGGAGCCAACAGCGGCAGAATAGTGCCTTTTTAACAAAGTGCCCCTGTTTTGCCCTCTTGTTCTTGGGGACCCTTTTTACCCAGGGGCATGAAATTTTGTCACGAAATGCTAGAGACTCTTTTAGCTATCATGTGGTGAAAACCCGAAGTCTCTTATCTCACCTGGTCTCCGTACCAGGCTGTGACAGACAGACATAAAAACGTGGCAAAAATTGAAAAAAAAACAACGTAAAAAACGTTTTTTGCATCTATAATTTGTGCAGGGAATGGCCAAAGCCTGTTATGCTGTGTCCTTTGGAAGATAACAAAAAACTCGGCTTTCCTGTCTGGGATCCAAGGGTGAGTTCGATGTTTTTGTCAGAATTCCAGTTAAAGGTCACCAGAAGCTGTGTGCATAAAAATGTTCATTTTTTTTAACAAAGTGCTTCTTTTGTATCTGCTTTACTGTAGTTCACGGAAATTTGCTGCAACATAAGTGGACTTTCTGCCATTGAGTGCTTGTATAATGTCTGACGTTAGTTTACTTTGCATAATGTGGTTTTATGTATGCAATCAAAATGCAGCTGTGTCATTGTAACGTGTACATTTCATTTAGTATCAGTGTACCACCGCTTTGTTCTGACTAAAGTTTATCGTTTGATTAAATTTAGTTAACTACTGTCATAGTTTATTGTCAGTGCTTTTTGTACAATTTTGTAGTCATTGTAAATATGTAATGAATATGAGTTGGCTATTTGTGGGTGTGGGTATATGTTTTGGCGAGGGGGCTTAGAATCCTGATATCCCAATTTTTTTGTCATAATTACAAGGTCTGTGACCCTAGCGAGATATGCCTGTAAACTTGCTGTGAAAATAGTTATGTGCATGCAGGCTATATTATTTTGTGATATTCATGCGTAAAATGATAATAAGTTGTCAGAGGTCACTGTTGACTTGGTGGTCTAATGATTAGGATGGTGGACTCGCATTCGAAAGGATGTGGATTAATCACCCAGTTGGGTCACTGTTATATGGAGGGGTAGTCGACTGTGGACAGGTATATAACCCACACCATGTTCACCTTAGCCTTCCATTTCTCCATGGTAGGTTTACTGACTACCAGCTTGATTTTCTGGGGTCAAGGCTGGGCATGTTCGTCTGTCAGGTAGCACCGTGCGATTTTATGACACTTCATGGAGCTCTTTCTGATGGGTTTTACACGTTTTTTTGTTTGTGTACTTCTTGCATAGATTTAGCTGCTGTGTATTTGTTAGAAAAATGTTGGGGATCGGTTTCACTTGCTGCCAATCATAACACCGGTTTATCCGCAGCAGAACTCAACGTACAACGTAACGCAGTCGACGTGTGCCATCTTGGTGGAGGAATTCAACAAAGGTCTGCATCTTGTCTTTGTAAACATTTGTTAGTCACTTTAGTTTTGTTTTTTAGAAAGCTAAACTGAACCATCCAGAATTTTGAATTCTGTTTAGTTTGTTTGCCATATGATTTGCAAGATGATCCATATGATCCAAGAGAATTGCAGTCAAAAAGTGAAGTGCTAATATGTTGAATTTCATATGAACTCAATAATTAATTATTTGTTTTCAGAGGATGGATGACTGTAGTTGACTGTTGTTATCTGGAAATGCAGTTCCTAGTGGAAGCTGTGTAGAGCAAAACAGATCCACATCAGCTCCGAACCAGTACGGAGCTCAACAGTTATGAATGGAAAACCAAAGTTATGTTTCAAAACACAGTCGAACCGAACTTCAAAAAACGTTTTGCTACATTCTTATTAAAGGTCCATGGACACCAAAATTAACATATATATTTTATCCATTTTTCTTAAAATTGCATGATGTTCTGATAATTTTGACAGTAGTATCAATGCCCAGCATTTTGTCAACTTGGAGAAATTTATTTTAGAAATCGATGATCTACAAAAATCACGTAGAAAACGTGCCGCCATATTGGCATGTAAGCGCCCCCGGTGACGTCATCTTGCTAGCCAATAAACATCATGAATATTAATGGCCTAACCTAGAC
>Ga0209671_1005410_pt1 | contig 12916 bp, 5 predicted proteins | sample WorMetHERISLAND2_2_FD_187401 | JGI IMG/M metagenome (GOLD analysis project Ga0209671, IMG submission 187401) | Marine gutless worms symbiont microbial communities from Max Planck institute for Marine Microbiology, Germany - Olavius geniculatus... | ecosystem: Host-associated > Annelida >... | reverse complement strand
CGCTACAATGAACGCTAGAATACTATACGGTAACTCGGCGCACGTAGGTGACGGCTCCAGACAGCAACTTTGCATTCAAAATTTGCGGCGAAACCGCTGCAGATAAACATCGTTACTATTGACAGCTGGTAGTAGGCCTACAAGTAAATGAAATTACTGATGTAATTAAACCGCGGTTCATTACTTTAAAAAATAATCGTTCTTCGTTTACTGTCTTGATGCCAAAGTTTGGTCTCAAGACGCCTAAGGAACAAAGAATAAAATCTTTCTTTTGCTCTTGAAAAAAGTACTATTTACATCGCTATCATAAACCTATATATCACCTCGACATACGCTGCCATTCAGTGCATTCGACGCTTTTCCAGAGGTTTAGGCTATTCGGTGTACAAACAAAAAGCCACGAACCTGATGTTTCACTGCAGTTCTTCTTCAAAATAAAATGCACATTTTTTTCGGAAATGTAACTCACGTTGCCAGAGTAATATGAAATAAATATTGACGATTTTTGTTGTTGTAATTTTATTACGCCGTTTTTGCTTTATTTTTGAGTACTCAGCGGAGCGACTCTTAATCAAAAGATTCTGCTTTATCGTCGCGGCATGAAAAAATCCGGGTCGCGTCTCCCAGAAATAGCATGAGACAGTGTTACTTAATAAGTTTGACAAATTCATCAAAATACAACCTTTATATTTTTTTCTTTTTGTTGACGTTTATAAGATCAGGGAAGCGATACACATCAGAAAAAAACAAGACGATGAACCGAGACGAGAGGTCCTATCAACCTCCACACGTCTATGATTATTTACTGTCAGCCGCAGCGACACCTGGCGGACAGTCGTTCCGACGAAGGCAGCAGCGGTTGCCAAAACGTCAACAAAGCAGTGAATATAAAGGTTGTATTTTGATGAATTTGTCAAACTTATTAAGTTACGCCAACTTATAGATTCTTCAAAGACACGAGACAATGTTCATGCATAAGTCAAAGTCATCGAAAGTGGGTTCTTGAGCTTGGTGACTTCAATTGAGCGTACAACAACAGCTTGGTGGCTTTTTTGACCGGGATTCGTCTCATCCACCGACCGAGCACAAAATTTAATGATTGAAGAAGAAGCCCAGCTAGAGTGGGCCGACTGTGCCTCCTATATCCGGCAGCGGAAAAAGAGCAATTTCCCATTGTGGCTACATTCCCATACACGCTGCATGGTGACGCTGCTATATCGAACGCTACAATGAACGCTAGAATACTATACGGTAACTCGGCGCACGTAGGTGACGGCTCCAGACAGCAACTTTGCATTCAAAATTTGCGGCGAAACCGCTGCAGATAAACATCGTTACTATTGACAGCTTAGGAACTCGTCATGGCCCCATCCAACGGCACCATCGCTAATCCCCTACTACGTACGATTTAGCCACGATACATGCGTTAAAGACAGACGACACATCGTACCCTAGAGTTGACCAAACGGTCGGCCAAATATCGTCTCTCGATTCAGCGGTTTGCTGTTTTTGTCGTTGACTTCAGCGCGTGAACGCAGCACCAGCAGCAGTAGCCGCAGCAAGTACACTACAAACTATACGGTCAACCGAATTAGCTCATCGCGATAACAAACGCAATTATGTAGATTGCCGTCGGCAAGTTGGTTCCATAATGCCAGTTTGCGCGAACTCCGGGTTCTTTCGCACGGTGCAACACGCTATCGCGGAGGCTCGCGCGCGCGCCGTTTCCAGATAATGAAATGGCATCTTAACGCAGCACCGCGACTGCGCACGAGGCCCCCTAAGTGATTCAAACTCTGTAATCGACGTGGCTGCACTTCAATGGAGATATGCAAGCTGCTACACACGTAAGTTACAAGACGTTTATCGGTGCTTGTGAATCTCGCGGTCAAGTGCAAGCACGTCGTGGAACAATTAAGCTTGCTTATGTGCTAGTACATAGTTTTGCCTGCGGCAACTTGGCACTTCGTTAAAATGTTCTCCAGTCCATACCGCACTGTTCCAGCTTAACAAACGCCCATGGAATGTTTTCCAGACAATGACAAAACCGTGTGCTTCGCTTTCCTCCCACAAATTTTAATTCTAAATCCTATGTTTTTTCTAATATTAACCGGAAATCCTGACTGGGGCTACCCTATCTAGCGATTAAGAACATTTGTTGACTTTTTTGTTCCTTCCAGCCATACTGATGCTTTTCTTCTTTAACTCTGCAGTTTTGACAATCTTTCTGACTGACTACAAAAATATTCAAAGTTAAGCAATTAATCAAAGTTAACTACAAAATTAATTGATAAAGTTTTTTAATCAGTACCAAACCTAAGAATTATAATAGCAACAAGAGTACAGTCATACTGCAGCGTGACAACAATGTGCCATCAAAAATATTATGCGAATTAATATGCAAGCAAAGTCTGATGCTGGACCAAACATTATGCAAAGTAGTCCTCAGCGAGCCATATAAGGCCCATAAGGCGGCGCTGATTATCTTCAGTTTCCTTAGTGGTCGGGAAGCTGACAGGGGTCCCCGTGCACCCCCTTTAAGATTAAACCCCATGCATATTTTATTGTACTCCAGGGGCTGAACTTCAGAACAAATCATGTCAGCAGGAATAAATTTGGGATACAGGGTGCTTACCAGCCGTTTGTTGCTATGACAACCATAAACCCTTAGAAACAAGCTTACTGTGCCTATAACAGCGATAATAAATGTCTAATTGTGTCAAATATCGTGGCTATAATAAGCTATTCATACATTATTAAGGACAAGAAATTCAACGGTGTATTTATCACATAGCAACGGTTGCTATGGAATAAGATTCTGCATAGCAACAGCTTATTCAGCAGAGATATAAGCATGAGACGTCAACCAAACCTTAGTTACCATAATGTAGTAAGATCAGTGGTTATAGTTTTGCCTGGCAACCGTTACTATGGACGCTGTGGTAATTTAGTAACTAAGTTTTTACAACATACTGTCACTCGTTACTAACTGTAATGAGCTAAAACGTCACAAAAAGTTTAGCACATTGCAAAATGTATTTATATAACGTTTCAGTAAACGTCATATCAAATAACTTAATTTTATGCACATTTTAACTCCAACCTGGTGTCATTATATTGACAAAGAAATGGGTGGCTTTTGTTGTTATGATACTTATAGCCTTTAGCAATACAATCTTTAGACATCTCAGAAAAAAATAAACATATAAATGGTTAAAATAGCAACCGTTGCCATATGATGAATATACCGTTGGATTTTTTTTGTACTTAATAATGCATAAAATGTTTGTTATAGCCATGATATTTGACACATTCAGATATTCATTCAGATATTCATTATCGCTGTTATAGGCATACTAAGCTTGCTGCTAAGGGCTTTTGGTTGTCATAGCAACAAACAGCTGGTAAGCACCCTGTGTCCCAAATTTTTTTCCTGCTGACATGATATTTTTTCTGAAGTTCAGCCTCTGAAGTACAAAAAGCATGCATGAGGTTTAATCCCAAAGCAGTCAGCACCAGCGACGGAAAATTACTTCGATGAAAACTAGATTTAAGGTTTTCTCAAAAGTTGAAAACCTTATTTTATTTGTCGTGCAATTTATAATACAAATTGAATCTCAAATTTTTATCGCGATTTTTGCTTAGTTTTTTAACCTCACGTTATTAACTCTACAAAAACGACGTGACATGAAGAATCCTAAATTTCGTGGTGCAATACAACTTTTTCCCCGAGTCTCAAAATTAGTGCCAGGTGTTCTGAAACCTAAAAAAAATCTAAATTCGAACAGTTTCAAAAACCAGTTTTTTTCCATCCATGCGTGATACGCATGTCAAGAACTATCAGTTTCCCCAAGATTACTTTTTTTCTGGGTAGCCATTGCTGTCCAGCTGTGTGAAATTCTTTAACATCTTCCGGCACGGCACTGTTCCCCATGCTAACCGAGCGCCAAACTGTGCAGAAATAGGCCTACATGCATATGCTAGCACTAGAGCTGCATAATAATGCAATGCATTGCACTAAAACGCCAATTTATATTTCATTACCAACAAGATAATGTTCGTACGATTTCGATAGTTTACAGTATATGTCTGTATAAATATAATCAGTGAGCCGTTTAGACCGGTAGAAAAAAAATCAAACAGTTCAATTTCAAGTTGTACAACAGCAAAGATCCTTTCATCCTTCTGTATTATTTTAACTAAACAACAGACATTGTCAGTCACGAGACCATTAGATTCGTCACTATCGCTTTACTATACATTACAGTCCATTAAGTTACCGGTATATCAATTCATCAAACTACAACTTTTATTGCAAGCCGACGTTGTTCACATGTAAAGGCATGTTTTTATACGGAAATCATCCGAAGAAAACAACAGTGGTTGCCAAAAAATCAATGACTTACATGTAACTAACGAACAAACATGCTGGGAGGCCATGTGCATGTGTATGCTGCCGACTGTTTAGTTGTCCCCACTGCACACCAGGCCTAATAACGGTTAGGTATAGGCACGCAATCCATATAATTATCAATAAAGATTTTGTAATCTGATAAATTTGTATAGGTTATCCTCTCAAAGATGCTTGCACCACTAAGCAGGGCACAAGCTGCAGTCAAGAGACCAAACAGTCACCCACAAAACACCTAGAAAAACTTCACATGCAGCTCGCATTTCTCAACGATCGATGGTATACTGCAGCTTAAAACATTCAATCGAATTATGATAGTGAAAACGAAACGCTCCAATTTATTTTGCACCACGTACCTGTCTCAGTCTGTATACACTGCTGGTTCATCTGCCGGTCTCATATCCCGGGAACAGCTTACTGAGCACGGACTGATGAGTTGTCGTTTGCCGACAGCTGAAAGTTGGACAGCTGTAGACCGACGCCTTAAAGTTTCACTTTTAACATACCTAATTAGGTGGCATAGGCCTACAAGTCCTACTGAACTTCAATGTCACATAGGCCTACAGGTCATGTTTTTATTGCTTGGGTTTTGTAGGGATAACGCGCTAGGCAAAGTGGAGCCGTGCAAAATTTTTCTTTGTCAAAAACTACAGATAAGTTAGGCTACTTAATCTGTGGCGCAAGAGAGTGCGGTTGTCAACTGTGACGTAGAAAATTGTCGTGGATTCATGGAATGTTTCACAGGGATGTGGCCGCTATAGGAAGACTTGACTCTTTTTTCTTTATCTGACATGCACTTCTGCATTTAGTGATTACTCTGGAAAACACAAAAGCATGCGCTACGTACCTTTTACAAATCTGCTGCCACTTTAACTAGTAAAATTTTCAACAGTAACTGTACAACTTTTAAAATGTTTTTGTTAGCCGTAGGCCATACGCAACATTAAACGTTAATTTTGTTTCCTGTATCATAAATGTCTCGCATTGCAGTTGTGTTTGACGGAGGTAATGCTGACGCCACTTGAAGTTGACGTGACTGCGATACGAGTGCAATAGTAACATTTATTAGTTCAGCACGGTCAGCAAGTAATTACGTGGTAGACATATACAGCGAGACACTTGTAAGGCGAGACTGACGTTTGACTTCCTAGTGGAAACATGCAAAACTTAGAACAGGAACGCAATTTAATAATTAGGCCTACAGTTCGCATAAAATAAGTGAACGCTTTTAGATAGAAAATACACGTAACATCGTTATTCTACATAAAATGATTAAAACAACTAACGCAAACAGGGTAAATCTCAAAAACCATTAATGAAATAAGCAAACATTGATGACTTCGAACAACCTTGAAATCCAAAAATAGGCAAAATTCACCAGATTTCACTTTAGTCGCATATACTATTACTGGCCAACTTACGATCAAAACGAAATGTTCAACACATCAATAAACAATGGCATAGTATTAAGTAAGGATTTGGCAAAGGGGTAGTGGTAAGCGGGGCCTGGACTCTGAAGGTGGGGCCCCTAGCGAGGTCAAGTCCTGACGCAGAGGCACTAATTGTAGCGTATGGACAGTCAATGGAAGTGGCAAATCTGCCCACTTTTCTAAAATTTGGAAATATCGAAAATCAAATATGTGTATGGCCCCCTAAACATGCCACTGTCAATCAACCAAAGCACATACTACAGTTAAGTTGCCACAAACAAAACAAAAAGAGGTAAAGTATAGTCTCTTCATGACAGTTATTTAGCAAGTAACGATGACTTCTAAAATACTTCATTACTGTTACAAGCAAAACAACTTTCTTGTCACACACCATTATGCGCAGGCGTCATTTAGGGGGGGGGGGTGGCTGGAGGGGTCTACGGACCCCCAAGGACTTATTATTATTTAAGTTATTTTGATTTAGGCCTACAACTTTGCAAGTACAGTATGCTAATCAAATTCAGCAATTCTAGCAAAGAAAACACAATCGCAAATACAAAACACTGATTATCAAGCACAGGAATATCAAGCAAACGATTAGAATCGTAGAAAAACACGTCAACACAGGTCTCTATATACACACATGAACTCGCTAATCACAACTATCGGTATCACACTGTCATTATACCACAATTCACTAGCAAACGCAGTAAACAAATTCTGATTAGTAACGATAACAAAGACCAAAGTTGTTTGGCGCTATACACCAGACGCTCTGCCACATCACGTACAGTGGCTGCAACTTAACGCAATATTTTCACTGGGGCCTCTGAGCCTCTGACCCCAAATTCCCCTTCCCCAGTGGTGAAATTAAGGAAAGACGCAAAAGCACTGCATTTCCACACTTCCTATTTTCAGTCTGTATATTTACTCCACTTGAATTTAAAGGTTAAGCACCAATTGCATGCTGAAATCAGTCGGATCAGAATGACCATATTGCATATGGGATAATAGGACAGCATTAAAGGTAAAGGTGTCAATTTATATAGCGCATCTCGCGTACAACGCCTTTAATGCGCTTTTCGTCACTAACCCAAGCCGCCAGCCACACGACCACCACGTGCAGCCTGCAGACACAGGCTAACGCAGAGGCCGGCTAGGCAGCCCCAGTCAGCTGTACTTAGGTCACCACCTTTCGTAACCCATATAAATGAGTTACTGCTCATTTTACCGTCCCACGGAAAGTAGAAGGCTGAGTCGACCTAGGAGTTATTCCATTAAATCACATCCTAGTTATATGTGATGTGACTGAATCCACAACCTCGTAAGTAATAAGTCAAATAACTTGGGAAAATTAGTGAAAAAGGGTGCCACCAACCAGATGTCAGTATTTAAGGCTAGAATGCACCAAATTCGATTTCTGCTAGGGCTTCACCTCTGACCCACTGGGGGATCTCACAGCACTCCCCATCTCCTCTAGCTATATTTTACAGGGCCTACTGCTAAGGGGAAGGTGGAAAGTGAGGGCAAAAAGAGATGGGAAAAAGGCAAAAAAATTACAGGAGGGGAAAAAGAGAGAAGGAGAAAGGAAGTAGAGTTATTCCACCTCTTCAATTCTACTTTGACCACTCCTTCCAGTTAAAGAATTTGGCCCCTCTCTAGTAGTGTTACTAGGGAAAGCTTACGTCAAGTTACGTGTTGCTGCCAAATGAGAAACGACTTTAGCAAGGTTCATCACTGTGACAAACATGAGATGAACAGATAAAGAAAATCTAAAGGCGCGTACAGAGCAATGTAACCAAACTGAACTAACACGGCTTAGTTTTTGACAAAATGACCAACGAGCAAGCAGGGCAAGCCCATTGGTCTTTGGTTGACACATGTGAGCGTAGTCGCGTAGGCCACCAACGCCACTACGTCAATTCAGTTCAGTTCAGTTACATCGCTCTGTACGCACCTTATGAAACCAGTGACTATGCTAAGGTAATACACAGTAATGCTGCCTAATACAAAATTTGCACAAAAATATCACGATTGAAATAAAGATCAGCATAATTACATCATCAAAAACATAGCTAACTAAATTCTATAAAAAGCTTACCAAGACATTCAAGATTCATTCTGCAAGATGCACTAATATCACATTACATTATATTATAGAAAGGTAGTGCTTACCACATTCACATCCCTTTAATACGCTATTGTTTATGCAACAGAAATGGCATGCAGCATTGTTAAAAATATGTTGCAGCAATTACCAAAAACTTACCTTTTGGGAATGTAGCTAACCTGGAATGACTATAAAATGCAGGCAGTTATACAGGATGCGGAAAAAAAGTAACCCCCTAAAGTTTTTTTGCTGTTTTCTCAGCAACCGTTTGGAATTTTAATTTAAAATTTTACAATTGTATTCAATTAAACCTTTTACATCCAACTGCCACGTATAATTTGAATCTCTTGAAAAATGACAAAGTTATAGACATTTTAACATGACTGCCTATCGATTTTTCAGCATTAAAAATGTACAAGCTACTACACCAATGAAATAACATCGTTGAAACAACAGAGTTAACTGATGATCAAATGCCAGAATTTCATTGTTAATGTGAATGTTTGAAGTGTCCACCACCAGCTCCAAGCTCCAACACAAGCCTTCAGTCGCTTACTTTGATAAGTCTTTCACAGCCTTGTCGATTGGTCCTTGTGGCAGCCTGGCAGGTTGCCCCAGATAACCTAAAGTGCTTCCTTGACTTCGGCGATTGTTTTCGGCTTTGTTTTAAGCTTGCAGTAAGCTTCCAACATTGCACCCGACATGCGATAGTCCATTGGGTTTATATTCAGCAAATTTGGAGGCCACTGGTCCTTTGTGATGAAATCTGGAGAGATGGCCTGCAGCCCATTCCGTGCGCTGCACGCTGTGTGTGCTGGCGTGCCATCCTGCTGGAAGATGAACCCGGTGGGCAGCCGGCGATTGATTTAAAAGAACGATAATTAAGTAATAATTTATAAACAAAACAAATTACTGTTTATCAAAACGTCACTGTGACGTCATCGGCAGTAGCGTTGTAACCAGTTTTTAAAAATCAAATAGCATTTTTAGCTTAAACATTTTTAATGCTAAAAAGTCGTAGGCGGTCATGTTAAAAGGTCTATAATTTCCTTGTTTTTCTTGGCGAATAGATGTAGAATGTTTCAATAAATAAAGCTGTAAAATTTCACATTAAAATCCCAAACGGTTGCTGAGAAAACAGTGAAAAACTTTAGGGGGCTACTTATTTTGCCACACCCTGTATACAAGCAAAGACGTCGACGCCTAGTGGCGACATGAATGCGGCCATCCATCCCTCCAGTTGAAGAACTCAACTAGGCCCTACAATCGTTAGAACCATTCTGTGTCGGTGCATGACCTGCCACCCATAATCTATTTGAACGTGTAGGCCTAAGCTAAGTATGTATCATTTTCTTGACGTTAACATTGGGTGACCGTGAGCTTTAACCTTTTTAACTAAAAATTTGGACAATGGTTCCGGCTGCCTGGGGAAAGTTTAGACCAATTTTGGTTTTATACGTCCTTTTGTGTTCAATTCAAAAGCCCATACACAACAGTAAAGTGGATGGATGGTCATATAAAAAGCACAAAAGAGCAGCAATACTAATTATTTCATTTTCATACACGCTGTACATTGTACAATATTACATCACTGCTTGACTTAGGTATACTGCGCAATAGCAGCATCACTAAGCATCTTAAACTGTGATGGAGAAAGACGGTTAAAGACAGCCTTCCAGACCCTTCTGTAGATGTCACCATCCCGAATTTTAGCAATCGCAAAGTGACGAGACTTCCTACTGTCCTGATATTCAGCATCGATATCTCCTTCGATGAGAGTAAAGTTTGTAATAAGATCAACGTAATGTATGCCGTGAAATTTCTTAGACACTTCTGGCATCAACAAACCTGTAATATAGACGTCATCAATCCAGAAATATGGTGTCGTGAGTGATGTTGAACATAACGCAGGCACAAGTTCACGAGACAAGACAAACAAAAGACCGGCACAATACTGCGGAAAGTGAGTTCGACCGGGCAATTCATCGTCTGCAACGCACCACTGCATGCATTCCTTCGGATTGCGCAGTATCGGCATTGTATTTTCTTTCCACAGTGGACATATCACTGTGTGTTGGTACTTAGCAGATGTCTCGAAAAGCTGCATCATCGAAAAAATGTTAAGAAACGTATCATCGTTAGCTTTGATGAAATATTTTGCACTGGTGCAATAACGTGCAACAAAGTGTAGCGCTAGCAGACCTTTCAGCGTCGCATTACGAGAAACGTCGACGAAATCGCCCTGAACTATATCACGATATTGTTCAAACTCTGCCTGTATGCTCTCTTGCTGAGTATCACTTGCTCGCCCCATCATAAAAAATCTCTGGAAAACATTTTGCCGAAACAGCGAAGTGCTAGCCCACGTTTCACGGAGCAACTGACGCCGTTCAGACTGTTCTGGTGTGGAATGGATGGCTATGACCCATGAAAGTCCTGAAGATGCAAGTCCAGTACACAATGCTGAATTATACAAAATATAACTGACGTTCATCGGCAGCCGATTAGAACTGCTGTTTATCACAATCCGGTTATCAGCAACTTCTGCAATGCTTTGCTTCTTTTGTTCACCGTAAACGCCACTCAGATCACTGTTTCCCAGCAACTTTGCCAATTGCTCAGCATCCAGTGAAACTACAACCTCAACTTTTCCATTTGTATCTGGTGTGCCAAACTTCAGGTGTGCAGAAACCGAGTTAACCGACTCAACATTAAGCCTGTCTTCACTTATATCCACTGACGATAACGAATCACTGAAATTGATATAGGCAACATTCAGGACAACGTAAATGCACACAACTATTGCTAGCATGACACCAAGTGACCGCAAATTTCTGCAGTTCATGTGAAACACATTCATTGCTGATCCAGTTTATTAATTCTCCCAGTGAGCACGAACATGACTGCAAAAACAAACATGACATGAAATGAATTGTGATTCTAAACAATGCAGCACATACTAAAAACAACTGACACTGTATGAAGATGAAAACCACGTCATCTTACGCAATATGGAATATAATCTAAGAATAACAAAGTACAAATTATAAGAAAATGGAGCAGTCAATCTGTGACGTGGCAGACAAAAAATAAAAATCAGAAGAAATTCCATTTACAAGACAGAAGATGGCCTGTGTTGCGAAAAAAAACAAAAATGTCTGAAAATGACAAAACACTTACAGAGAAAGATGAAAAATGCTATGAGCGAGGATGCAGTCAGAGAACATTGAAAGCAGTTAGTCATTATATACTATATTTGAACTTTCACCTGCAGGCTTACTAATATCTGGAACAAACAGTTTGCCAACTACTGCACAAACCGGAACACACACTAAAAGTAATTTATTCATATAACATTACATAACATTTATACTACTTGGTAGTCTACTTTAAAAAATACGAGCTAAGAGGTATGCAACACACACAATGTTAGGTTGGTCAAAAGAATTGCATTTGGCAGATGCTATTTAATGTAGACAAAACCTCTCATGCTCTAAACCTAACCCCTTGCCCCAAACAGAAGAGTGAAGACTATAGACAGCTTACACCTGAGATGGCTAGGAGTTGCCACAAACATGATCTTGTAGCTTGTACACAGAGCTTATCAATTTAAGAGGCTAAACTGCAACATTACATAAAAGAATGCCTATTCTTTGTGCAAAAGTAACTCACATAATATTTCCACTCATTTTTACGTGTGCGAGCTGGCACTGTTGTAGCACATCTTAGCCATCGCAGTTCTGTCCATATGTCCGTCTGTCCATCTGTCACACAGGTGGATCAGTCAAAACAGTGCAAGCTAAGATAAACAAATCTTCAGGTCCACTGCCTGGAAGACTTTAGTTTCACGATCAGTAATAGCGTGTTTACACGATCCATCAAATGTAGAGCAAACTTCCAGCAAATGTATTCAAAATACACGTGAATTGCTGGACGTTTGCTGGATCATGTAAACACCCCATAAAGCCCTTCCATAAATTTGAAAGGGGTCACCCAAACAACAGTGCTAAATGAGAAAGGGTGGAAAAAATTTGCGATTTTTAGCCAGTAAGTCGCCATATCTCAAAAATGGTGTGAGATAGCACCTAGGTTACTATTAATCACTAATAAGAAATTGTACACTGGCTTTCGATTAGCACCAAAATCAATGACCTTGGATGACCTTGAATGCTAAAATAATGGTCTTATTGACTTCTTTCGGCAATTTTGGGCTGCAACACACATTTCAAGAGCGAAATGTGCCAAAATTACTACAGACAGACCAGTAAAACCTGCGTACAAACTTTTCGACATTCAATCAATTTCGATCAGCGAGCACAGGTGTAAAATACATCACTTTTATAAAACTAAAAAATGTAAATAAAATGTGAATAAAACGAAAACAAGAAGCCCAGCTGTCGCTAAGATAGCCGACCGTACTGGTTGTCAGTAACCTTCAAAATCATCCAAGGTCAATGATTTTCATGTAATCTGAAAGAGCGTATGTTTAAATTGTAATAAAAACTACTGTGAATCCATTATTTGCAGAGATAGAAGAACATAGTAACAATAGTACATTAGAAAAATGTTTCACTAAGTTGTTGGATTGCGTTGTGGTCTGCACTTTAGTAGTCCGCAATATACACACTGGTCTGCATTAATGATCCGCAAGTTTTTAGTCCGCAGATTACGGGTGTTGGTAATTTGTGGAAATGCGGAATGCGGAAAGTAATTTGCGGAACAAAATCTGCGGAAGTAGGCTGCGGAATGGTGGGTAATTTGCGGAATGCGGAATGACCGACCGAGCGATCGATAACGCCCCCGGCCGCACTCGGCATTTATTGCCACTAATTACCGAGCAACGTAGGCTATAAAATATGCCGCTGTCATATCTCATCTTTGTCATTTTAAATTGTTTTAAAGTAATTTATTGATAGCTTGCTAATTGTTTAAATTATAGGCCTGTGTTTCTAAACTGTTATGTTA
>Ga0209671_1005406_pt1 | contig 12922 bp, 11 predicted proteins | sample WorMetHERISLAND2_2_FD_187401 | JGI IMG/M metagenome (GOLD analysis project Ga0209671, IMG submission 187401) | Marine gutless worms symbiont microbial communities from Max Planck institute for Marine Microbiology, Germany - Olavius geniculatus... | ecosystem: Host-associated > Annelida >... | reverse complement strand
CAATCAATCAGTCAACAGTTTTTACGCGCAAAAGCAGCTAGGCTACTGCTTTCAGCGCGTCTTAGCCATCGCAATTCTGTCCGTCTTTCCATCTGTCCATCCGTCACATGGGTGGATCGGTCCAAAACGGCACAAGCTAAAATCACCAAATCTACACCATCGGCTGCCTGGGAGACTCTAGTTTCAGGAACCGCAAAACTTTTTCATAAATTCGAAGGGGGTCACCCCGAACGAGGGCGCTAAATGAGAGGGGGTGGGCAAAATTTACGATTTTGGCCAATAAGTCGCTGTATCTCAGTAACGGCGCGAGATAGGGCCTGGGTTACTATTAATCGCTAATAGAAAGTCGTACACTGGCTCTCGATTGGCGCCCAATTCAATGACCTTGAATGACTTTGAACGCCAAAATAGGGGGTTTTATGGATTTTTTGGCGATTTCAGGCTGCGAGACACATTGCAAGAGCGAATTGCGCCGAAACCAATTAAGATAGACATGGACAAGCTGCGTATGAAATTTTCAACATTGAACGCAGACTTCGACGGTCCAAGTCTCGATTTTCTAGGTTCAAGGAAACCTGTACACGAGGGCATTAAAGAGCGGTACCTCGTAAAAGTCGCGACGAAATGGCTGGAGATAGACTGACAGTTTGCGAACAGGAACTGCTATAGGCTTTCGCGCGTTCCGTGAGCATTAGCTCAAATTTCTTGTACTATTAAGCTTACTCAATTAGAGTTGGCTTAATAGAAAAGCTACTTGAAGCAAACGTAAAAGCACGATTACCGACTGCTTTTAACGCTTTAACATTTTCTTTTGAGTGTTTAAATAACCTTAAACAAACCATCAATAAAAAATACAGTGATTCAAGTACATGCATCCAAAAGAAAATTGAATAATAATACGACAAATATACAGCAAATCGAAAGTCTGCAGCAAATCCACACAACAAATTGTTTAAGAAGTCCACAACGGATCAAAGAAATGGAGTTTAGACCATTGTAAGTTAATGTCGCGACTCACGGCAGTTGCTGAAGTCCGTGTCGTTGACGTCACGTGGGAGTCCGGTGACGTCATCGAAGCACGTGATCGTAACGTCAGCTCCGCCGAGCAAGTGAGACGCTTCGTTCAGTGCACGCTGCAACCAGCGAGAGCTGCAGTTGCACGACAGAGGGTTGCCCCCTACCGAGCTGAAACAAAAGTTATTGCAACACAAATAATACAATCGTCGAAACATTCCTGCCTGTCTTATTTCTGAAGTAAAAATTAAAGATTAAACGCATTTGATGTTTACAGATCTTCGCGGAAACTCATCTTACAACTACGGAGCGTCGCCTGCCATATGGAATCACAAATTTTGAAAACTACACCCGATAAAAAAATTTAAAAATTTAGTCAAATATTTGGCCAGCAAAATAATTGTCTTTCAAAATGGTCTAAGTTTATTGCGCATCGCTGTCATAACATTTAGCGCAGTGACAGAATTACCAATTGTCGGCATTTAATAACAAGAAGCCCAACTGTCGCTAAAATAGCCGACCGTACTGGTTGTCAGTGGCATTCAAGGTCATCCAAAATCGATTATTTATTATCTCATCTGAAACGTCGTATGCCATTTCCTATTAGTGATTTATAGTAACCTTGGCCTTAGCTCTTACCGTTTCCGAGATGTGGCCAGTTTTCCGTTAAAAACGCACATTTTCCCTACCCCCTCCATTCAACCCCAAATGTGAAAATGTTTCCCTTGCAGTGAATCGCTGAAATTTTGCACGCCCAAGTTTAAGACACATGGCTAAGTACTCAAGTAAGAAGTTTTCCCCGCGACTTAAAGCTCAGCCACAATACATCCGTTACAAACGGACAGACGGACGGACGACAACCATGCCAGTAGCTCGACTGTTACTTTGGTATGATCGGCTAAAAGGAAATTGTCAAAAAACCTATAGAATGCAGTGAGAGCGTGCACCAGAGCCTACATGTATGTTATCAGGTAACCACGCCTATCTGAAGAAGATCATGCAGGCGTGTTGTCGTTAAGGACGAAGTCTATAATATTCACTCAGCAGTCTTGCGTTGTTGCATGCGACCGCCGTATTTAGCACACTGATGCAATACATATAGCCGACAATAGCCCAAAGTATTGTGAACGAGCGACCATCCGGCGAGACATTGGAGGCTTAAGAAATAACGTTGCTGCGGTGATGACACGCGCGCATTGTGGCGGAGAATATAACGGCAACCAACCGGCTGCTGCAGAAACAGGAAGAACAGTGCGACGGTCGGTCAATAACAGCTTCTCCGATATATACTGCGGTGGTGGCGTCATTGTTTCCTATAGGCCTAGGTTCTTCACACTGTCTACGTGTAGACATACTAGGCCTATATATGTAGAATTCCGCATGTCACTGCAGTGTAGACAGAAAGTGCTGCAGGTCGCCTGTTCTGAAGTCAAAAATTGACTTGTCTAGCGTGAAAATAGTTGCAGATAGGTACAGACATGCTGATTATCATAACAAGCACTGGCGACGAGCTTCTTAGGAATATCAACATCGATGACCTTGAATGACTTTGATTCTTAAAAATATTGGTTTTTACTGATTTTTTGGCAATTTTTGGCTGCAAAGGAGTGAATTGCGACGAAATGGACGCAGATGGACCAAGATTACCTGCGAACAGAAAGTGCTATAGGCTCTCGCGCGTCTCATGAGCATTAGCTGAGATTTCTTGTTTATCAAATGTACCCCCGAGGAGGAAAGTGAAGGAGGAAGGACGAAAAAAAGAATGGGGAAGAAAAGAGAGGCTAGGCCACCCCAAATTCACATTTACGCCACTGCTAAGCTGCCCCACTACCATCCAATATTGCTTCATCGTCGTCGTCCGAGCGATACACAATTTCGCCTCTCTCTTTAGTACCGAGACGCTGCTAGCGACATCTACTGGCGGCGGCGCTGGTTGCCTTTCATCTGTCACGCCTCGCTGACGACGACGTACAAAAATCTGCAGGACGGACAGCGATTCGATGTCAGATTGATGTACAACGGCGCCAAGAACAAACAACGAAAAAAGACAAACGGGCGGACTGACCGGCTGGAAGCTTAGAGGGATACTGCTCTTCCCCGTTTTGGTATGAGAAAGGACATTACGATGTGAAATTTTCTCTACTGCGAACAAAAGGTAAAACGTCAACAGGATTATTCGACGTTAAGTTGCCAAAAAATTCAGTTTTGTGATATTATGTGATATGTCTATAGTTATTCGCTAATACACAATGATTGGATAAAACAGTACAATAGTTTGTTACAATAATAAAAAAAAAAAAAAAATTTAAACGGTTTTGATGCACCATTCACATTTTTATGCCAATTGTTATTAATTCCTTGAAATGACTACGCCAGATAGTGTTTTAGTTTCGTCTTAAAAGCATCAGCTGTAGAGTCGGGAATCGAAATTCGTAAGTGCAAGCGTAAGCGTAGTTGTAGTGGAAAACGGTTAGCGGGTGACGAATAATCAATGGCGAAATCGATCGGCTTAAAAAAAGTCTTTAACTTTGTCTGCAGCCGGCAAAAATGTTGACGTTTTTCTTTCGTCGGCTCGGTCGTTGGTAGGTCAATGTATCGTGGACTACTTTTGTAACAGACATTGACCGTTCATTACGAAGCGCTAACGAGGCGCAAAGTAGGCAAGCGTGTGCCCGCATACGTCATTTGTCGATTTGTGATTGCATCCAACGACGAAGTAAATTAACCGATTGCGCCACACCGCTAGCCGGTACATGTACAGTGAAGATTGATTTCCATCCAATGCAACGAACGCAACGCAAGATTCTTGCGCAGGCTACTTTCCTTACGCAATCGACGCAGGCGACGCAACGACCAAAAATGCAAAGATAAAAGTGCTAAGAAAGTTGCACAAAATTTAAGTAAAGTTCCAGCTGCAGTACCGACCTTCAAGGTCAATAATTTTTATGGCATTTTAAAGCTAATATGCGACTTCTTATTAGTGATCAACAGCAACTTAAGCCGTGTCTCGCACCGTTTTAGCTACAATACGTCCGTGACATACGGACAGACAGACAGAGAGACGGACATAGCATAGATGGAGCACGACAAGACGGTGTCTATTCTTGCGTTGCGTACATGTACGTTGCGTACAATACGTAAGTTGCGTCCGTTGTGTTGTGTGGAACCTGTGCCTAACAGTGGCCCAGTGGGACTGCCTGGAATAGACCGTGGATGGATCGTCAGTACACCATCCGTCATTTTACATGGTCGTCAGTCAGATCTCTGAAATCCAGGCCGCCGCACGGGTCGTCACGTACTTTACTGGCTGTTGTTGGTTACGCGGATTCGCCCACTTCTTCGTATTCCTATCCGGATAGTTTTCAATCGCTTGCCGGCGTCCCGGTAGTTTGCAATTTCGAGATGGATAAAACTCGTCGTATTCAACGAACTCCTTTTTACTTTACGGGACCAAAGTACTTCACAAATATGTCATTAAAATGGTAGTGAAATAATTTTGAAAATCGGCCAACATTTTGATCACAACAAAAAGCTTCATCACTTACTTTTTGGGCTCACTCTGTTTCCATGTGTTTTTGTTGCTTTCTCTGTTATTTTAAGTTGGCTGCTGTTCGACTTATATTATGTTTATATTGTAATATTGTATACCATGTTTATACTGTAATCTGCATATACAGTAAACTGCTTTCGTCTTAGTCTAAAAAGAATGATTGACTGATAATGTCTAGCGTTCTTCGTGACATCACTCTTGTTTAGTGATAGCCAAACGGCAAAAGTGTTCTGAAGGCGGGTACAGATATACATAACTGAACTGGACTGCGCTGTATACTGAAAACTCTGTTTGGTTGCGTGTAAAAAGCGAACGAACTGAGAGTTCATTCCATTTCACTACATTTCACTTCGTTCGCTCTGTACACGCTTTAAGACGCGTAACAAAACCGAACCGACAGAATGATCCGAACACACGCAGAACTAGAGAAAGCACTCGGAGAGCGCAGGTACCTCCGCCAAGGCAAAGCTATTCGCCAGGTGCCGTCATCATCTTCGCTTTGTCAGCGGTTCCCTTATGCCCCTTGTAACGCAATGGTAACGAAAATTTCAAAGTGATCCAGAATCCAGGATTCCTGCCGGATCACCCCCAAAATTGAATCACTTGTAGTCTATGCCATGTCCAACATTTCCCCAAAATTTCAGAAAGATCCGTCCATAACTTTTTGAGTTATCTTGCTCACACAGAGACAGACAGACAGATAGACAAACAAACAGACAAACAAACGAAGTCTGACAAAAACATAACCTCCCTGGCGGATGTAATAACGCTTCGATTTCTATTTCTATTATTTTGCTCATCTCTTTCCATTGGGCAGCGTTCACCCGCAGTCGCCGATGCGGTAATGTGAGCGGACGATGAAGCTCGCGGGTCGTGAGGGAGAGAATAGCATCGCTGCAATAGGCCCAATAAATCTCTCTAAAAAGAATATCAGACCGCGAACAACACTCCATGGGTCGCTTGACATCTGAACTATTTCCAGTGCCATCGAACCGCCCGTCCGCGCTGCAAGAGATTGCGGCAAGCAGCTTATTCTGTTTCCCCGAAATCGAGCCGCCGAAGAAACTCGATAGCCCCAAAAAACTGACGCGCCCCAGCAAAATATAGACCTATTAAGTAAGTCAAGCGAGTCAACTTAGCCTCTGACGACAATGGACAGACACGGCACGTCTGTTTGGGAACCCAGGGAAATTGAAATCGACTTTGGCTGGCAGATGATATGATCCCGTTTCTTCCTACCAAAATTACGGATCTGCCGCTGATAAAAAAGTAAACAAGAAAGCTTAGACGGCGCGTTTTAACGGTTAGTCACAGTGTGTCGAAACTGTTTTCTAGATCTGGCTTCTTTTTTAATTAATCAGTTAAGCGATCAAAATGATTAAAATTCAAAACACAATAGCGCCGTATGTCGCAAACTAATCAGGGGTGCAAGATGGCATAGACGAGGCTGAGTTTTCACGTTAAAATATGCTCGAAAGTACCAGGAAGTGTGGCTGATCCACATGTAGGCTAAAGTTAGCCTGCATGTGCGTTCTTGAAGGTCTTGATACCTGAAGTAAGTAAGTAAGTAAATAATTTATATAGCGCGCGTTAACTGTAACAACCTCGAACGAACTAACTATCTACACTAACTAAATAAATAAGCGCACACATTTGTGCATAGCTGCATAATGCATTCACTGTTTTAGGCAGCTTAAATCACAAGCTGTGGATGCATTTATAAACGGATGGATAATTGATGTTCAGTCAGAAAGAAGTCCAAGATATCGGCGTGCTACTGTATAAACAGCGATAAATTCTGACCGCATAACACGTCCGCAAATCCAGGGCTGTCGGAATGGCGTAATAGGTCAAGAGACTGACTATTGGACCGCGGAGTATGGTTCCAGACGGTTAGTAAAAAGCGTAACATTTTACTCTCAGTGGCGTCTTACTGCTGCTGTCTGGCGGCCCGTGGCTAGCTAGCTTAACGACTGACGATTAATTGGAGACGAATGTAGGAAAGGAACACTCGGCAGCAGGAATGATGCGGCATGCTTCCAGGTTGACTAGACGTAGCTGAACTTCACATCGCACATGAATGTCAATTTCACGGTTACCGCAGAGAGAACGACCCCACATGCCATGCATTATCAATGGCTGTGGAACAGTCTGCCAGCTCATCTGAGACAAACTGACATTAACTTTAAACAGTTTAAGCGGCAGTTAAAAGACACTTTTTTCGGGCGTTGAGAGCGCGGCGCATTGTGGCTATTGTTAAATCGCGCCTTTCTAAATAATCTTACTTACTTACTTACTTAGATGGGTATAACTGAGATGTCCGACGGTACGCCCCCTGAGATACCCCAAATCCTCGATATCACTATCTATGCAATAAAACGACGACAGAAGAAACACTGAGACATAAATTAATAAATAAAGCTAGTAAAGTCATCGATGGCTGAGCCAATGATCAAGTTTTGCTATTTCTATTTTGTTGTAAATTATACATTTATGTTGTCGTAAAAATAGGAAATGGACATAATTCGTCGCTTTTTCGGTCTTCCCCGCAATCGTCTACCGTTTAATTTAAACCGGGTATGTTTCTGTGTTGGAAAACTAATACTCTCTACACTGTGTCTGCGACGAACTGGACTCTGGATGTTTGCAGCTTTTGCGATCGTAAAAACGACCGCATGCCATGCATTATCAATTAAACCCATAGCCGGGTCACCTCCGATGGGACTTACTGTAAGTGTAAATATCACGAGTGCTGGCTACCGGTCAGTAACCAGTTAACAAGTTTTAATGGCGTTTCCTACCATGCAAATTAATTAAGTGCTAAAAAGTCAACGTCAGATCATATCAAGATAAAGCATTTATTTAAAAAAATACGCGTGCACGTGCACGCACGCGTAACCAGTCATGTGGCGGACAAGAAACCCAGCTGTTGACAGGATAGCCGACCGCACTGATTACCAGCGACCTTCAAGGTCATCTAAGATTGATGGTTTTCATTTTATCTCAAAGGGCGTTTGCCACTTTCTATTAGTGATTAATAGTAACCTTGGGTGTATCTCTCACCGTCACCGTTTCCGAGATATAGCCAGTTTTCGGCCGAAAACGCACATTTTTTCTACCCCTGACCATCCAACCCAGAACTTTAAAAAATGTTTTCGTTGCACTATATCGCTGAAATTTTGCATGCCCTTATAAAACGCGCGGCTAATCATTCGTGTAAAAAGTTTTCCCCATCACCTAACTCTTAGCCACAGTTATACATCCGTGACAAACGACGGACAGACGACGGCAAGACAGACGACAGACCACAACTCGTACCTTAAGCTTGACCGTTACGTAAGTACGATCGTACAAAAAGTGGTTTTGGGACTCGACAAGTATAATAAACGTAATAATGAGCAAAACAAGAAAGCCTAGCTAACGCAAAGCGAACGCGTGGCAGCGGTGCATGTATGAAGCCCCACTGCAAACAAAATCTAAGCTCACCGATCCCAGCAATTGACACTGGACACAATGATTATGAAGGCTAGTATCTATAGCGTTTTGTGTACACTCGCTAAAGAGCGTAACCGGTCTCGCGCAGCCAACAGCGGTAAAATGAAGGCGGGTTTTAGGCGGGTACCCCTATTTGATGCCCTTGTGCGCAGGCCTCCTTAAACCTAGAGAGTCGAGACTTGGACTGTTAAAATTTACGTTAAATGCTGAGAAATTCATATGCATGTTTTCCTGGTCTATTTCTAGTGATCTCGGCGCAATTCGATTTTAAAGTGTGTGTCGCAGCCCAAAATCCCCCAAAAATCCATAAAAATATCATTTTGGCGTTTAAGGTCATCTAAGGTCATTGGTTTCGGTGCCAATCGAAAGCGCGTGTAGGACTTCCTATTAGTGATTAATAGTAACCTAGGCCCTATCTCGCACCGTTTCTAAGATACAGCGACTTATTGGCCAGAAATCGCAAATTTTACCTTCCTCTCAATTAGCACCCTTGCTGGAGGTGACCCCTTTAAAATTGGTGGAAAACTTATGGATCCTGAAACTAAAGTTTTTCAGACAGGGGATGGTGAAAATGGTGATCCTAGCTTGCATTGTTCTTGACTGATCCACCCGTGTGACGGACGTACGGACAGACAGACGGACATAATTGCGATGGCTAAGACGCGCCACAGCAGTAGCTGGTGTCGAGCGTAAAAACGGCGGAATGTCAAATGTGAATACAAACCTGTAGCGCAGTCTCGTAACAAGCTCTAAAGACGCAATATAAAATTATACTTACAAAGAGTTAATGGTCGTTTCGTTGAGTATCGTCGACCACAAAATCACGGATAGCTGGTTTGAACGCAGATCACTATGACACATCATGCATAAACGTGGTTGTATACGTTATTATTTTTAATAAAAAACATCATTTACATCAGCTATTTATTTAAGCTGAATAAATTGAATTTAGCAAATTTTGTCAAAATTCGTCAAAAATCAATATTTTCGTCTCGACCACCAGTACTGTTCTCGTCATTTCGTCAGTTTTTCGTCAAAAACAAAATCCTTTGAAGTCTAGCTCTGATTAAAAAAAACAGTGGTAGGCTCATATCAAACTGGCAGGCTTTTAATTCAGCGAGATTGTGTCACCATCACACAATAAACACAGCCGTCTGTCGGTTTCCGCACATTAATAATATTTCACATAAAACAGCATTTATGATTTTTTGAAGATTTTGATGATCAATTATTTCGTCAAAATTAGCTACATAAGATTATTGATGCGCCACTGAAATTATTTCAAATATCGGTTGGTATGCGGCGATAATCATGGGCCTAATTATATAGGCTACTCAACTTTCCATATTAGTGTCATATATTAATAAACTTTTCCCGCTCTAACTAACAGGAGAGAACAGAATCATCCTCTCCCTCTCCAAAAATTATATCGTGATGGGCATTAATACACCAAAACGTGTATTAATTTCACACAAATTTTGACATGCGTCCCATACTTTGGCACAACGCCTTCTGCCTTTCCTTTCACAGCGCGCAGACAACCTGCACAGCAGCAAAGAACCGCAGAATAATTTATGGCGCAATGAATATTTTATTTTGTTTTGCTGTGGGCGGTCCAGTACTGCTTCCGGTAAAGTACTTTTATTTACCACAAGCAACAAACGACTCGTGCACGGAGTGACGCTATTTTATGTATTCTCTCATGGTTTACGGGACTCGACACATATGCACTTAGAATGTAAGGAAAGGAGTATTTGCTAGCGACTGTATGACACTGTTTTGTATAGTGATGCTATGTGTTTGAATTTAGAAAAAAAAACATAAAAATGATACATTTTGGCGGAACTGCTATAAAACCAACAGCAGCTAATGTCAGTCACACTTATTACAAATGTTTATGATGTTTCTGCAATGATTATCGGGCGGTTGTCTTGTTAGCCACATTACGTGTCTAGCCCGTCCCTCTGTCCGTCCCTCAGTCCGTCTCACCATCAGTCCTGTATCACGACAAAACAAAAAACGTAGAAGAACTAAAATTAATGCGAAATTAGTTTCATGAAATCCCGCGTAGACAGCGCGCCATCTATAGCAAGATGATCTAGTGATTAACATCAATATTATAGTTGACGTAAAAACGCGTAAATGTTGTTCGAATAAACCCAAGAAAAAATCATCACGGCAGAAAAAACACGCACTTCTTTTGCGAAGCGTTTAAACAGAATTATCGCAGTGAATAGTGTCCGATCAAGTGCTGCATTCAACAGCGTTGAACGATTTGCTGCAAAAACAGACAGAATACCGGAACAGACGGGTCCATTGGTCATTTTTTCACGCAGGAATAAACGCAGCGTAGTGAGAATTAGTTCCAGTAAACCAGCCCAGCCGTAAGTGATAAATCACCAATAGCCGATCGTCTAATAATCTACGGCAAAAAGATTTACAGTTAGCCGCGCACCTGTGGTAGACTGGTAAACAGTTTCGTTCACGCCGGCCACCGATTTTATGGTTCGCTTAAATTATGTTAAACCAGTCGGCACACGAAATGCCACACCCGAGCTAGCTAGCCGACGACGCGCGCAAAACATCGCACGTCTCGTGCCGTGTCAGCAAGAAAAACTTGCTTTCGCGGAAGCAGACACTGTCGTACGTTGCTGTGGGAAGTCGGTAGATTAGCGATTATTTTGTCGCGTAAATATTAATGCACTGATTTTAGTGATGCCTGGATCTCATGTAAAAAATCCAGGGTGCAGTATCGTTGCAACGTCAATATTAGTTATTAAAGTGTAATGAACGTTAGGGAAAACATTAGATCACGTTAATGAACGTTAGATTAAAAACATTGAAATACGTTAAAACATAACCCCGGCCTATCGTACGCTGCTTTCGAATGCAATCTTTACGGCTTCTTCACGTTTTTGATTAGGCCTTAACAGCTAATATACGACAGGCCGTAGAGATACATCTCAACGTTGTTTGAAATTGTTTTCTAGACGTTTATTAATCTATAAGTTTTTAATAACTGGCATAGCTTATTAAAGTTTGTACTATCGACTGGACCCTGGATTAACTGTCCGAGATCCAGGCATCATTGTAAAACAGCATCGTTGCGGTTTAGTGGGACGTGTATCGTGTAATTTTAACGTCCACTGATCGTAACCAGCGGTAATAATAATGTTGCTTGTCCAGGTTTGTCTTGTGTGTTCCTGATTCAGCTGACGGGATGAAAAGAAAAGATCTAGGACTGGACAATTTACATAGCTTCAGAGTTTGGCTGTTGCCATGACTGCGACGCTCGCGATGAGAACTAATCAAAAGCACGGTCGTCTTAAACGGAAATTAATGATACTTCCTGATTTCCAGCACCGTTTACCAAAAAAAATATTTGCAAGATGAACAAAATGGAAAGCATTGCTTACAGCGTCTGTAGGTGACGATTGTACTGAAAAGCATCTCTGTCAAGCCATCGAACGCCAGATCGAATCACGGTCCTGGAAACAGACATTGGTGCTTAGCGAAAAGCAAAGAGCAGGCTCAACTCTCTCGTACTTGTCCGTTAATACCCGCACCCGAATTATCTTTTTTGCGTTAACGCTGTTGCTAATCCTAACCCTAACCTCAATCCTAACCTTATCTTTAACCTCAACCTTACTCCTAAGCCTAACCCTAGCGGTTAATTCGGGTGCGGGTGAATTAACTGACAAGAACCACTGTCTCCATCTCAAGTCACTCATCGGTGACCATTGTTGCTATGGCTAGAAGACAAACATGCATACATGTGTAAATACGAATGACACAATTTGTACTTTATAAATATAACGACAACTAATTGATTGATTAATTAATAACAGTAGCATAATCATAACATAATTACGCTGCATCGTACGCAAGCACAGCGCTAATGTCACTCATCAGCAATTAAAATGTCGGACACTCCGAAATACAAAGTATACAAAACAAACTTGCAGTTTTCAGTGAAGAGAATCAAGAGATGAGGCTTTTTAATAGTCTTGAAACAAAATTTAACTACGCTGAACAAATTAAATTCGCATTTAATAGCCCAGTTCTTTTGTGTGCAAGGCACCGGCTGAACTTTTGCGTCCTGATGCATTCGAAGCTAATTTGTAGTTGCTGTGTTAAATAGCCTTCAAAAGTCCATTTATCCAACACTCACACTGGTTAGCTGGTAGAGGCCAGGGATTACGAGCATTGCCGAGTCGATTGGGCAAAATAGGTCTGTGGCGGCTCTGCACGCAGGCCAGTTTCGCACCGCTGTCACGAAATGTGGCTGTGTTTCGTGCCACTCGTGCCTGGCGCTCGCTGTGTGTGGACGCTGTCGGCGGGGGGCTACGTTACTCACCTTTTCCGTGGTTGCCAGTCGTCAGCCACATCACTCCATTTCACATCCGGCGAATGGCAGCAACAAATCAACTTCTCAGTAAGATCAGGTCCTCAATTATTGTCACTCTCCCCTGATATCAGACATCGAGTCCCACCCTGAAGTCCGCCTTACATCAAGACGTCTAGTATAGCTCGAGGAATTACAACGAGAAAAAGTGTCACCGCGACAAAATAAACTGAAAAGTGGGCTGCTTCAGATGTAATCAACCACTTAGATCGTGGACCCTTCCACAGCACCTCCTGGATTCGACCTACGTCGACGCTTGTGGTCAACGTTGAACCACTTTCGCACTGGCCAGGGTCGATGAGCAGCCGACCTCGTCCGCTGGAATCAGTCTTCAGATCCATCCTGTTTCTGTGGCGCATTTTCACAGACTGTGTCGCATATTGTAAACGGTTGTCCAGATATGAAATTTCCCGGTGGTCTGTCAGGCTTACATTTGGCTGATGAGGAGGCTATTGTCT
>Ga0209671_1005404_pt1 | contig 12923 bp, 7 predicted proteins | sample WorMetHERISLAND2_2_FD_187401 | JGI IMG/M metagenome (GOLD analysis project Ga0209671, IMG submission 187401) | Marine gutless worms symbiont microbial communities from Max Planck institute for Marine Microbiology, Germany - Olavius geniculatus... | ecosystem: Host-associated > Annelida >... | reverse complement strand
TTGCCTCTACTGTTGGTGCCACAGGAAAACCTCAGCTGGTACTCTGTTCTTAAAACTTCTCGCAAAGTAACACATGCTATTAAGTGCTGATTCTCTAAAGATTATTTGTGTCAAAATCTATTGCTATTGAACCAGGACTGTTGGAGTTATTGTAAAAGGTAGCAGGGGTCCGGTTTTTTTTGAGACACAGTGTATATGCCGGCTTCGCCCTCATACGATCATTCGCCGCATTGGTAGGCATTGAGCCCATATAATTTGGTATAACTGCGGTGAAATTTGCTTTCTGCCAGTGGCGCAACATAGCCATCGACCAAGTGAAAAGACATTTTCCTACGGAAGACCACAAGTGATCTATGAATAGGCCTAGGCATACATATATTTAGTAGGCCTACTATCGTGTAGGCGGTTGCGCGAAACTAAAACTAAGCTAAAACTAAATCTCATGCGATAAACCTTAGCCTAAACTCAAAACAACCCCGTCCGCATGTGCGACAACGTTGCGAAGAACTAAGCTTACCGATCGAACTTGGTGTGGAAAATGAAATACAACATTTTAAATTTTGTTTTTAATTTTAGTTTTTATCGCGCTTTACTTTCATATAGACCAATACGTCGGACGATACACAAATACTGTCCAATTTAACCGTAACTTTTGATTTATGACCATGATATTTAGAAAGTTTCTAAAGGTTTGTCAAGGTGCATGTTTGTGCAAAAATTTAGCGGTTCAGAAGTTATCGCGTTTACACGGGAAAAAACAGCAACGATGCACTTAGATTTCATCTGATGCTACAAAATTGTATTTAAATGTGTTGATGTCAACATGTCTGAGTTTTTTCAATTAAGTAGTTATACTAGAACTCGTGATCATTAGTAGGCCTATAAGTTGTATAAACCATCTTTCATCCATAACTGTAGAGCTACATTTTGTAGTCAAAGAATTTTAAACGTCTGGAATTCTTTGCCCGACAGTGTGGATTTTACTTCTCTAAATAAGTTTAAGCATAGCATTTTAAGTATAAATTTAAATGATTATCTAATGTGTTTGAATCTTAGTTATTGGTAATTCTATATACCAGTTAGGTTCGTGAACTGTGTTCGTACTTACGTTTTTTTGGACTTTCGTCAGAGCTTAATGCCTGGATGTTCCTGTCAGCATAATGCTTAATTGCAGTTTCTTACATGTGATATGTTTTTGGACGAATAAGATGATTGATTGATTGAAACAATACTGCCGTGGGTGCGTAGCTTCCGCGAACAATAAAAATAACTTATCAGCCAATCAATCAATCCATAGGCCCAGTTACTATAATGCACCTCTTAAACAAAGTGCTCAGGAACGTCTATCGCGAGTAGGCATGCTGTCAAAAGTCCACGTCGACTTCAGGCGTGATTTGAGTTGCAGATTGACGTTAGCCCATACTGCGAAGAAAGACGAAAAGCGGTTAAGAAAATCGATATCGGTGTCGTCGAGTTGAAAGGCCGGTGTATTGACGCATCACTGATGACGGTGTGTGCGTGCGTGCGGTATCAGTAAAGCGCAGACTCCGACACTACAGCGTTAGTCAGTCGCGTCGGGTCGTCGCTGCACGGGGTTAGCTTAGCACTTAGCAGTCGTGACGTGAACAGTCAAGTGCGCCGAGTCTTCGCGCAGCACATCCTAGCAGCTAGTGCCGCTGCTGCAGCTGCTGCTTCAGTTGCTGCTGATGTTGCCGTGTCGGTTGCTAGGCAGTAAGTAGCGAACTGATGTCGGACGCCGGCAACGCGCGACATCCGAGTTGAGCCAGAAGTATACTTGTTCACCCCCGTTACCGGCTGAGAGACACCACACTTTGACCGTGACCGCGTGGTTCAGTCGCTGCGTGCGCACTGCTGCTGTTTGTGCGTACTTTAGTTACCGATTCTGGAGTCTGTGTCTATAGGAAAATCTTAGGAGGATGTCTGAGCAGTTCCGAGAATGTTGCGACTGGTGTTGGTGCTGTCGCTAGCGGTGCGGCGTCGGTTGCTGGGCAGTATACAGCTGCGCTGAGACAGGCTCTGCACTCGTTGTCGTCGGGACGCTACTGCAACAGCCGTGACGTCACGGTGACGTCATCAGAACGCACGCACACACAATGACGTCATCACGCAACGTCACTGCCGCTGACAACATAAGCAGTATCAGCAACATGTCGCTGGTGTGGTTGGACGAGCAGGAGTTGGCGGTCCTTGAAAGATGGTTCAAGGAGCGTCTGTGGACGTACGCCGAGCCGCTGACGGCGACGTTGATCGCGGTCTACGTGGTCGTCTTTCTACTCTCAGTGCTCGGCAATGCTCTGGTCATCATCATCATCCGACTGGACAAGTCAAACCGAGGAATTGACGCGTACCTCATGCTGAACTTGGCCGTCGCAGACTTACTCGGTGAGTACGACAATTCTACCCATCGGCGCTCGCACCCGCAGTATATTCTAGCCGCTAATCTAGTGCATTAACATTTAATTTCAACCTTTCAATAAATTCAAGTTTCACTCACTTTGCTTGATTTGCCTACTGTTGTGAAACAAAACATTTGGCTGTGGGCGGCATTGCAACTTCGGTTTTTATTGTTTTTGGCTTTTATATTTAGGCTTATTCTTGTTTTGGGTTAGGACTTAGGAGAATGCCGTACATGCGGAACAATGCGGCGTATTAAGGCGACCGCACAACAGAGCATTAAACATGCAATAGGCCTACATTTATGGCGGTGAGAAATTTAGGTTCAGACCATCCGAGTGTCTAGACAAAATGCATTGGCAGTTGGAATTCGTATTTTAGTTAGTATTGGAACAATAACAAAGTTGCTTTGTTGGACCTAACGTTGTGTGAACAAAAGATTGTTTTCGTAAAAATATATACAGGGTGGCCCAAAAAAAACGGGGCCACTCTGTTATATAGCTTCTAACTTCATAAATACTGCTTAGATCTATACGATTTTTTGCAGAAATCAAGGTCGTTTCATTCTCAACACGAAAACATAAGTTATTAAAATTAATTATGTGCAACAGTGGCGCCACCTGAAAATTGTGAAAAACTGATGATTCGTTATCGACGGAAAACGAGTGCGCTAAAAAAGATCTTGAGCGGTATATAGGCTACGTCGTAAACTATACATGCATATTTACTCGCTATTATACACAGACTATTTTAGCATTGCGATTTTTATGCCGTACGCTGAAACAGTGCCGTCAAGCGAATATGGTGTGTTATACGGTATTTACACGATCGAACAAACATCGAGCAAACATCGAGCTGGCTCAAGCAGGCCTATTGGAACCCCGCCCCTGGCTTAAATGTAGGCCTAGGCTTAGGCTCTTAGCCCGCCCTCCTAATTAGCATGCTAATTACCATAGAACGTCAAGCTAGCTGCTCGATGTTTGCTTGATCGTGTAAACACGCTATTAGTGGTTGATCAAATACACTGCAACAACGATAGACTATCAGGAAAAGATCTTTATAGAAGGACTGTTAAGAGCCAATATTACGTAACGAGGCATGCGTGTCCGTTTCGTGTCTTCATACCGGACATGTGAATGGGGCTTTAGACCTATCCGCAGGCTGTGCGGCTTTATTTCATGCATCCACAGTTCGACGGGTCGGTCTAACCACGGGTCGGGTCGGGTCGGACCGAATCGAATCGTGTCCGATCATGTGGGTCAGACTGGGCATCATTCACAACAGTTCGTAAGTAGAACCTATACACAAAATACTTGAGAAATCAGACTTACAAAAATCTTAAGAAAAACGAAAGATGTATTATTGTAAGAAATCAAGTCACGAAGTTTAATACATTAGTTGTTGCACGACAGTTGCAGCACGTCACAGTAACAAAACTCAAGTTTAAGCGGCGCTTACATATGCAATTTGATGAAACCAAAAATAAAGTTCGAATTTTAGGTCTATTAAATGCATTTTTTGGTATTTTTTAAAAAGTTTCATACTCGTGACGCATTTCGTACTGTAACTTATGGTCAGGTCGAGTCGAGTGGTATTTTTATACATTTCTGTGGGTCGTGTCAGTTCGGGTGTATAATAATTATGAGCTATATGGTGGGCCGGATTGGGAAATAAAAGTGACACGTGATCTATGCTGTAGGCCACCTATACAGTCTATTTGCTTTGATTGCGTCAGTGCTGTAAAAGTCGTCTGCAAGACTTCGTGCAATAAATCTTATACGCACGCCCAGCTTTCACGGCGTTGAAGTGCATCATCACGCCCACTACTCGTGTTACTCCAGCAGCCAGCAATCCACATCGGCATCGACAGACATAAGCTACATAAATGCCACACTGCCGTTCAACGACACTCCGCTTTTCCGCCACAATAAATTATTCCGGACGCCCAAATTCAATCCCGGCAACACGAAGTACAGCATAGGCGGTGCGTGGAAGTTTTGTTTGACTTCTGTGACGTACGAATTCGTGGCTGTCAACGGCCAAACTACGACTTCTGCATTTCACAAGGTAGTGTAGCAGCATAAAAATGAGGTGGCCAAAACATCAGTTATTTGCGTGAAGTTTTTCTTGATGTCGCGTACCAAAAATTATTAAAATCGGCCAATGTTTCACGGAGCTATTCAAAAACTAAGAGTGGCACGTTTTATGGACCACGCTTTCGGGGTTAATACTGTTTTTGAATAGTTCACCTGCAAAACAAAGAATATTCAACTGCTGTATTTAAACAATGACTTTTGTCATGTAAAGAATTTATTTTTGAACATTTTGCTGAAAACCGCATGAACCCTATGATGCACCCTTACAAAATCATGGTGCCGAAAACTTTGTGTCGTTTTTTGGAACATCCTGTACATGTGACGAGCCTGATATGCACTGTGGAGTGTGGTTGCGATGTGTGAGTATTGAGTAAACTGCAAAAAGTTAACATTGATGATCGATTGCTATCCATCCGCTGAGCCCAGAAGACAATGTCGTCGTCGACGTCGTCGTTTTTGCTGCGCATCAGTTCGGGCTAGTTGATCGTCATGTCAAGTGATGGACCAGCCGGAGAAAGTATGCACCCATTCAGACAGTCGGCGATGTCGACGACCGACCGACAGTGACTTTCAGTGACTGCAGCAGTTTCACGACGTCACCGGCATTAAGTCTATGCCTACAACAGCTCATCACAGCAACTGTGTAGGCCTAACGTAAAGCATACTGCTACAGTGAATCAGTGCCAATGATGCAAATTAGATTTACAGTGACAGCTTTAGCCCAGAAGTGTGTGAGTCGTGTAGTCGTGTCAATTTTCAATTGTTATTAATTAATAAACTAGAAAGCAGTCAGAGCCCGCAGGTACCTCCGCCAAGGCAATGTTGTTTGCCAGGTGGCGTCACCATCTTCGCTTTGCCAGCGGCTCCCTTATGCCCTTTTTAACGCAATGGTAACGAAAATTTCAAAGTGATCCAGAATCCAGGATTCCTTCCCGATCACGTCCAAAATTGAATCACTGGTAGCTTGTGCCATTCCAGACATACCCTCAAAATTTCAGAAAGATCCGTCCATAACTTTTTGAGTTATCTTGCTGGCACACAGAAAACAGACAAACAAAGTCTGGCAAAAACATAACCTCCTTGGCGGAGGTAACAAACGTTTACCTGCCTGAAGAATGGTGAAATAATTCACTGTGATGAAAGACGGCGAGTATATGTGAATTGAAAAGTGCACCTCGAATTTATCAAAGCCTATATTCAGGTGAAAACGTTACATTTTTATGCAGTCTTTTACGAACGTTGTTACTGTTAAAACACACTAAAACGTTTCTAACGTTTTTGGAAACATCATGCTTACATTTATAATGAAGCTGGCTCATCCAGCGCTCATGAAGCTATCGACGAGCCAGCATTATCGAGTACAGTAAACGCGGTTTAACGATTATGACATCCGTGCTTCGTGATGCGTTAATTTGTCAAGTATGTGAAGTATCTTTCGCGGCATGGCATAGGTTACAATATGTGACTCTGTCGAACTTTTAGGCCTATTTCAATTATTCTGAATTATTCTTCTTATTTTTAATTATTCTTATTCGCGTGCCAGCCATGCATACAGTGGGAGTGGGTCTCGCTCTTCGACAGCCGTCGGTCTGTCGGTTCGTCGACCTGCTATAGGCTCTAACTCCGTCTTCTTCTATTTCGCTCAGTTTTGCTGTAGACTGTCGAATTCTTGTAGCCAGTATCAAAGCGCCATTTATTCACGGGACTAACGACATTATTTTACGTCATTAAGCGCGAAAGCAAAAACTGCTATAGCGCGTCTTAGCTATCGCAATTGTGTCCGTCTGTCCGTCCGTCACACGGGTGGATCAGTCAAAAACGGTGCAAGCTAGAATCACTACATCTTCACTGTCAGATGCCTGGAAGACTATAGTTTTAAGATCCGTAAAGCTTATCCATAAATTTGAAAGGGGTCACTTCAAGCAAGGGCGCTAAATGAGAGGCGGTAGAAAAAATTGCGATTTTTGGCCAATAAGTCACTGTATCTCAGAAACGGTGCGAGATAGGGCGTAAGTTACTATTAATCACTAATAGGAAGTCGTACATGAGCTTTTGATTGTTACCAAGAGCAATGACCTTGGGTGACTTTGAACATTAAAATAGTGGTTTTTATAGATTTTTTGGCGACTTTGCACTGCGAGACACATTTCAAGAGCGAATTGCGCCGAATTCACTACAGATATACAGGACAAGCTGCATGTAAATTTTCAGCATTGAACGTCGATTTCAACGTTTAAGTTTCGACCTTCCATGTTCAAGGAAACCTGCGCACGAGGGCATCAAAGAGCGGTACCCCCTAAAAGTCGTTATTTGATCGTTGTTAGCCAGTCTACCGTGAAAACGGTTGCAGATAGGCATGGATATGCTGCTCATCGCAACAAACACTAGTGACGAGCTTTTTATTCGTATCAACATCGATGACTTTGAAAAACCCTGACCTCCAAAAATAAGGGGTTTTATTGTTTTTTCTTGCAATCTTTGGCTATGGCGGCGCACTTCAAGAGCTATGAAATGGCTGGAGATAGACTAAGGCAATTTGCGAACAGGAACTGCTATAGGCTTTCGCGCGTCTCGTGAGCATTAACTCAAATTTTTTTTGTTTTTACTTCTTGCGTGCTGCGTTTCCAAAGCTAAGAGGAGTATGACATCAGTTAATATTGGTGACCTACCGACAACAAGACTCCTTTCTTAGAAAAAAAACATTGAATGACGATATCTCAGCAACCGATCATCCTATCCACTTCCGGTTTGGTTCTAGGGTGGGATATTCGGGACAGCGGATCGTATGACCGTGTGACCGATGACGTCACGTTGCCTCCACGGTCTTTGAGCTTCCGTATCTTCATAACGGTGCAACATAGACGCATGGTCACAATTACGGAACCCCACATTGTAAGTACTTCGGTCGCGTGACCAATGATGTCACGTGATGACGGCCAGCCCACATCTGGCAGAATTTTGAATGTTTATGTTTCAGCAACCAGTAAGTTATCCAATCCACTCTGTGTTTTGTTTTAGGGTATGGGTTTCGGGGTTGGACAACTTGTCGCACAGCAGGTCCACAACAAATCAACGACCAATTAGTGGACTTTGGGCCTAAGTTTAATAAATACTCGGTCTACTGTGTGCTAAGACTTCCTGCTGTAGGCTTTACCGCGCAGCAAAAATGGCAGCACAGTCGCATAATGAATGAGCGAACAGCGTGGATAGAACTGAGCATGAGTGCGTAGACTCGGACTTCGCGTTTTCATCCCAAGTCAAGAGTTCACGGGGGCAACGCCCCTACCGATTTTCGCCTCGATACTTTATTGCAATTGGTTTATTTTAACAAATTCTGAACTGGCACGTTTGTTAGGCATTACAAAATTATATGAAAAAAATCTCGCGATTAAAACCGTCATTTAAAGTGAGATTTTAAAAATCTAAAATGCAGCAGAAACTAGCCTATATATGCCTATTGCTGTACCTATGCGGAGAAGCTTGAAGCGGTTAGTCAGACCCGTGACTGGATTAAAGCAGTAGGGCCTCCAGGGAGCGAGAGGTAAGGGAGAGAGAGAGGGGGGAGATGAAAGAGACAAGGAATCAAAGAAGCAGAAATTATCTTTGCATCCTTTGCGGTAGTTGTAAAAGTCGGCGCCGATGCACCAGTGTGTAGTTTAATAGGTACAGCAGCCGGTGGGTTGTAAAATGTGAAGCGGGCCTTGACTATAGCGAACTATCTGCTGGGCGCCGATAATACGCTTTATTGCTGTTCGCGCTTGTCTTCAGCGTAACAACAACGATGCACGCAGGCCTCCTTCGTTCGCTCATCGACGCCTTCATTGAATGATTGATCGATCGATCTTGTAGCGCAAAGCGCGCTATTGCCATCACTGTAACTTGTCCGTCCGTTTGTCCGTCCGTCCGCCTGTGGCGCTGGTGTACCGTGATCGTACAGGCTGGCCTACTTGGAAAATAATTACACGAATAGGGTCTTCGCTTCGTTGAACCCAACTTTGGCGATTTATAATTCCATGGAAATATCCCCCAGATGTTGAGCGAAATACATCGCCAACGCCAACGCTCGTACAATAATATTACGGAGTGCATGCCTGGCGTAGTTTACTTACTTATTTGTCACCAACGCAACGTGTGACGTCACCCAGAAGCAGCGTTGTAAACGCAAACACATCTCGTCACAGAAAGGAAATAATGCTTCACCGCTGCATGTTTGTCTTCCTGTTCATCTCTGTCTGCGCAAGATGAGGGACATACTCTTTAAAGTTGACAGCAGATTCTGATGGGTGGGGCGTGGTACACAAAAAATAGTCGATAAGATTTCAGTGGCGGATATGATACAGGAATATTTAGGCGTAAGCAGTTCTTCGCCAATTTGTAATCAATTTTCGATAGAGTGATGCTTAACTTATATTCGCTAAATGCCAGCACTACATGTCAAATATTTTTTGTGAGTTTTGCAAGCTGGTTTGAACGACATTTTAAGGGGGAGTCGACGGTACCGGGAGGAGGGGGATCAGCGTCGGCGACTCAACTTTCGTCGACCCGGTCCGAATTTAAAGGGCGATTTAAAAGGGCAATTTAGGGTCTGTTAACTAACAAATTATAAAACCGGAACAAGAGAAATTTGGGAAAGAAAAATTTGTACGATAAAACCAACCCGACAAAATGGAGCAAATAAGTAAATAAATAAATTTAGAAGAAAATGGCCAAAAAGAAAATGAAATAATTTACGTAAATGATATTAACCAGAGATCCCTCAGTAGATTCATGTCCATATATCTAAAGAGACGTAAATTCCTTGAAATTATCCCTTGCGACAGATTGTGTTAATGGCAGATTTTCTCACAGAATTCATCAATATTCGTCATTTTCTGTGTTCGGCTGATTCCGAGAAGCATAGCCAATCGCATCTGATTCTGTTTTCGTTTTGTTCCAGTGTTATGGCACCTGGTAGTCTGTTACGGCTGCTGCACATGCGGTCTGATAGATGCGGTTTACGGGCCTATTGTGTTTTATCGCAACCGATGCAGCAGAGACATAACGGTCAGTGTATGATTATTGTCGGACGACTCAACGTTATGTCGCATTTGCTCATAAAACGCACTGCAGCACGTTGACGATTATAACGACAAATAATTGTCATTCCGATGGCCAGTACGACATTCGTCTCCCGCCCACTGCTTATTGTTTGTCACAATATGCAACTGTAATATGTCAACTTAATAACGCGGCTCTGCAATAGCTGCATTGTGGGTCTCGCCCGTCCGTCCTTCTGCCAGTCTGTCACATACAAGCACATAACTAGAAAACAAAAGGACATAGGAAAACCAAAATTCGATTAACGTCAACGAAACGCATAAACAGCGGCACAAACATGATTTTATGGTTCTTCGATCTATGCTTTTCTGTTTTTGAGTTAAGAGCTCATCTGGGACATACGGACAGAAGGACGGACGGGCAAGATGCATTATGCGGCTTATAGGACTTTTATATACTTTTATTCTTAAGCTAGAAAATTGCTCCAGGGAACAGGACGGCAACGCGTTATAAGACGTCTCGCTGGGATCGCCGTCACACGAAAGAAAACGTTTCTGTCTGACGGTCTGATAGATAAGAAATTCTGTCTGGCCACTCACTGTATTATCGCTAGAACCAGCCGTTTGACTGCAGCCGCAAGGCGGATCACCAACCTGGCAGTGGAGCTGTCAGCAGCTGTCAGCTTGCAAATCCACTGACGCTGACAACAGTTACACAGGCAGCTACAAAAACGTACAGGCTTACGCCAGGTTGTTAAGTGATTGTTAACTTTTTTATTTTTATTCGCTAGTAACTTTTTAGATCAGCCACGTCCTGATCTGCAACCTCCTCCTGGTTCATCATTTCTTCGTGATATCATCTCACCGGTTTCATCATCACCACTCTCGCCATTTATCTATCAATTTGTCATTCTTTCATTCCGGCTTCAAAACATTTCTTTTTCTCGAACTTCCCGTTAGAGACATAATTTTAGACGCACTGGAGACTGAATTTTCTTAGCCGTTGACTGGTGATGTTATTATTATCTTTTAATTACTTGTTGACGTTTTTTTCGTTTCATTGTTTTTTAAATTTTAGTTTCGCTATTCTTTCTTTTCAGTTTGTTTTGATCTCAGACTCATATTTTTATAACGTGTATGTGCATTGTTTTTTTACATAACAGCATTTTTGTTTCTCTAATTTTAGTTTCATTTAAAACCGTGTTAACTCTTACTTTGCTAAACTGAACTGGCAGCTTTCACGCCAGTTTTCCAGCATAAATCATGTAACGTCACTAACGTGATACGCTGCACAATGCTATTTTTCGTATTATCGTCATTATGCCATATGCTCAAGCTGGCTCGAATTCTAGGCGTAGGCTATTCCGCAGATTTCTGGCTATCGTATATCGTAAAGCACGGTGGTTTCGCGAGCTTCACATCCACATGGGGCCGTATTATGCCCTGGCTACACGTACCGATTTTCTTGACCGAGGTGTTGTCTGAGATCGCCGACGCCTCCAAGGTTTAAAAACATCGTTCGAGAAAATCGGACGGAATGTGCATGCTCATTCTGTCCGATTTCTTCGGACAAGGATTTTGCCTGCCAGCCAATGACGCCCATGAGAACCTTATCTGGGGAACTCGGACACATCTTCCAACGTGTCGTCCGACGTGTCCGGGAAGCTCGTCCGAGAAGCAGGCAACACCTTGGACGAGGAAATCAGTGCGTGTAGCCACGGCCTTATTGACATTAAACGAGCGAACTGCAGCTGATGATATTATATTTCTGTTACCGATCTAACAATGATTACCGACCACAATGTTGTCCCGACTGTCAGCAGCAGTAGCAGCAACAGCTGCAGTATACCATGAAGTCACGGCACATTCACTGGACTATGCAGCAATGTTACAACACAGTGATTGATACTGCAGTGACCGCAGATCCTTCCCAATAGACCAACAAAACACGACTACGAGCAAATTCGCACTGAATTTTTGACTGAAGAAGCGATTAGACTTCGTTGACGAACGGTGTCAACAACGGATGCCTCGCATCAGATGGTGGGATTACATCCCCAACAATGGAGTCCTACGTCGCACCAGTCTCCTCTTGGCCTCATCTACATGTATTGTCCGCTAACGAAGGCTTGGCTTGGCTTATTCGGCCACGTTGCCAGACCCGCAAATGATGTTCCAGCAAACCAGCTTCTTCGGCCTTGTTGCAAAACATTTTAAGGATAAATTGTGCCCCTAAATGAGGGGTGGCTCTAACAATGTTAAAAGTTTTGAGGTAGTGAGTGCACTTTAGATCCGAGATAATTATGGTGAAGTAAAAATTTTTATATGGGTTGGCCAAAACTAGTCAGTAACTTTTATGCTAACGGACCAAAGTATAGGTTAAACGAAATACGGCATAGAGAAACATCTTGCTAGTAGCATTTTGCCAAATGACAAGATAGCTAAGCTTATTCGCCATCAAGATGTTATTTGTTGGTTCAAAAATCCAATATTTAGAGTCAAAAATGTTCATGTTTTGGGACCCCAGATTTAAGGGGAGATGCCCCAAATGTCTAAACCAATTTCTTCAATTAATTTCACTATTAAACATGTAGGAAAGCTTGGTGCTAGTTGGCCGAGGGACGTCTGAGATAGAGCGCAGAAAAAAACGTCAGCAATTACAGAACATAATGAATGGCGTGTAATGGCTTAATTATACTGCTCGTCTTTGCAACGTTATGAAATATACATGACTCGTGAGCCAAGGCACATTAGCTAGTCTACTGCACAAGCTGCGACTTATGTAGCGGTTGTAAACTCAATGACCAAGAAACCGCTTCATAAATATATATTGAGTCTATACGGTTCCAATGAGATCGAAGCGTGTGTTGAAATCGTTTGGGCTCTTCATATGTGTATAGTTGACACGGTACGATACGATATTCCGACGAAGAGTTCCAAAGCAACACTTCTGTTGTAATAAAAAATAATTATCAAACTTTCTGCACGACCGAATCAATTGTGAAGTGTGGGGCCTGCAGCAACAAGAAATTTGAGCTAATGCTCACGAGACGCGCGAAAGTTTATCAGTTCCTGACAGTCTATCTCCAGCCATTTCGTCGCAGTTAATTCTTGGAATGTGCGCGACAGCCGAAGATCGCAAAAATCAACAAAAACCCTTATTTTGAAAGTTCGGGGTCTTTCAAAGTCATCGATGTTGATATGACTGAAAACCTCGTCACTATATAGTACTTGTTGTGCCTCGGTAGTCTAACGGTAACGTGTCGGACTTGTAATCCTGAAGTAACTCAGAGGCGCAGGTTCGACTCCGCACCAGGACACTGCCGGGTAACGACCTTAGGCAAGTTGTTCACACACATGTGCCTCTGTCACCAAG
>Ga0209671_1005399_pt1 | contig 12930 bp, 3 predicted proteins | sample WorMetHERISLAND2_2_FD_187401 | JGI IMG/M metagenome (GOLD analysis project Ga0209671, IMG submission 187401) | Marine gutless worms symbiont microbial communities from Max Planck institute for Marine Microbiology, Germany - Olavius geniculatus... | ecosystem: Host-associated > Annelida >... | reverse complement strand
CTCTCCAGATGACTACTATAACATGACAGTCTATTACAGCGACGGCAGCATAATTAAAACCAATAAAAAACGATAAAAACAGAGCTGCCGTGAAAACACGTCAATCAGATACGCCACCTAGCGACCAGGCTCTTCTTTTATGTTGCCACTGCTACTTGTGTCTGCTGCTAATGTATGGCATGTATGACGTGCTATACCAGCACAGTGACTTTGACTAGTGTTATTTTTTGTACACATATTGCAGTTGATAGTTGTTTATTACGTTGTTTGAGATTCATTTTTAAGTCACTGGAATCTCAGTTATGATGAAGTTTGATTTATCAAAGACGTGAGCTTTTTACTGGGTCAATTCATAGATTGATTTGTATTCCAAACGTGGAAATCAGTCTCTGTTCACTGATCCTGTTGGTTGTTACAACTTTACGCATCTGCCAACAGTAGAAATGTTCAAAAACGCTGCACATAGAGTGAAATTATAAGTCATTTTGTATCTGCATAATTACAGTGAAAAAGTTTGTTGTAAGTAAGATTTTCAATGCTTTATTATCTCAAGCGTTCAATACAGAGTTGTATAACCGTCACCATTTTTGCTGCTCGTTTGTTTATACTTGACTTAATGATCTGGCATGTATATAAACTGGAGTCTCATCTAGTCATGAAGACATTTAAAATGGTGACGTTTGAAATGCATTGAGCCTGGTTGTAGCATTTCAGTGATGTTAGAAACTTAGGCTAGTTCAGTTTTTTTGTGATCCTTATTTGATTGCTTGCTTTTTACGTGCGAAAGCAGCTACTGCTTTCAGCGCGTCTTAGCAATCGCAATTCTGTACGTCTGTCTGTCCGTCCGTCTGTCTGTCCGTCCATCCGTATGTCCGTCCGTTCGTCACACGGGTGGATCATTCAAAAAACGGTGCAAACTAGGATCACCAAATCTTCACCGTCGGCTGCCTGAAAGATCTAGTTTCAGGAACCGTAAAGCTTTTTCATAAATTTAAAGGGGAGTCACCCCGAACGAGGGCGCTAAGTGGGAGGGGTGTGGGTAAAATTTGCAATTTTTAGCCAATAAGTTGCTGTATCTCAATAACGGTGCAAGATACAGTCTAGGTTAATATTAATCACTAATAGGATGTCGTACACTGCCTTTTGATTGTCACTAAATTCAATGACCTTGGATGAACTTGAACGCTAAAATAGGCGTTTTTATTTATTTTTTTTAGCAATTTCGGGCTGCGAGACACATTTCTAGAGCAAATTGAGCCGAAACAAATTGAGATAGACATGGACAAGCTGCATATGAAATTTACAGCATTGAACGTAGATTTCGATGGTCCAAGTCTCGATTTTCTACGTTCAAGGAAACCTGCGCATGAGGGCATCAAAGTGCGGTACTCTTGTAAAAGTCGTTATTTTACTGTTGTTGCCAGTGTCTTTCGTCAAAATGGTTGCTGCCTATCACAACAAGCACTAGTGATGAGCTTTTCAGTCGTATCAACATACTTTGAAAGACCATGAACTTCCAAAATAAGGCATTTGTATTGATTTTTTGCGATCTCCAGCTGGAGCGCACACTTCAAGAATGAACTGCGACGAAATGGCTGGAGATAGACTGACAGTTTGTCAAAAGGAACTGCTATAGGCTTTTGTGTGTCTCGTGAGCATCAGCTCAAATTTCTTGTTTATTTGCATTATCAGTTTTTACCAAAGTTTGTGACTGTGTGTATTCGAAACATATTTCTGATTTAGTATGATGTAATTTTTGTACAGATGTGTCTAAAGAGTGCTCATGCATGTCTTGGTAAGTATGTTACAAACTTACAACTGAGTACTCAATCATAGGATCGTGATCTTTTTTTTTGTTTGATTATAATAATAACTGTAATAATCTTTACCTCCGCCAAGGAGGTTATGTTTTTGCCAGACTTTGTTTGTTTGTCTGTCTGTCTGTCTGTCTGTGTGTTAGCAAGATAACTCAAAAAGTTATGGACGGATCTTTCTGAAATTTTGAGGGTATGTTGGGTATGGCACAATCTACCAGTGATTCAATTTTGGGGGTGATCCGGAAGGAATCCTGGATTTTGGATCACTTTGAAATTTTCGTTACCATTGCTTTCAATTAGGGAAATTGCTGCAAAACCAAAGATGGTGCTGCCACCTGGCGAACAACATTGCCTTGGCGGAGGTGTGCGGGCTCTGACTGCTTTTTTTGTTTTTAACTGCTTGTAAACCTTTACTACCAGGGTAAAAAATAATAATGATAATAATGCAAGATTCATATAGGCACCATTGAATTTGAAAACACAGAGGCACTTGACTGTCACATAGCAGCGTTGTACTGATATGCCTTATATTTGATATTTGAATTTAAGAACTAGTTTATCCTGATAGCATTAGTAATGATTTGGCAGTTGTCCCATCAATTACTACCAGGCCAACTCAGCTTTCCATCCCTTTGGGATAGGTAAATCGAGCACTGGCATATCTGGCTGGGGTTAAGGCAAGGCACATTCACCTAGAGGTGTCTGGTGGCAAGTGTGATCTCATTATGTCAGATGACGCTTTATACCTGTGTGATGGGTTTCTCATGAAGAGCTTACACAATCTTTAACCTTTAACCTGGTATTATTGTCTGCTGTCTAGGGCAGATATACACTTTTTCGCAATTAAAGGTTGAGGGTAAGGCCATCTATAGTTGATTTGTTGCATTGCAATAGAATATCTGATCTCATAGGCCTAGTAATGTACAGGTAATAGGCTGAAACTGTGTGTACGCTGTGTATATACTGACTGTGTGTAGCCTACTTTGTTTTGTACAGCTGCAGACATGGCTGCAATGGCTGACCAGTCACTGGACATAGCAGATGAGGTATAGTTATTCTATGCTGGTATAATTATTCTGTGCTACTTATCTACAGTGCCAAGCATTTGTCTAGCAATCTGTCTTTCGTTTTCTGCCTGAGTAGTTGGTTTATAAGAAGCGATTATGTAACTTAATAAAGGTTACAGGTTAAAGGTTGTGTATAATTCTTTATGCAAAACCAATTGCAAAGCTTTGCAGCGTCACCTGCCATATGGGATCACACAACCACCAGCCACCCAAGACAGGTGAATGCCATAATTCCAGCCAAACAGGTTGGTACTCAATTAACCTACCCCGGAGGGATGGAAGGCTGACTTAACCTTGCCTTAGATATTTTTATCTTTTTACATGATACGGTATAACAAGCTTACGTGAGATGCAGCCTTCCACTTAGCTATGCACCGGTTTTGAATTTCAGTACAAAGTCCACTTTTACATTGGTATTGGTGCCATGATGCTGCGGTCGTGACACTATGAGTTTGCAATCTAGCGACGGATCAGACAACTAACACATGACCTGCACAAAACTAAGACACATGTTCTAGGAGTCATATAAAAACATAAGCATAATATACAACATAAGCATAATATAACATAACACCAAAAAACTATAGGCAAGTTGAAAGTCCATTTATGTGAAGAATTAACGTTTAGATAATTAAACGATTTATACTATTAAATAATAATACATATATATCCATAGATATCCATATCCACGGCAAGCCTGTTGATAAGTCCTAGAAATTTATTTCATGTCTACAGCATGAACCCTGTGCACAACCTTCAATCTTTTAAGCTTTAATCCTGTTTGTTTGCAGTTGTTGGATCAGCTGCGGCTGCTGCTCAGGCCTGCAGTAACGAACGCTGCAGATGCTGCTAATGTCAGTGAAACTTCACTCATTGCCAATGCTGAGAAACTGCAAGACTTCGATCACAACCTCTTCAAGTGCCTCTCTTTCAGAGCAGAATCTGTTAGTGGTAGATTTTTTAAAAATTTAACATCTGTGTGATAATTTTTTGGGGAAAAAATTTTGTATAAAATAGAAGTCAGAAAAACATGCCAGCAAACTTTTGGCCAGGTATTTGCTGAATGTTGATCGATTTTCCAAATTTTTATTACAATACTTTGTGGATATATTTCCAGTTGAATTTGATTAAAGATCTCACCCCGTCATTTGCTTGAAATTTAGGATTTTTTAACATGCAGGACCAGATCAACTGGCAACCTGGCCTATCTACATCATTTCATCCAGGACTGTTTACAATCCTTTGCTATTTTTAGCATAAAAATATTTAATACTACAAAATTATTACATCACATGGCACTCTCTGTCAAATTGGTAATAAAAATTGCGCAATCTGATACTGATAATCACCATAATATGTAACAATTAATGTATCAATCCGTACACTGCGATTATCAAACAAACTGTTACTTACTGTACCTCGGATAACGCTAGCATTGTCAACAAAAGCGTTCAGAATTAACGTTCCTTTTATATGGAACTTCACTGTCATATAACGATAGACTTGTCATGCCTGTCGGAACTATCAAGCGTTATTTAGAAAGCAAATTGTTTGATATTGCCCACTGTACACACACATATGTGATTTGACTGGTCTTTCATTAGTTTGTTCAGTGATCTATTGACATTGTTTGTAGTCCTATGCACAAGGGCGTCATCAGCACAGTATGGAAATGATTCATAAAGCTGAAAAACTGCTTCCCAAATTGTCCAGTAAGGTAATTACTGTTGTCACTCAATGTAATATTAACGCTTTATTTATTCATTTAGCGGTGTTTATGTTCACATGCAATAGAAACATGCAGTGTGTGAAATAAAATCACGTCTGGTAAACACACCGCTAACAGTTGACGGTAGTTACGATTGACACAGCACATATATAGGGTATGCCAAAAAATGACCCACCTTGTTTTTGTCAGAACTTCATCAAATCTCCACCAAATTTGACAATTTTTTTGCGCACAGATAGCCAAGATGATAGAAATATGTAAAGTATACTCACTGTTTACTTTATGTAGTTTATGTCAATGCACTACTGTGTAAAATGCAGAGGCTCCAAATTGTTGCATAATGCTCAGTTGTTGTCTCCGTAAAAATGTTAATGACTTAATTGAGCACACAATAAACTAAAATGTGATTTATTTAGCAGAATTATAAGTTTGTGTAACAACTTGTTTCTAGATTATCAGAATATATGCCCAAAGTGTATACAATACAATACAATACAATGGAGAATTTACAATGGCTTAGACGTGACGCCACAGCTGATAGCAGCATTAACGATCAACTGATCAAAATGCACAGCACTCATTCATGGATAAAATGTGTTTTAAGACCATCAATCAGTTATTTTGTTGTTTGCTATTTTCAGCATAAAAATATTTAATACTACAAAGTTATTACATCACATGGCACAATTAGTGTAACAATTGTCATCATCATCAACATCAGCAGCAGCACGAGAGACCGGACAAAGGTCACTCAAAGGTCATGCACTAGGCCTACAGCTTGCAGCAGAGTAAACAGCGAACAGACACATGGAATTCGTACATACTGTAGTACCTGAGAGGAAAATAGGGATGTCGCAACACAGCAAACCACAGTTATCCTCTTTGGAAACAAACGATTCATTAAGATGCACAATTAGCCACTGTGTCTAACTATAGCAGTTGGTTTAGCCATTGACTCACAGAACAGTTGCAAGTTGTTCCTGATGATGATGTTTCAGATTGGCGTGCTTGCAAGTCTGTGCTACAACTGTGGTGTCGGCAGTTTTCAGAAGAAACAGTTTCAAGAGGCAGCTTCATGGCTCAAGGAAAGCTTCAGTATAGGGAAGATTGAGAATGCTGTCAGCCCCGCAGACCAGGCAGGCAATATCTGCTCTCCTAGTAAAAAAGATAAAAAGGTAAAGGTCGTCAATTTGTATAGCGCATCGTCGCAAACACGCCTCTAATGCGCTTTTGTCACTAACCGGAGCTGCCGGTAGCACAGCCACCGCGTGCAGCCTGCAGACACAGGCTGGTGCAGCGGCCGGCTAGGCAACCACAGTCAGCTGTACCAAGGTCCCCACCTTCCGTAACCCATGTAAATGAGTTACTACTTATTTTACCGTCCCACGGAGGGTAGAAGGCTGAGTCGACCTAATGTGTCTCTGGTTCAGCTGTAGAGTTTTTTGGCTTTTAAACACTTGTGCCGCTGCCTGCATGTTGTGAAAGTCGTTGCTGTTTTTTACACGGTACAGTACAAACACGCAAAACAAGATGTGGTGGTCAGTGTTTCAAATTTCCTAGGCAAATTGGCAAAATTGGATAAAGCTGTCATTAATACCACAAAAAGTGACTTTTTTCTCACACCTGGTGTGGTAAATGTTTTTTCTTATATAGCATGAAATAAAAAGTAAAGTCCTTGTCAAGTGCCAAGCACGCCAAGAGTTTTAATATCTAGGTCACATGATTACAGATAACTACTGATGATTCAGATATACAGCGAGAAGTTCATAATCTTTCTGTTAGAACTAACATACTTCAACATCGATTTTACAAATGTTCTATGGCTGTGAAATGTGTTTTGTTTAAAACTTATTGTATATGTTTATACGATGCGGCACTATGGAGTATGTATAATAAAGGTTCACTGCGTAAGCTGTCATCGTGTTAAATAAGTGTGTAAAACTGTTTTTTGGGTTTAAGCGTATTGACAGTCTTACAGGAGTATTGGTCGAAACAGGCATGCCGAGTTTTAATACCTTAATGCATAATAGTCACATAATTTTTTCGAAATGTTGGAACACCTGCAGTTTACATATTAATATAGTTAGTTATCTGGTTGCTTTTAACTGTATTTGATGTTTGCAGTTGCAACTGCTAATAGTACTGTTTTTATTGAGTTTTATCTGTATTTGCATGATTTGTGTGTTTCTTGTGTGTGTTTTGCTGTATGTGTGTTTTATGTGTATATTGGCCAAGTGCCTGAAATAAAACTGATGATGATAATAATAATAATACCCATATCGCAGCGCTGATCTGCATTTTCTTAGCCTTTAGCTGGACACCAGTTTACACTGCTAGACCACAAATACAGGGTGTGCCTGTTTACATCCCAGTTTTTGCTGGTATTCACTGTGTCTACCCATGGAGGGATGGCCAGGCTGAGTTGACCTTGGTGGCAGGTTACAAATTGAGATGGTTTATCCATCTGCCAACGGCCAGTCACCCATCCATTAACCGGGCCTGGCATTGATCAGCTTTGCGTTAACGACTAAGCCAAATTGCCAGCTATATATAGCACACACGACGTGATGAAATCCTTTCCATTTAAGTGAGAAATCTTGTTGTTATGGTCGGTTGTTAATGTGTGGTGATGTTTGTGGTAGGCAAGAACTCTGTGCCTGCTGGCCAACGTGTACATGGAATGGGATCTGATAGAGCATTATGACAAGGCTCTGAATGCTACGGACTTGGCCAATGCGGTAAATAGTAGAGCTGTCAAGGCGTTAATTTTTTTAATGCATTAACGCAGTGCGTTAATTTTTTTAATGCATTAATTAACGTGTAAATTAATGCACCCAGTCCTGTCGAGAGGGAGAGTAGGAGGATAAGTTATCACAGGCCTCGTGACGTTTGAGGGGCTTTGCCTGTCTAATATAGAAAGTTAGAAACACATTTTTAAATGTATAATCAACAATAACTGACGTCATAGGTAGCATAGAAATCTGTTAGCGTGTCATCGAAAATTGAAATAATTATTTATTTACAGTAGTGATGGAACGAAAACTACAGTTTAGTTACTCGAATTCATTCAATTGTCAAATAACTGCAGTTTAACGGAATATTTCAACTTTTGCTTCACAAAATTTAGTAAATTAACATAAATTTATGTATGTGCATTAATTTTTTAAAGTGCGTTAATTTTTTTAATGCGCGTTAATTTATTAACGCATTAACGTGTTAATTAACGCATCAATTGTGACAGCTCTAGTAGATAGTCACACTATAAAGTGCCTTTGTTTTGCTGTTCTATGCATGCGGCATACGAGATTTTGTACCATACTGTCTCTGAAGTAATTAAAGATTGAATGGTATAACTCTTCATAGGAAACCCATTTCAAAGCAGCGGAGCATCACTTGCCATATGGGATCACACACTCAACACAGGTGAATGTGGTTACCTTAACCCCAGCCAGACAAGCTATTGCTGAATTTACCTATCCCAGAGGGCTGGGAGGTGTCACGACCTTTGGAAATAATAATCACTAATCTCTTCTTTTAAAAACTACAGGCGCATAAATAATTGACATGCAAGAAAACAAACACAAGAAAACGGAAAATAATACAAGCAGAATTAAAATCTAACTATGGGCGGTTTGACTGGTTATATAATAATAGATGAAAAATGATTAAAATTTTATCAGAAAATAATGCAGGGAATCATAAATCACACATATGCATATAAAAAAATCAAACACAGCAATTTCAACCAGTTCACAGCGGCCTATAGTTCTACAGTTCAGCAGAAGGCTATCATATAGTCTGCAGTTCAGCAATTCAGTTTTAACAACCAGGATAATGAATCAATGTCCAATGATAATAAATTTCAGCAGCAAGATTTCAGCTGTAAATACAACAGTTTGAAGCAAAAACTTAATAACAATGAATTTAGCCAGCAAACTTCGTTAACGCTACAGTTACTACAAAATATTACAAGACACTCTGAAATCACAAAAAGAAAAACCCAAAATTTTACAGAAGAAAACTCGACGGAAAGAACTAATGAATTTACAAAAACAGACTCAAGAAAAGAAAACAAAAAACCACCCAAAAGAACCCCACACGAAAACACTAACTCAGAGCGACGTTCGAAACGGAAGTCGACTTACTGGCGACAGCACGACGTATGTTGGTCCCACCGACGATAGTGCGAGAGACGGATCCACCAGACGGCAGCACAGACCACGGGCTCCTTGGCGGAAACGTGGAAAACGTTCTCTTTACCAGCTTCACTTGTGATCGAGAGGTGGTGGGTTCAACTCCCAGCTGGGGTGCTATCAAGTGGTTAAGTCCCCCATCCAAGCAGTAACCAGTTGATAGCACCCCGGCTGGGAGTCGAACCCATGACTTCTCGATCACAAGTTCAACATCCTAATCATTACTCACCAAGCCACCAAGTTACCAAGTCTGTCTAAAAAGTTTTCTCATCTTATCACATGCAGTTGAATATTGAGTAAATTACACAGATGTGAACAATTGAAGACATAAATTTCAAAATCTGATCATTTTGTTTTTTTAGCCTTTTCCGTGGACAAATGGCATGACTGGGTTTTGGAATTTGACTAATTAACTATTTTTTTGATATAATATAAGAAAATGGTTCTGACCAGGTTTTGGAAATTATATTCACAATTTTCAGTTGCCAATTGCTGTCATAATGTAGAGCCATTACATTGACTCTTCATAGAGTCGGCTGTGTTTTGCTGACAAGACGTGAGCACACGTTTTTAAAACTACATGTACGAGGAATATTAGACATAGTTTACAACTCGATAGGCCCGTGTATATTAGACTAACAAACGTATTAAAATTTATAGACCGGTAAAAGTTATATTTCTCCCGTACTCGTATGAGCTTAAAGCAGATGCGATGTTATTGAAATTTATGACGTCATAAAGCGTCAAACAGATACGATTTGGAGTGCTAACACAAACAGCACAGATATACGCACGACAATTCTCCAGTCTGCAGCTGGATTTACGAACGTGAGACCCCAGATTATGTGATTTTGTGGAAGTGCTGAACAATACGTTCATGAATTTCTTATTAGCAATATGAACGCCCCTCATAGCTGGATTTTGGCGTTTCCACTTCTAACGTGAGGGAGGGGAGCAAAAGAGTGGAAAAAGAGAAAGGAAGGGGAAGGTTAAAGAGGAGAGAAAAGGGAAGGGCAAGGAAAGGGACGAGATGTAAGGGGAAAGGGAAAGAAGGCGACCATGTAACCATGACCTTGGTGCTGTAGGAAAGCTGTCAGGCTGCGGGATTGCTGCTGAAACTGCGAGTTCTTCTACAAGGCTCTGCCAGTGATGACGTCATCAAGCAAGGTATCTATGGTGTATGTCCGCTGAAAATTGAATCTATTGTTAATGTTATCTGTCATTAATGTTATTTGACACAATAACCAAACGCTTTACATCTTTTGTACAGTACTACAGGGTGGTCCAAAAAACGGCACTAAGTTAATGACACCATAATTTTGCAACCATATGTCATGTGGTTTTCAGCAAAATGTTCGGAAAGAAATTCTTTACGTGACTAAAATCAGTATTTGAATACAACACTTAAATATTCTTTGTTATTGCCGCTGGCAGTTGAACTATGCAAAAACAGTATTACCCTTGACACGGCTGTCCATAAAAACGTGCCAATTTTATTTTTCCAATAGCTCCGTGAAACATTGGCCAATTTTAATAATTTTTGGCGTGCGACATTGAAAGGAAACTGGACGCAAATCTCTGTAGTTTTGGCCATCTCGCCCTAAGGTTATCGCTACACTACCTTGTGAAATGCAGAAGTCGTAGTTGGCCATTGACAACAATGAATTCATACTGGGTAGTGCATGCGTCAGCTCATAAAATTACTAAGACCACAAAATCATTGAAAATCTGTTACGTCATCTTCATTTTAAAGTTGTAAGTCAACAAACTGAAATGATAAATCAACAGCGAGTGGGCCGCTTGAGTCATGCAATTATTGAACATGCTGTTGGCAAATGGTGTCAACGGCTACCACCTGCGTTTGTGCTACAGGAGGACATTTTGAGCGGTTGCTGAAATGAAGATAATGTGGCGTGGAACGTGTGACTTTTTCAGTGATAATAATTGCCAATTGCATTTGTCGCTATTCAGTTAATATTTTCTGAGCCGATGCATTCGCTACCCGGTAGGAATTCATTGTTGTCAACAGCCAAACAGCGACTTCTGCATTTCACACGGTAGTGTAGCAACAGCGTTAAGATGAGGTGGCCAAAACTACAGACCTTTGCGTCAAGTTTCTTCTTAATGTCGCATGCCAAAAATTATTGAAATCGGTCAATGTTTCATGGAGCTATTGAAAAAAAATAATGGTGGCATGTTTTTATGGACCAAGGTACATTGAAGGTAATACAGTTTTTAATAGTTCACTTGCCAGCGGCAAAAACAGAGAATATTTAATTGCTGTATTTAAACACTGACTTTAGTGATGTTAATACTGTAATTTCGTGGTGATTTTACTGCTAGAATAGTAAAATTTTCTTATCAAATGGGGCAAAATTCATTTACTTACTCAAGGGGCAAAATTCAACATAATGAGGGCAAAATTCAACATAATAAATATGCTAAAAGTGCACTTTTTGGCCTTGTAGTCATTGTGTCTAGTTGTTGTTAGCTACTTTAGTTTACTTTACGACGTAGTTTACTTGTGAAATATTTGGTGGTCATATCAACGAAGTTAATCGACGCCGAGCCTGGTTAGTAGTTGGATGGGTGACCATTTCTGTATGTAGCCGGCCACGTAAGTCAACTCAGCCTGGCCATCCCTCTGTGGGTACCAGCGAAAACTGTGACATAAACAGGCACACCACATGATGCACTAGTCTTGTATCCATGGTCTCGCAGTGTAAACTGATGTCTGGCTGAGAGCTGAGGAAATGGAGATCATCGCTACCCTGTGGGCATTATGGCTCCGGAAGGACTGTACGTTTTTACGTTTTTCACTTTGGCGTAGAAAGTTTGCTGTGTTGTAGTGTTGGAGAGTGTGTTAAAACACCCGGAACTCACTTTAGATGAGTCGCTTTCAGCCTGTCTGCTTGTATTTAACAATAACAAGTTAGTCTCACCACATACAATATATAGTTTTATTGTTTTTTTATTGTTTTATAGTAATAAATAGATGCTGGTTGCTTTATGCACCTGGCGTTTAAAAAATATGCTATTTAAAACGTGGGCAGAAATTTTCATGAAGATTTTGATGAAGTCGATGGCGAACTGAAGTTAACTTAGGAAGTGGTTGTGTAATAATGCAACTAATGACACTGTTACAGTAAACTGAATTTGCCAGGCATACTCGTAGCATAGCCGGTTCTATCAGCAGCCAGCGTCTTGTTTTTCGTTGACGTAAGAAGTTTCCAAAGAATTTTTCCCAAGAAGTTTTGAAACTGGGATGCTTACGTCACGTGGTCTATATAAGCGCATCGGATTGGTTGAACTAGTTTACAAAGATGAATAAAGAAGAACTTCTTTGTGAATGCAAAGAAAGCCGTGGAAAATTCCGAAAGACAACTTTTTGGGATATCATCTGACATAGAAAAATCCTTGGAAAATGTCTGAGGAAAGTTTAGAAAATTGGCCCCTGGCTCATCATAGAACGACTTCATTCTGAGGCTGCAGTCTAAGTTCACACGCTATTAAAACCTCGATATCGAATGAGTCAAGCGAATTGACTTAAATTACTGTTTTGTAAAAATTCACTTGGCGGGAGATGTGCTAGTTTCTGGAGCTATTTAGACAGTTGTATGTAGCAGCGTCTGTTGACGGATATGCTGCTGCTTTTGCAGACATGAACTAGCGTATGAAGCTTTGAGTCAGCTGTATGCGAGGTTCAGTGGTCTGACTGAACTGTGGAAGGTCCGCGTAGCCCAGTTGGACGTGCTGCTGCGAGGCAAACGCCTGCACTCTGCGCTGGCTCTCGTTGAAGATATGATTGTTGGTAAGCGCAGCTGGCTGAATTCATTTGTTAACTGAAGACTTTTGCTGCTTCCAAATTATATTAGGGCATTGTCGTAAATAATCATGTCTAATATCAAACTAATCCAGTTTTCCTTACTATTTACAGTATCTGCTTTGTGCACTTTTTAGTAATCATTTTGGTTGCATTATTCGTCTGTCTTTGTGTTTGTTATTATTATTTTTATTATATTGTTCATAGTTATTGGTTATAGTTATCATAGGTGGCCAGCTGTGATGGAGTTTTCCTTTCTGGCAGCCTGCCGTTGTGTGAAATTGTTATTGTATTGGTTGTG
>Ga0209671_1005398_pt1 | contig 12930 bp, 11 predicted proteins | sample WorMetHERISLAND2_2_FD_187401 | JGI IMG/M metagenome (GOLD analysis project Ga0209671, IMG submission 187401) | Marine gutless worms symbiont microbial communities from Max Planck institute for Marine Microbiology, Germany - Olavius geniculatus... | ecosystem: Host-associated > Annelida >... | reverse complement strand
ATATTTATATTTATATTTAGCAGCATAAACGTACAGGTTGCAGGTTACGTGAACATGCAGCTTCTGAATAGAAGAAACCTGTAAATGAACATGTTGGCAGAATTTCAATCTGATTGCATGCAGTTTTACAGTCAAAACGACGGCGTGTAATGTGTAATAATATGAAATGATGCTGACATTTAGTTCTTGAAAATTAACCCCTAGATACAGTGATATGTTTGTTTGTGGATCAGATGACGTGAAGACAGCTGAGGAGCCTGGTACGGAGGCAGAGCTGCTGAAGGCCGTGGAAGTAGTGGACGAAGTGAAGACAGAAGAAGCCGAGGGTAAGACGACTCGTGCTGCGGCTGAGCAGACTGATGCCTCGACGACGTCACATGTCGATGATGCAGATCACGTCAAGAATGACGAACAAGCCAGAGAACTAGCGGTTGATGTCGACAAAGATAGTAAGCAAGCTTTGTGTATTGCTTGTTGTTGTTTATGATTACCTTCGCCAAAGAAACTTTAGTCTGTAGTGGTAGTGGGCAAGAGATATGGTGCTCTCCCTACTTGAGCCCAGATTGGGAGTGCGTTAGAAATTGTATTGTTTGGTTTGTATCTAAGATAGCGCAAGTACAGATTTTGAAGAATTTTTTGGTTGACCGTTGGGTCTTAAGTTTTTGGCACGATGTGTCATCTGTCTGTCGTTGTTGTCGTCATTGTCTGTAACTCATGTATTGTGGCTAAAACGCTTAATGGTAAATCATAGGTGGTTGGTGATGGTACTGTTGGATAGGGCGATGACGAGTTTCTATTTAAGCTGTCAATAGTAACCATGTCTATCTGCAATGGTTGCATGCACTTTTGAATGCAAAGTTGCTGTTTTAGTTTTACGTTATCTTATTCTAGCACTGATTGTAGCATTTGATATAGCATCGTCACCACAGTGTGTATGGGACTGCAGTTATTCTGGGAAATCCTTTTATTCCACGACCGGAAGTCAGACGGTTGCCTTCTGATATAGGCAGTTTAGTCGGCCCACCCTAGCAACAGCTGGTGTTCTTGTTTTTGATTTGCTTAGGCATGGCCAGAGGAGATTATTAGATTTCCTTAGTGACGCAGTGGATTCTGATGTAGTCTCTGTGTCTGGGATGGTAGAATGTTGCTAGTCTACGCTGTGTATTATGTATTGTGTATTATGTATGGCTGTGTATTGTGTATTATTTTTGTATCCCCAATAGACTTATTTTATGCACATATTGTAGCAGGTCCCTATTGGAAGGTATATAAGTTAGTGGCGTAGCATAGTGGTTAGAACGTCGGTCCTGGCCGGCGGACTTTCCTTATCCTGCGCTAGACTGATGGATGGCTGCTTGACCATTTTGTGGGTACGGCGTCCGCTATCAGTCAACCAACAAGGCCAACTCAGCCTGCCATCCCTCTGGGGTCGGTTAAATGAGTAGTAACCCATTATATGGGTTACGGAAGGTGGGGACCTTTGTACAGCTGACTGGACTGCCTGGCCGACCGGTGCGCCAGCCTGTGTCAGCAGGCTGCACGCGGCGGCTGTGCGATCGACGGCTTTGGTTAGTGACGAAAAGCGCATTAGAGGTGTACGTCGTACACGACGATGCGCTATACAAATTGACAACCTTTACGTTTATATATAAACTGAAATGATCAAGTGACTGACTGTTGAAATACAACTTACAGTACATACTGCGTAGCAAGGAGTAGGACTTAAGCGTGCATTCGTCAGATGGCTAGAATTGTTAGTTGTATCATTCAACATGCAAAAAGTACAATTTTAACCAATTTTGTAATCCTAAAATCCTGGGATTGGGATACTACCATTCTCAGGATTTATGATTGGCAAAAACAGCTGGGATCCCCCCCGAGATTGCAAGATCCCCACTTCATTGTGTGGAACTTGTTGCGGAAAGAGCTCTGTGTGGTTGTGTGTTTGCTTTTGCAGAGGATGTGTTCTATGTCGTCTGGCAGTCAAAGCAGATCACCGTTCCATTCAAAGAAGAAATCACCAAAGGTAAGTCCATCTCATACACCGTGGTCCATAAAAAACATGGCACTACACTTTTGCCCATATCCTCACTAATTGTTGACCGATTTTCAAAATTTCTTCATCAGCACACTGCGGAAAATTTGCAATAAAGTGGTTATTATATATTTATTATATTTATATATATGGTTATTATATAAATTTTGCATCCATAATTGCATCTGTACACTACCTTGTGAGATATAAATGTAATAAAAACTAACAATATTAACGAACATTTAGGTAGATGGGAAAAACACGTCAGACCAACATTGCGGTGAATGATCTGTATGACACTAGACAGTGTTAGACCCACACTCTAGTGTCATACAGTCCATTAACCGCAATGTTGGTCTGAAGTGTTTTTTGTTCATGTACCAAAATGTTTCTTTTTTTATTATCATTATACATTTATATTTTATTTATATTTCACAAGGTAATGTGGAGATGCATTTTTAGTGTGATGGGATATATGATAACCACATCGTTGCAAACTGTCTGCTGAATGTGCTTGTGAAAGAATTTTGACAAGAAATTTGAGCAAAGCTCATGAGATGCACGAGAGCCTTAGCATGTCCTGTTTGCAGCTTGTTTTTGTCTATCTCCAGCCATTTCTATGCAATATTCTTTATGTGTGCCTTGCAGCCGAAAATCGCAAAAAAACACTAAAACCCCCTATTTTTGGGGTTCAAGGTCATTCAAGGTCATTGACGTTGATACCATTAAAAGGCATGTCACTAGTGCTCATTATCATAAGCAGCATGTCTGCGTCTATCTGCAAGTGTTTTCACGCTGCGCAAGCCAATAGCAGTAAAACAACCACTTTAGGGGCTACCCTTCTTTGACAACTGCGTAGCGCGTATGCTGCCCCTCTGTGAACGTAGGGGATCAGAACTTGCTGCAATAAAATCTACGTTTAATGCTGAAAATTTTGTGTGTCGATTGTCTTGATCTGTCTCCAGCCATTTTGGCGCAATTCACTCTTAAAATGTGTGCCACAACCCAAAATCGCAAAAAAATTACTAAAACAGCTTATTTTGGTGGTTCGAGGTCATTCAAGGTCATCGATATCGATGTTGACATTCTTATGAACTTATAGAAGCTCGTCACCAGTGCTTTTAATAATAAGCAGCATGTCTGTGCCTATCTGTAACTGTTTACACGATATCCGAGCCAACAGAGGTAAAATCAGCAAATTTTAGGGGGATACCCCTCTTTCATGCCCCCGTTCGAGAGGAACCCCTTCACCCAGGTGCCCAAAATTTTGTCATGATAAACTACAGTCTTGCGGCAACCCACAGTGAAGATTTCGTGATTTTAGCTTGATTTTACCTCATTGTGACGGACAGACGGACGGACGCCCAGACAATGGCTAAGACGCATGCTGTCGCGCAGAAAAATCGGTCAATAATTGGCGAAGATATGGACAGAAGTAAAGTGCCATGTTTTTTTATGGACCACCCTGTATGTTCATTCATTTGTGTTCACATTGTGCACCATATTGCATTAGTCATGCTGTTATGTTGACTTTTGAGGCCAACAGTACCTGGAAAACTTGGAATACTTGGGGAATTTTCTGATTCTGGAAAACTCAGGGAACTAACTATCGGGGAATTCTGTCCAAGCTCAGTGAAAATTTGTAGCGAACAAAATAGTGCCGTCAGATGCGGTTTCCAGGGTGCGGAAATGCTTTAAAATACATTTGCAGCCGCGGCTCTACCTCGTACCTCGTTGCGGAAGCTTGCAGCGCTCTCTCTAATTACCATTATTAGAAAAAATTTTTGTTGCAATAACCTGTGGTGGAGTAAGTTTATGGCTCTAGAAAAATTGAGAAAACTTGGGGAATTTGTGAATGTTATTGTATGCATCAGATCTGGAGGTGTACGGACGCATGCAGAGTGTTGTGATTTACCCACTGACGACAGCTGACATCTACAGCGAGGCCATTCACAAACAGGCCGAGGCTGCATCGTCAGTTGAACTGACTCTGGAGGACACAATGCCTGGCAAATCACCACGAGGGTCAGTATTAACCTGTGTCTGTGTTTGTGCACGCTGACCGTTTGCCTGCAAAATCCAGAAATCTTGGGGAATTTTACAGATGACCGGGAAATTGTCTGGAACCGTCTGCCAGATTCGGTCCGGTCGTCTCTGTCGTTGCAAGTTTTCCGCAGCAGACTGAAAACCGAACTTTTTGCCCGGTCTTACAGTCATAACTAACAACGTCTCATTGCACTGACTACTATTACGTGACTTCACTGTTCAGGCTTATTGTTATGTGTCCTTGTAGTCTTAGGACTTAACGCCACGCTAAAGTTAATTCGTCCTTCATCATCATCTTCAAATGTTAGGGATTTTAGTAGAAATCAGGGAAATGCTGACTGCCCATTTAGACATTTACTACCGTTACGCAACAACAGCAGTTCACTTTTCAAGCCGAGCCTGCATGCCACATAGTTGGACGCTATAACTTTCAATCGCCGATTAACAAAAATGATGCGACACCCACAGCTGTCTGAATGGTATTGGTATTGGGGCTCTCAGGCAATGAAAGTATTGGCCAATACCGAATACTGCCCAATACTAGCAAATATCAAGCAATATTCTAATTCTAGTATTGTTCGAACTCTAGTCGTTGCTTTGTGTGTCAGCTTTTCTAGTGACACATACAGTTCGGAATGCTTTTGCTGGCTGCTGTACAATTTCTCAGATGTTAACACAGCCTCATATTGTTGTAACGTGCTGGTGGCATAACATAGTGGTTTGAACGTCGGTCCTGGCCGGCGGACTTTCCTTATTCTGCGCTAGACTGATGGATGGCTACTTGACCACTTTGTGGGTACGGCGTCCGCTATCAGTCAACCAACAAGGCCAACTCAGCCTGCCATCCCTCCGGGGTCGGTTAAATGAGTAGTAACCCATTATATGGGTTACGGAAGGTGGGGACCTTTGTACAGCTGACTGGACTGCCTGGCTGGCCGGTGCGCCAGCCTGTGTTTGCAGGCTGCACGCGGCAGCTGTGCGATCGATGGCTCTGGTTAGTGACGAAAAGCGCATTAGAGGTGTACGTCGTACACGACAATGCACTATACAAATTGACAACCTTTACCTTTATCTTTGTGCTATTTCCATATCAAGGTACAATTTGGCTACGCTACAGATTCCAGCTGAGTTACAGTTATTTTCAACGACTGTCGCTGAGTAACATTTTGTGACAGAGAAGGGTTTGGTTAAAATGTAATGGAGTGGAAAAAGCCATGCACATTAACCCCGTATGTGCTAGTAAATTGTGGGAACTAGACTGATGGCGGTTCCAGCGTGCTTTCTTACTTTAGAAATTATTGCATCTTCATTGAAATTCTGGTGACCCCCTTTTCTTTGACAGTGCTCAATGTTTATATTTGTGCTTTTCGTAGTCTAGCAGCATGCGTTCGTAGTGTCAGCATATGTGGTGCCTGTGTCTTTACGAAAGGTTAATGAAGCTGAAGTTCTCTGAAATTTCCGAGGCAAAGAGTTGTATTGCTGAGCTGCAGAACTTCCGTGAAGGTGTGACAGTGAAACACTTTGACAAAGATGATTCTGAGAGTACGTTGCTGCTGATGTGCTATGCTACTCACAGTACATGGTGGTCTAATACTGATAATCAACGCGTAATGTAAGAATTTGGAGCATCTGTATGTTACATGGTAGGGCGGTGACAAATTATGTAAGGTAGACATTGAGTGTATCTTACATGATCCTATTGTCTTGGCTATCTGTGTGCCAAAAATTATCAAATTTGGCAGAGGTTTGGCGAAGTTCTGACAAAAACAAGTTGGGACATTTTTTTGGACCACCCTTTATGTATTTCGTTGTTCAGTTGTCCCTCATACAGCGTTGTTGGTTGCTTGGTGAGAAGGTAATTCAGCCAATGTAGAGAACTACTTCAGCAATTTTCTGTACAACCTGGTTCCACTTTGGATATTCCTCAGAAGATGCTGGATACAGTCATACTCTAGAATTTTGTTATCATTTTAGCTATTATTAGTCCGCCCGGAAACGATAGTTTTCGGGAGGACTTATGTTTTGGTGGTATTTATTTCTTTTTTTTATTGCGCAATCTTCGAGCTGTGTCGACCGAACGGCATGCAATTTTGCACAATACTCGGAGCTGCGTTCAGTTTTATTATTCGGGTCAAAAATTTTGAGGGAGCCTCCCAAAAAAATTTTGGGCCAAAAACATGCAAAATTTGGCCCGATTTCGATCGACTTCAAAGTTCGGCGGCGAATATCTTCGAAACGGATGAAGATATGAAGATATTCAGAATTGGTGAGTTACTCGATCGACAGCGACTTTTCCTACGTTAGGCAAAACAAGTTTGGTGAAGTTTGGTCCAGTAATCTTAGAGATCTCGATGTGGAATTGTACCCACCCAAAGCGCATTTTTCAGAAGACCAGATTTCGGCCCCTAGGGGGTGCTGCACCCCCAAATTTTTACACGCACCATAGAATGACCAAGCCTTGCTAGCACTCCCCTTAATGGGGATTTGGGTTCCCCTTACAATTTTTTTCAAAGGGGGTCCAAAATTGGCCTTAATTGTAGCGAATTAGCCACTATAACTTTAAAGCCAAAAGGAGTAGCCTAATGAAACTTTGCCACGTGATGTAGCGCTAAGTGGGGCCAATAATGTGCATACAAATTTTGGGGGGGCACCGCCCCCTTAAAATTTAAGGTAGCGAAGAATGTCCAAAATTCGGCGTGATTTAGGACAACTTTCAACTTTGAGCGCGAATATTTCTGGAACGGATGTAGATATCGACAAGAGGTAAACGTCATTATCACCTACCGTCCCTCCCGCGTTGAACAAAGGAAATTTGGTGAACTTTGGTCCACTAACGACAATGGTTAGTTGACTGATGTCTACTTACCATAAGTCGACACTGCACGTTCTGCGTATGCTAATGCATTGGAGTTCAGGCCACGTGACTTTGCTACGAGAGGAATGTGAGCCCCCTAAATTGTCCCCCAGTTTAACTTAGGGCGCCGTGCGGACTCATGTTGGGCTTTGCCCCAAATTTTTAGTTATTATTGTTATTGTGAAAGGATTGAATTGTTGCGTTATGTTATGCTGCTGCAGGTCACATTATGTCAAAGCTGAGGAAGGAAGATTGTGACCGCAAAGGTTAGCTGCAGCCGTGTGTATGTCACATCACTAGTTCAGTCCACATCCTGGAGAATGTTGTCAATTGTTTATTCCCATTCGTTTAGCCTTAGGCTACATCTGCACACCTTTTTGTTTGTGTCTAGCCATAGCTGCCTGTATAAATAATACGGTACCCATTATTTTACATAGTTATTTGGACTAATATATCATTTATTTCATGTAGTTAATATTCGCTATCAGAATTTAAACATTTCGAGCTGAGTGATAATTTGACTTGCAGTTGCTTGGTAATTAAATTGCAAGATGCTGCGATAAGGTTATATAGTGCTTCGTACATTTTCATCATGAGCATGTGTTACCTGGTATAATATTTGTGCTAGATTGTCTTTGAGTGTCTAATAGCTGTAAGTCATCTACAGGGTGGGCCAATGAAAACCGTGGCACTTCACTTTTGTCCATATCTTCGCTAATCATAGATCAATTTTCAAAATTTTTTCCCTGGTCACTTTGCAGACATTTTGCAATAACGTGATTAACTGATTGTTTTATATCCCGCCACACTGTAAATGTGTAAATGCCTTGTGAAATATGAATAAATATGAATGCATAGCGATAATAGCAAACAAACATTTTGCCAAAATTGAAAAAAAACACTTCTGACCAACATTGCAGGGAATGGTCTGTATGACAATAGACTGTGTGGGTCTAACACAGTCTACGGTCATGTGGATCGTTCACTCCACTGTCGGTCTGAAGTGTTTTTTTATTTAACTAAATGTTGGCTGTTATTGTTAGTTTTTTCTTACATTTGTGTTTCAAAGATGCATTTTTAGAGATGCATTTATGATGTGGTTGGATATATAATAACTACATTGTTGCCAATTGTCCGCAGAGTGTGCCAGTGAAAGAATTTTGAAAATCTGTCAATAATTGGCGAAGACGTGGACAAAAGTAAAGTGCCACATTTTTTATGGCCCACAGTGTAGTATAGTACTCGTATACATACAGACTGTTATAGTGCTGATATGCTAGTGCGTAATGGTGTAATAGGCAAGTACGGCATGCAAGCATTTTGTTGAACAGGTCAGATGCACCTGGTCTGGTTGGGGAAAAATTTAGGTGTTTGACATTTGTCACATGGGTTGAGCGCAAATGCATTAGTATACGCAAAACGTGCAGTGTCGACTTATGGCGGGTCAACGTAAATTCTGTTGTTAGTGGACCAAAGTTCACAATTTTCCCCAATGTGGCAGGGATTGTAGTTGATAATGCCATTTTCTACTTGTCGATATCTCTATCCAGTCCAAAGATATTTATGATGAGAGTCTTGTTCACCAAAGTTGTGCCGAATTATAGATGCTTTTTGCTCGTTCAAATTTTTGTGGTGCAGTCTGCCGAAAAATTTGTACTCATATTATCACTGCTACCTTATGGCACATCATGTGGCAAAGTTTTGTGAGGTTCCTTATTCTAACCTTAATGTTACTGCAGCTAATACGCTGAATTTTAAGCCAATTGACCCCTTTTGTAAAAAAAAATTGCTGTCGGGACCTACATCCCTTTTGCAGTGTGCGCTAGCAAACCTTGGTCATTCTCTAGTGCGTGCAAAATTTACAGGATGCAACACATCTAGTGGGTGAAATATGTTCTTCCAAAAAAATCTATTGGCGGGTCAAAATGACATAGCAAATTTTGTTGTCAGTGAACCATAGTTTACTGGACTTTTTGCCGAACCCAGGAGGAACTGCGATTGATCAGTTTTTAGTTATCCAGTTTTGAATATCTTTATTTGTTCCGGAAATATTCGCTGTCAAAATCCAAGTTGCATCAAATTTTGCATGTTTTTGGCCCCAGATTTATTTTTGTTTTATCAGGGAAGTCCCTAAATTTTTGCACTGCATTGTAAAGTCCAAGCAAATTCTGATCACATAGCAAAATTTCGTGGCAATCGATAGACGATCTCACAGATATTAACACAAAAAAGTTAAACGAACATTTGTGATAAAACAAGAGCTTGTTGGGATCTGTCATTTCAGGTGGAGTAAACGCAAAACCGTGTTTTTTTATGGTAGTCGGCAGCATGTTGTTGTATTTATGACTTATGTCTGTCATGACTGGTGACTGCCGCCGATCGGCTTGAGTTGGTCAGTCCTTGCATTCGCTGCAGATAGCCAACTGGTGGTCAGATGGATGTGCGGCAGCGATACAGCAATACAGTACATCGTGTAAACTGGCTCAGTCTATTTCAATTTGTTTTCAGGCCCGACACTCTATCGCATGCTCTACGTCGGCAACCTGCCGGCCGACGTCAGCGAGGCTGCGCTACGTGAACACTTCCCGGAGGCACTGCAAGTTGTTATTCCATGCAACGAGGAGACTTCTGAACGACTCGGGTAATTGTCTCGACTCGGCTGCCGCGCCGCCACCGCGGCACTCGTTCTACCGCGTCTCTCAAGCTTTGTACTCATGGACAAACTGCACAATGATTGGACACAAGAGTGGCGAGTGCTACTGCTTTAGCCAGTCAACTATAATGATGGGCAGAATACTACAACACTGCCGGCGCAGCAGCAATCTACACTATTCTATTCATCCACCCGGCTGGACAGCGGATACACTTTGCAACAGAGGCCACATCTTCATGTTTCATTTCTTGTTTGTCTTAATTTGGACACAAGGACGTGCATCGGCCGGTTGCCGATGTCTGTGCACTGGCAACTGCTTGTCTCCCCTCGAGGGCCAGTCCATCACATCATCACATTAATCACACTGCACCACTACTCGGCCTCGGCTCAATTCATTTTGTTTAGTTGTCGATCTTTTGCTTATTTATTCGTTTTTACTACGTTTCTTTCTGCTCGGTTTGCATTTTTAAGGATGTCAGTGATAGTAATTTATGCGTAGATTGCATGAACGATTGGTTTCAAATTCAGAATTTTAGCAGTCATTGGATCTGTGTTTTTTACTAAAAAAAATATGCTGTATGCAATAGATATTTTTGCGACTATTAGAATGAGTTGAGTCTGAGTGGATGCGATGTTGCGAGTGCTAGTCTCACACCTGTGTCGGTATGTTGTAGCTATGCCTATCTGGAGTGTGCAACGGAGAAGATGGCCTACGAACTGTCAGATAAGTACAAAGATGCTGAGATCAATGGTGGAAAGCTGTACGTCATCCAGGCCATATCAGAGAAGAAGGATAAGTTCGGTCAGCTGCAGCACCGTATAATTACGAGTGTCTTTCAGTAAATTCCAGGACTGTTCTCAGTAAACACACGGTGACAGTTGAAAACCAAAACTATTATAAAGTTGTAGGGTCGTGGCCCACTATTGTACATTACTTACCATAGTTTCATTTGTGACGTCATGCTGTGACGTCATTATTTATAAGATATAAGTGATGGGCATTGACGTTTGGCATGGTCGGTGAATAATCAGGAAATTTTCTTGTCACAAAAAGCGTAGAAAGTGCTGAAATTTATTGCAGATTATCTGTTATGTTTAGCAGCAACACTTTATCACGTTTGAGAGCATTTAAATAGTTTTCTTGTTTTTGCACCTTCATTGAATTTAAGAACGACAAAGACGTTCAACAGCTTGCTATTTTTACACGGTGCCAAAAAAAACTTAATGCTACGGGTTTAGGCTGACTTGTAGAACAATAGAAACATTGCAGTGAACTGCAGGGAGATTATATTGGAAAATAACATTGGGTCTAACTCTCAGAATTCTATGTATTTTCTATCAGTTTACGTTCAAAGTGGACAGGTGTCTCTCGCTTTAAGTAGCTATCGAATTAGGCGATTCTGTCATTAACTTTTAGAATGTCATACTAATCTAACGTCTGACTAGTTAATTATAGCAATGTTAGAAAATGTAAGCATGTTTTTTGCTGCGAAATAATGACGATTTTTTGTATATTCAAGTTATGTTTTTTGCGGGAGTGCATATGTGCATTTTCGAATAATTGTGCACTGCCCATACCAAAATAGTCCGACCTCAAACCCCTTCTATCTGATGCAAAGATCTTCGATATATGTCTCACATAAGCCAAGTTCACACCCATTATGTCCCATATTTCATTGTCATGGCAACGAGGGTCACTCAGAAAAATTTGGTTGGCAGCATTCGATGGCCCATCCCCAAATACTCCCCTGTAGGCTCAAAAATCTCGCAGATGTCTCTTACATAAGCTGAGTTATAGCCAATTTTGTCCTGAATTTTGTTGCCATGGCAACGGGGGTCAAACGAGGGTAAATATAAATGACATCATTAAATTGGCCGATGTCAAAAACCATACCCTAGAACCAAAATTTATGACTCTATCTTATACATAGCCGAAGTTATGATGGTTTAAAACATTGCTTATATTTCCCCATAGGCGCCATTGTAATTAGTCCATGCGAAAACGATAGTTTTCGGAAGGACTTATGTTTTAGCCCAGATGTTTCTTTTCTCCCGACGCGAGATCTCCGAGATGCGTGGGCCGACCGGCATGAAATTTTGCACGATGGTCAGTGCTAGGCCCTATTTTATAATGCCGGTCCAAAATTTTGGGGGGCACACCCCAAAAAAATTTCAGGAGCCAAAAACATGCAAAATTTGGCCCGATTTCGGATGACTTGGAAATTCGGCGGCGAATATCTACGAAACGGATGCAGATATTCAAAATCGGATAGTCATTCTGTCTATCGCGATTCCTCCTGCGTTAGGCGAAACAAGTACGGTGAAGTTTGGTCCAGTGACCTTGGAGATTTAGATGTTGAATCGTACCCATCCAAAGTGCATTATTTGGAAGACCATATTTCGGCCACTAGGGGGTGCCGCGCTTCCAAATTTTTACACGCGCTAGAGAATCACCAAGTCTTACTAGCACACCCCCCACCGGGGACGGGGCCCCCCTTACAACTTTTTTCAAAGGGGAGTCAAAAATTGCTTTAAAATGTAGCGTATTAGACGAAGGATCTTTGGAGCCAAAGGGAGTAGCTTCGTGAGACTTTGCCACGTGACGTGGTGCTAGATGGGGGTGATAACGCGGGTACAACTTTTAGGGGGCACCGCCCCCTTAAAATTTGGGAGTGCAAAAGATGTGCAAAATTTAGTATGTTTAACGACAACTTTCGACTTTCAGTGCAAATATCTCTGAACTGCATAGGGATATCGACAAGCGGTAAACAGCGTTATCAAATACAGTTAATTCCGTGTTGAATAAAAGAAATTGTGTGAACTTCAGTTCACTAACATCAGACTTGGCTAATGTTTACCCACCAAAATCAAATTTTTCGGAAGGCCATATTTCGGCCCTAAGAAGGTGCTGCGCCCCCAAATTTTTATATGTGCTAGAGAATCGCCAATTTTTAGTAGCGCACCCCCCACCGGGGACGGGGGCCCTTCTTACAACATTTTTCAAAGGAGAGTCAAAAATTGCCTTAAAATGTAGCGTATTAGGCGAAGGATCTTTGGAGCCAAAGGGAGTAGCTTCATGAGACTTTGCCACGTGACGTGCTGCTAGATGGGGGTGACAACGCGGGTGCAACTTTTGTGGTCACCGCCCCCTTAAAATTTGGGGGGCAAAAAACGTCTAAAATTTAGTACGTTTTACGACAACACTCGAGTTTGCCCGCAAATATCTCTGGAATCGATGAAGATAGCGACAAAATCTAAATGGCGTTGACGAGAACGATCTTTTCGGCGTTGAACAAAAAAAAATTTGTGAAATTCGGTTCACTACGAACAAAGTTATAAGCG